>Ga0209427_10010211_pt1 | contig 10416 bp, 10 predicted proteins | sample DeeMarSWOR136_30_FD_187465 | JGI IMG/M metagenome (GOLD analysis project Ga0209427, IMG submission 187465) | Marine sediment microbial communities from White Oak River estuary, North Carolina - WOR-1-36_30 (SPAdes) (version 2) | ecosystem: Environmental > Aquatic > Marine > Intertidal zone >...
TTTCGTAAAAGAAGGATTGAAACCGTTTATTTATGGGAGTGTTGCTCGTGGTGATGTTCATATAGATAGCGATATTGATATTATTTTCACGCAATTAATTCATTCTTATCAAGTTGAATACATTTTGAATAAATATGGATTTGATAATTATCTTCGAGAAATTCTTATGGCAACTCCAAATGACTCACTAAAACTATATATTTATTTAAGTGAATTAGAAAGTATAACGGTTCCCCTTTCTAAATTCGAGATTAGTACCTTAGAATTTTATGATTTTGGTGGTAGGGTAAATTTAAATGATTTAAAAAATAACGTTAGGGTGCCCGGGGTAGATAAGAGATTAATTTTAATCAAACCGAATAAACAGGGCCATGAAGAATACTCAATTATTGGAAATGAACATTTAGCAGCAAAAGAGTTAAAAATAAGTTTAAATACCATAAATGAAAGAGTAAAAGTTTTACTAAAAAGAGAAAAACGTGGAAGAACTGGAGTATTTTTAAAAAGAACTATAAATATTCAAGAAACTACGGAAGTTGTGTTAAAAAAGCTCGCCAATAAGAAATCTATTGTCAGAAAAAAACTCTATCAAAAATGAAAAAATCAAAAGTTTCAAAATCAAAAGCAGGAACATACTTCATCAAAGGCAGAGGTATTCCGAAAGGATGCCGGTTGTGCTTAATTGGGGCAAAAACAGTTTTATTTATAAATGGATTATGTCAAAACCCTAACCATTGCTATTGGTATTGTCCCATTTCCAATGAAAGAAAAGGAAAAGATTTTACTTTCGCAAATGAAATTAAAATTAATTCTAGGGAAGAAATAATTGATGAAATTAATATAATGAATGCAAAAGGGATGAGTATAACTGGTGGGGATCCTCTTTTTGATAATAACTTTGAAAAGACACTAGGTTTTATTAAATACGTCAAAATGAGAAAAGGTAAAAAATTTCACATCCATCTTTATACAAACGGATTAAATTTTAGTGAAGAAATTGCTTTAAAATTGGCCAAAGTCGGATTAGATGAGATACGATTTAATCCTCCTAGAGAAAAATGGAATGTGATTCAATCCGCATTAAATAAGGGAATGATTGTTGGAGCAGAAGTACCAGTTATTCCCAATAAAAAATATTTGAAGGAACTCGAAGAATTCATAATTTACTTAGATAGAATTGGAGTAGATTTCGTAAATCTTAATGAATTTGAATTTTCTTTTCCAAATAGCCACAATCTAAAGGAAAGGGGTTTTAAATTAAATAAAGGATCAATTGCCTCTGTAGAAAATAGTAATGAGATGGCTCTTGAATTATTGCGAAAGATTTACAATAATGTATCTCTTCAAATCCATTTTTGCCCGATAAGAACCAAGGATTTTTGGCAGCTAAAGGAAAGATATTTACGACGCGCAAAATCAATTAAAATGCCTTATGAAGATGTATCAGAAGAAGGACTATTGCTATATGCTCAAATTGAGGGCAATGTAAAGACTTTAATAGAATTTAAAGATTTTTTACTGAATGAGATAAGGATTCCTCAAAAGTATGTATATTTTGACAAGAAGCACATAAAAATGCCATTAGCTTTTGCTCTAGAAAAAGAATTCATAGAATTACTCGAAAAACGTAAATTAAAAGGATTTGTTGTAGAAATAACTCCGTTTAGGGAAGATGATTATTGTCAAATAACAGAAAAAACCCCCATTAAGGTATTTAAACAAGAGTTGATTATAGATGGAGATCAAGAAGGTTAATTTAGATGATTTGGATAAAATTATGAAAATGGAAAAAGAAGCCTTCAAAAGTGATTCTTTTTCAAAAGAATTCATGAAAAAATTGATCTTACAAAGTACATTATTTTTAAAATTAATTAAAAAGCAAGATACGCAGAAAATATTAGGCTTCATAATTATCATACAAGATGATCTTAACAGGTTGAATATAATTAATTTTTTAATTAACAAAAAAAACCAAAATAAGGGTTATGGTTCTTATTTATTAACGAAAACACTAGAAATAGTTAGACAAATAAATGGAATAAAAAAGATCGTTTTAAATGTAAAGACAAAAAATAAAACTGCAATAAAATTATATGAAGAATTTAATTTTCGAATTGTAAGAGAAATAGAGAATTACTATAGAAATCAAGGAAATGCTTACTTAATGGAATTGGATCTCTAATTTTTATCGATTTTTAAATATTTTTCTATAAACTTAAACTTATAAATAAAAACTATTATAATATCTGTAAATTAAATTTTATAATTTCCTCAGAGAAATTATTTACTGTAAAGGAAATGAGGAATAATGCCAATCGATAAAGAATTACAAGAAGAAATTAAGAAAGGGGTTTCTCTCCAAAAGGTTGATGAGGAAGAAATAAGAAAACGAGAAGAAGAAAAAAAGAAACGCATGGCAGAACTTGAAAAGATTAAAGCAGCCTTAGGAGAAGAATAATTAAAATTTAATATTTTTGTTTCCTTTTCCTTTTTTTTATATACTCTTCACATGAAAAATTAAGCTTTTCTACGATCTATTACTTAATTAATTTAGGAAAAATCTAAATTAGGTAAGTTGATTTAATATTTGAAGATTCTTGAGATAGATAACAAAAATCAAGAGATTACTGTTAAAACGGAGAATTTAAATGATTTATGGACACTCTATAATGTTATTTCTAAAAATGATAATATTTCTACTCGTACCTCTAGAAGAGTGATATTAAGGGAAGGTACAAAGGGAGACCGAAAACCTATGCGGTTAAAATTAAACGTGGATTCAATCTCCTTTCATGAATTTTCAAACAGATTACGAATTAAAGGTACTATTATTGAAGGCCCTGAGGATTTTGTTAGCTTTGGAACGTATCATACGTTTAACATCGAAATAGGTCAGAAGATAACAATTAAAAAGGAAAAGTGGTTAAGAAGTGAAATAAGGAGGTTAAAAGAATCTTCAAAATTTGAAGTAAATTTTGTTTTATTAATAATTGCTATTGAAACAGGATTAGCAACCGCATCTCTTATAACTAATTTCAGCCATAATAGAATTGCAACAATTAGAAAAACAATTCCAGGAAAAAGATATAAACAAACTTATCGAAATAAAGCATATGAGGAATTTTTTGATGATATTGAAAAAATTATTGATGAGAATATCAAAAACATAGATATTAATCTAATAATTTTATGTGGACCAGGAAATACTAAAGATAATTTCATTAAATACCTGAAGGAAAAGAAAAATCCAGATTACCTTTCAAAAATTAAAAGTATCCATGCTAGTTCTGGTACTGAAAGTGCGATTTTAGAGACCTTAAAATCGTCCAAATTAAAAAATTTAAAGAAAAATGTAAAAATATTACAAGAAACTGAGAATATTGAAAAAATTTTCACACTATTCGCTACTGATGCAGATTTAATTTCAATTGGAATAAATGAAGTATCCAAAGCTTCAAAAAAGGGAGCAATAGAAGAATTATTCCTGGCTGATATTTTGATAAGAGGCACATCAAAAGAGAAGAAACTTCAAATCGAAGAAATTTTAACTAATGTTGAAAATTCTGGTGGGAAGTTTCATATCTTAAGTAGTGAGCATCCCACCGGTCAACAAATTATTGATTTGGGAGAGATTGTTGCTATTCTAAGATATAAAATGTAAAGGCAAAAGTAAATTATTCAACTCATTTAATATGACTAATAAAATAATATATGTAGATAAAAATTCGCAGATACCCCTAATGGGTGTGGACTTTATTGGAGTAGTAGATCGAGGCACAAATGTTATTGAAATAAAGCCATTAACCTTGTGTAATTTGAAATGTAAATATTGTTTTGTTAGTGCAGGGGATTATGAAACAAACTTTTTAATAAATTCTGATTATTTAATTGAAGAAATTAGAAAAGCTATAGCTATTAAAGGGAATCATGATATTGAAATTCATATTGCCCCTTATGGTGAAATTTTATTATATTCAGAATTATATGAATTAATTTATCAACTTTGGGAAATTAAAGGAATAAAAACTATTTCAATGCAGACTAATGGATTACTATTATCAGAAAGAATTATTAAGAAACTGAGCAATCTAAAACTTACCCGTATAAATATAAGTTTAAACACTTTAGATGAAGAAAAAGCGAATTACTTATGCGCATGTAAGCAATATAATGTTAAAAAACTTATTGAAAATATTCACACATTATTAAATTCTAAAATTAATGTATTAATTGCCCCTGTCTGGTTCCCAGGGCAAAATGATAAAGATATTGAAGATATCATAAAATTCATTATTAACCTAAGAAATATTGGATTTTCTGAAAATAAAATTCAAATTGGAATCCAGAAGTACCTAATTTATAAAACTGGGAGAAAATTAAAAAAAATTCGGCCAAAATCATGGGATTATTTTTATAATCAATTAACTAGATTAGAAAGTAAATATAAAATCAAATTGAAACTTGGACCTTTAGATTTTGGTATTCATAGGCGCTTAGGAATTTCAAATATTAATTTAAAAAAACATGATATTATTGAATTAGAAATTATATCAAAAGGACGTTGGAATCGTGAATGCATTGGCAGAATTGATGAGAATTATGGAATAAAAGTCCTATTGAAAAAACCACTAATATATTCAGATAAATTATTGAATAAAACGATTAAAGCAACAATTATAAAGGCAAATTATAAAGATAATATTATTACGGCTTCATTTCCAATATAATTATGATTTGATATAAAAAACTAAAAAATATAATTATGTAATACCATAAAAAACATACTAACAATTAATATAAATTATTTTTTTATAAATTGATTAAAATGAGTCCAATTATTACACATGAAGATGAGCTTGAATTAGCAAGAACAGAAAAAGAGGTAGTAAGTCAGTTAAAACGATTAGCAAAAGCACAAAATGACCTCATAAACTCTCAAAAAAAATATGCTGAGAATCTTGCTAAAGCAAATCTAGTAAGAGAAATGTTAAATAGATCGTTTAGAGACGTCATAAAGCAGATGCAAACCTTACTTAGAGAGAAGAAATCAAATGTTCAAGATGAAGAGGTAAACTTATATCAAGATATTATACATAAAAATGATGGTTACGTCGAAGTAAACAATAAATATATTGACGCGATAAAAAATCTTACATTAAAAAAAGAATATTTTGTTGAGAAAAAAAATGAATTCGCAGATGCTTTAAGTGATGTAGCAGATAAAAGAAGTGCTGTTATTAAAAAAGCTTTAAGTGTTGAAAAAATGAAGAATAAATTAGTTGAAGGTGAAAAGTTAAAAAAATTAGATGCTGATTTCAATGACTATCAAAGAGATTTTGATATAGCTAGGGACGTACTAATAAAAAAAATTCATCAATTTTTAGAGGTAAGAAACGAGTTAGACGATTTATGGACGATTTTAAAAGATTCAGTATCTAAATCAAGCTAATTTAATCTTTTTATATTTTTTTATACTTTTTATTTCGAAGCGTTTTAATTCTTACGGACTTAAATTTATTAAACATTTCAAATATATAATTATTAGAAAAATTATTGGATAATTCTTTAATAATAAAAATTGAGAATAAAAAATGGCAGAAGAATTCGCAAATTTCATGCAAGAAACTAGAAAGGCTCCTCTTGAAGAGAAACTAAATGCATTTGGAGATATAGTTGAAAGAATGATGTCAATGATTCTTAGAATCCCTGATTTAGTTGATCAGTCGTTATTAACTCTTAACCAAAAAATTTCAACTTTAGAATCCCGAATTAATACATTGAATAATAATATGGCATCAATTAAATCAACTGGAGGGACTATAGCCCCTATGGTATCAGCACCCACTGCTCCTAGCAGTATACCTCCGCCACCTGGCGGTCCACCTAGTAATTCATCTCCAGGAGGTTCAAGACCTCCCCCTGGCGGCCCTCCCCCGCCTCCCGGCGGTCCACCTGGAGGACCTGGAGCTAATCGCCCTGCCAGTCCAATTAGTTTAAGAGGCGCTATAATGAGTGAACTTAAACAACTATTTAATAAACGCAAAACCCCAGGTTAAAAATTTAAAATCTTTTTTATTAAAACTATTACCCAAAAAGCATTTCTCCACATTTCATTGGAGGTTTTCTTTCTAATTTTCTAATGTGAATTTTAATTAAAATTATAATGGATTAAAGATATAACAATATAAGGATAAAATAGGATTTTTGCTGGTTAAGTTCATTGGAAAAATCTAGTAGTAAAGACGCTACAAATAATACTGTTAAAGTTGTCCATGACCTCAAAAGACAAATTTTAGAGATACCATCTCTAATCAGAGTAATGAATAACTATTATTATAAAAAAAATCAGGTACAAAATCAAATTAAACCAATACTTCTTAAGAAGTTTAAAGAAAATTTAAAGATTTTAAAAGATAAGAGAGATTGGCTCCATTCAATACCAACCGCTTTGGATACATTAAGCGATGATCTCATTAGCAAAAAAGATTCATTTAAGTTTCCTGATAGCATCATTTTGTTCGAAGCTTGGATGAATTTAGGCTATAATGCTCTTTATCCTAAACTTGTCTTACATTACAAGTTTCCGGGATTTTTAAAGGGGGAAAAAACAAGGCATTTATTTCAATTTATCTTCTCTACATCTCGTGGATTTGGGTTTCCAATCTATTTTGGTCCCGAATTTTATGGATATATCCTAACATATGGCAAAGTGTTAGAACCAATTTTAAAATGGAGTCATACTGTATGCCATAGAGCAAACCAAGCAATTTTCCTAGTGGGTAAAAGATATAATGTAAAAAGACACCATCCGGGAGAGTTTGAATCCATAATAATTTCTGAGTATAAGGATAATATCTACAAAGGCATTGATACGCTCTTACATGGTTATTTTACGAATGATCCAAAAAATTTAGGAAAGTTCTCCTCCTTAAAAGAGGTTCTTCAGAATATAACATTTTCTTACTCGATAGGAGATCACGCCATGAGCATTGAATTAAAACCTACAAGCAAAATTTTGAATGTTAATTTACTTACATACGATAAAATAATGGATAAATATAATGTGGATTTTTATGCGTATATCAAAAAACTAATATCTTTTAAAAAAATACTGATAAATAAAATTTTGTTCTATAAAGACCAAAAAACATCCCTTAAAAATCAATTAAGTAAATTAGATAAGCTAAAATTATTTTTAAATAGATCTAAAAGATTTAAAATTTCAGCACTTAAATCTTCTAAAAGTATATTTGAAATAGAGAAAATAAATCTTTATATTCATGTTATGGAAAAAATTATGGAACTAATCTGGACAACCCCTCTCTATACTCATACGTTACACATTTTAACAAATAAAGAAAAGAAGTTTTTGATTCAGGATAAGAAAAGTAAAGAGAGTTTTGACCAAAAATCTATAGATTCGATTTTTTTATTATGTTTGAAATATTATGAAGAAAAATATAACTTTAATTTTGAAGAAGAAGATATACTTAAAAAAGTGGATGATTTAAGAGATTTAATGGCAAAAATGTGGTTATATTTCAAAGAACGCCAATTTAACCTTGCGATAAAAGAATTAAGTGAAACGTCTAAGTTGTCAATCGAAGATCAAAATTATGATTTAAAAGTGAATGAAATCTTAAACAAACTTATACCAATATTTTCAATTTATGAAATATTTAATAGATCCCTGTCTGAATCCGTCTATCCTGAGTCTATTCCCCATACAGAAAGATTAGGTGCCTATATAGCAAGCTTTTTAACTTCAAGATATAATTTATTTGGTGTTAACTTAATGCATCTCTTTAATAGATTAGCATTTTATAATTGGAGCTATTACCTTATTAAAAATAAATTAAATCGAAAAAACTTTTATAACTTCATTTTGAAACTTCCAATCTGGAAAAATATTCCCGATAATATTAAATTAAAGATTTTAAAAATATAATGAATATTTCCAAATTTAAAATTCTAAAAATCCAGGATCATCAAATATATCTTCTATTTTTTTTTCCTTTTTTATACTACTTTCATCGTGTTCAGTAAATAATGATTCATCATCAGTTTTTATCCCTTTTTCCATCTCCAGTGTGTCTAAGTGAAGCAAAGCATCTTTTTCCATTTTTTTAAATTCTTCAGCCTTTAATTTCCATTTGTTAACATCATCTATATTTACATCTTCTTCATCTTCTAATAATTCTGCTGCCTTAACTCTAGAAAGATCAGATAAAATTGAATAACATAATACTAATTCTCCCCATTCATTTTCTTTTTTCAGCTTTTCAATTCTTCGTTCTAATCTTTGCATTTCTTGATCAGCATAATAAATATCAATAAAATCTCCAAAAGCATCAACCGGTTCAGATATAGAATTAACTAATACTTCTTTTGTTAAACCACAAAAACCACATTTCACTTTTGCGATAGGACCTTTTCTAATGCCTTCAACCTTTACAGATTTCTCACCGCATGAAGGACATGTAAAAATCTTTGGTACTTTCTTCACTCTTTTGTATGTCTGTTGCTTTCTTTTTCTTCTACCCATAGAAAAACACTTCAATTTAAAATTTCTTCTAAATTATCTTAATCAATAAGTAATTAGAAATTAAAACTAAAAAATTTTCGCTTTTTCAATTGTAAGTTAGAGGAAATCGTAAGATTTTTTAGGAATGTTTAATTATACTAATCACTTTTTTTAACTGAAAGAAATGTAATGATTTTAATATATTTAGTGGATTTTAGGCATGGAGCACAGAAATTTAACATTGGATTATGATAAAGATTTAATTGATAAAATTTTTGACGATTTTGATATGAGATATATCATTTTGTTTCTATATGTTATTAGAAATGATTTATTTAAAAACTTGGCTGATAATAGCCTTATAGAATCCTATGAGAGGATTCTAATATTAGATGAAATTTATAAAGATAATGTTACAAAATTTTGGCAAAAAGAATTTACTGAAATTGCTATTGAATTAGGATTATTTAAAAATATTCGAAGCATAAAAGAATTTGATCAAAAAGATGATGATTTCATTATTAAATTAGGAGAAGAAACTATAACTATAGAAAAAGATACAATTTCTGTGCCTGTTGACACACTTTTCTTAATGATAAATAAAAAATTCCAATCCTTATCACGGAGAAATTTTAATCTAGCTCTTACTAAATTAAAAGGGGTTAGATGTGAATCGAGTAATGTTATCCATTCTTTAATTTATGAAATAGGAGACCATGATTATACATTATCTGATGATATCTATTACATTTTAGATCAATACGGTAACATTCATCAGGCAATTAAAATAGAAATTACTATTGAAGGTTTTTTTCAAAGATTTAAAGAAATTCAAGATAAAGTCAAGGAATTCATTAATATTTTTGAACCAATATTGAACAATAAACCCGTTTTAACAAAAATTTATAAAGCAATAAAAGAGGCTAAAGAAATTATAGATTTTCTTAAACAGCAAAAAGTACAACTCCCTGATAAATTCAATTTTGATGAAATAGATATTAACAATGAAATTTTCAAAAAGTGGAAGTCATCTTTACTTAACTTACTTAATTTTAGTTTTAAATTAAGTGAAATTGAAAAAAAAATCCTAGATATTAAGAGAACCTATTCTGGGAAAGGAAAAAAAAATAATTATCTTAAATTTATTGAAAAAGTATCATTTAATGAAGAAAATATTGTTGATAATATTCAAGAATCCTTATTAAAACTTAGAGGAGATTTGGTTGTAATTAATAATGAAATTTCCAACTTATCTAAAAAGCAAATAAAATTATTAAATCTAGATTATGAAAGATTTGTAATAACGAGTAATGATGATTAATCTTGAAATGTCCTTCATGTAATGTTGAAATGGAACCTCTAGTTGCCGGAATATTTCAATGCCCGCAATGTAGAAAAATATTAAATCAAAAGGAAGAAAAGATTGAAAAAGAAGAAAAAGAAATTATTAAAGAAGGTGAATTTCGAGATGGTGAATATTTCCATAAAGAACTTACTTTAAATAAGAAGTATGAAGTCTGTAAAAAGGGAATAGTTATTAATAAAACCTCTAACCGTGTTTTTGCTGTGTTAATTTGCGAAAGTTCATATAAAGAAAAATATGTAAGAGTTTCATGGTGGAAAAATTATCAACATGCAGGCATGTTTAAAATTTACGACAGAGATGTACTTAACAATACTATTAAAGCATTAGAAAAAATTGACGAATCTTTTGACGATCAATGGAGCTGGTCAGGTAAATATGGAAGATCTGAACCAAAAACCGAACAAGATTTAGAAAAAGAAAAAAAAATAGAAATTATTAAAGCTAGAATAATTGAAAATCGTACTTGTCCAAATTGTCAGAAAAAAATGGAAAAAAATAAAACTCATTATATATGCCAAAATTGCTC
>Ga0209427_10010213_pt1 | contig 10416 bp, 7 predicted proteins | sample DeeMarSWOR136_30_FD_187465 | JGI IMG/M metagenome (GOLD analysis project Ga0209427, IMG submission 187465) | Marine sediment microbial communities from White Oak River estuary, North Carolina - WOR-1-36_30 (SPAdes) (version 2) | ecosystem: Environmental > Aquatic > Marine > Intertidal zone >...
ATATTTGTCAAACGATAATTATAACCTATCTCGTTATGGATATATCGAGCAGCATCATCCTTTGCCTGCGTTGTTAGATATCGAGCTTTCTGAGCATACGTACCGTTGTCAGTAACGAGCATTCCCCCGCCGCCGGTCGTAATAATTTTATTGCCATTAAAAGAATAACATCCAATATCACTCACGGTACCTGTATGCCGGCCTGCCAAATCACCAGCGTTGTAATAAGTGCCTAAGCTTTCAGATGCATCCTCAACAACCTTAATATTACGCTCCCTGCATATCGATATCAAATTCTGCAAATCAACGGCATTTCCAAAAACATGTACAGGCACAATCGCCCGAACACATCGTCCTGTTTTCCTGTTATATGAATAACCGCCCTCGAAAATTGTTTCTCTCTCAATAAATTCCTTCGTTTTAAGGATGTCGATGTTATAAAAATCGTCGCAGTCCATAAAAACAGGATAAGCTCCTATGTATCTGACTGCATTTACCGGGGCGATAAAAGTAACTGTGGGGACAATCACCTCATCTTCCGGCTGGACACCAACAATCTGCAAAGCCGTATGTAATGCGGCGGTCCCATTTACACAGGCAACTGCATACACCGCACCGGTGAGCGCACATATATTCTGTTCAAACCTGTCAACAAACGGCCCTACAGAAGATACCCAACCGGTATCCAGACATTCTTTTACGTACTTCCATTCGTTATTTTTAATTGTAGGGACAGAGAGTGGAATTGTTTTAGATATTGTACTTGTCATGTTTATATAACCGGACGTTGGATTTCATCCATTCAATGGTCTCTTTCAAGCCGGACTCAAGTGTATACTCAGGCTTCCACGAAGTGAATTCAAGAACTGTAGAATTGTCACATCGCAAACGGTCAACTTCGCTGTTGTTAGGCCGAATGCGTTGTTTATCAACTATAATTTCTATCTTCTTGTCCATAATTTTAGCTATGAGTTGCGCTAAATCACCTATAGATATTTCCTTATTTGTTCCGACGTTAGTTGTTTTACCCAATAGGTTGTCTGATTTGTGGATTTCAATAAATGCGCCAATTGTATCTTTAACAAAGGTAAAATCACGGATTGGTGTGATATTTCCGAGCTTAATTTTCCACTGGCCGTTCAGCAATTGAGAGACTATTGTAGGGATAATAGCACGCGCCGATTGTCTCGGGCCGTATACATTGAATGGCCGGATAATTTTGACAGGTAAACCAAATGATCTGTGATAGCTAATTGCTAATTCATCAGCAGCTATTTTCGATGCAGAATATGGCGATTGTCCTATGAGTGGATGCTTCTCATCAATCGGCACGTATTGGGCGGTGCCGTAGGTTTCGCTTGTAGAAGTAATCAATATATCACTTATGCCCTGCTGCTTGGCGGATTCAAGAACATTGTAAGTGCCTTCTACGTTTGTTCGAATGTAGGCCAACGGAGAAACATAGGAATATGGAATGCTTATTAGCGCTGCCAGGTGGAAAACTGCACCACAGCCTTTCATTGCATCATAAACCGAATCATAATCACGAATATCTCCTAAAATAACCTGGATGTCATTTTTACATATGCTATTTTCCAGCCAATCCCAATCATTATTTGGATTGTATCGGTCATAAGCTTTAACTTCATACCCTTGTTCAACGCAGAGTTCCGTCAAATGAGACCCAATAAAACCTGTTGCACCAGTAATTAGGATTTTCTTACCATTCGAATTCACTGTCTGCGAGCTATTCTCAAAATCTCTTTTCTTATCGCGCAATCGAAGGCAGCGGGCCTTGTTGATACCTATGAAAATTACGGTATAGGCAGACTCCGTCCCCGTGGGTGTAAAAAGATGAAACTGACACCTACGAGGCGCTCTTTACAACAAAGTTATCGTGCTTTGATTTTGCCTAAACTTGTTTGTTTATAACCAAATATTGCCACGATCAGTTGTAATGGTTTTTTTACCTTTACGGACCCGGCTTAGCTCTTCGGCTGTAATGCTAATATTAGCAATAATCGTACCAGAATTAAGTTACCGCAGCATTGTTGCCGAATATCCGCGTACTTGGCCTAAAAATGCTGGTTTAACGGCGTAAACACAATATTTGAGATGCTGTGGAGATGTAATTATTTTATACGAATTTGCTTTCAAGTACACCAAGGCCTAAAATACCAATAGCGTTGCCGGTTGTATTCTTAAGCGAATTTCAAGGGAAGCTGCCTTGATTGATGTGCTCAAGCTATTGGTTTTTATGCTAAAATCTCTATTTATTAAGGAAAAAAGATGCAAAATAAGCTGTGCCTACCGAAAATTACATCCGGGCAAGTAAAGCGAGGATTGCGTAGCGTTCTTTCAGAAGTTTAATAGTGTTATATGACAGGAATTATTTATTTGAGCAATGAGATTTAGCTGTCTGGCTGCGTAGAATCATCGGTTTTTTTGCTGTATGTGCTGACATTAGCTATTTCCCGGTGCTAACGGAGATTTGAAATGAGCAGATAGATATTTACGCAGCTCGCTTATAGAGATGATGCAGGCCACTGACCTTGGGAATGGAAACGACTCTACCCTTTTCTGGATGCTCCACGATACTGTGTAATGATCTGTTTCATTTCTTAAAATCCACTATATTGTTTCTGAAGACGAGGAGGGTCAGGAATAAATCAATTTTCCTGGGAATCTGAAAACTGAAAATCGACGGTCATTAACAGATGATCGCTTAGTTTGCTGTCGGCAACATCCAGACTCAATTGCTTTAGTTCCGTTCGATTTAATAACTCGGAATTGAGTATAAATCCATTTTTGGGAATAAGAGTCCTGGTGCTGTAGACAATGTAATCCAGCTTACCCGGCGAAAAGGAGTCTCGTGGTCCTCCACGCCAGGTGACAACAGATTCACCAATCAAGTTGGGTATCAACCAATCTTTCAAGCCATAAACCTTCTTGTCGATGATCATATCTAAAGGCGTTCTGGAGCCTACCAAATTGAAATCACCGACAATTACTATTACCGGTTGTGTGCCGGGCGCATCATTTTCGTCATATTGCCCCCTGTGAATTTCATCGATCGTAGCAACAATATCATCCACCTGTCGGATGCGAAGCCGATCCTCCTCACTATCAATATATCCCATAGCCGATAGATGAACATTAATTATGAACAAGTAGTTTTCGGCCGATTTGATATACGCCGCCGCGTACCCGTCATTTTTTGACGGCAAAGCTTTCAAAGGATACTTCGATGCAATGACATTGCCGTGCACTTTGTGGATATGCCATAGATTTTCATTTTCCAGCGGCATCAAACGTTTCAGGATTTCACCATGACCTTCGGTTTTCCATTCCTCCTGAAAACAATAGACTTCACCATTAACAGAATTCAATAAACGGCCCATCGCCTCTTCTCGATTAGGATCGTTCAAACCTTCGAAATATGTATTGAAACTCACGATTCTCATGTCGGTTCCAGGGTATCGGCGATGGGAACGGCGTTTAGGCGTTTCAGAGGGCTGTGAAAATGTAAATGCAACCGGGGCGCTGAGCTGATCGGAGCCGTTAAATTGAATGCTTATGGCATCGCCACAATTTATATTGAATCCACCTAAGTCAACTTGTATTTCAAATTCATTCTGGGCATAGGTCGGTCCGACAATGTACTTCAAACGATCCCAGGGAATTCGTTCCTTTAAGCTGTCGTTTAGAAAGGCCCGCCTGCCTCTCATATCGAGAACCAGTTCTTGATTGTTCGGAAGATCGATTATGACTAATAAAGTTCCTTCAGCTTTCGGACCGTTCTGGAGGTTCAAGAGGTTGGTTGTGTCGAATCGAAGATAGAGGATAGAGCCCTGACTTGCGGCATATACTTTCGTAATATCAAAGGCACCTTTGGCGTCCCCCTTAGGATCGTATGCACATACTTTGACATCTTTCCAGTCTTCAAATCCCCCATCAATTCTCATGACCGATGCTGATAACTTGCCTATTATGATCAACGAAAGAGCGATTGCAAATAGACGAGAGTGAAACCGTCTCCGGCGCAGCGATTTTCCGTTTAATATTTCTGAGAACACTTTTAGGCCTTTCAACTCCACTTTTCAAATCAGCATCCCTACGATACATGCGGTTGTAAAAGCAGCTAACGTTCCGCCTACCATAGAGCGCAGACTCAGTTGGGCGATGTCCTCCCGGCGGGATGGGACAATTGAGCCGATGCCGCCGATCTGGATTGCGACGGAACCGAAGTTGGCGAATCCACAAAGAGCATAGGTGGCAATTGTGAACGATCGTTCACTCAACTGGTCTTGCAGTTTTACAAGATCCATATAGGCGATGAACTCATTGAGTACAGTTTTTTCGCCAAGTAAAGATGAGACTTTGAGCACATCCTCAGTCTGGATCCCCATGATCCAGGCGAAAGGGCAGAATATCCATCCGATGATTCTCTCGAATGTCAGGGGAGCGGTCACAGTTATCTCCTCTGCGGCCTCAGCGCCTCGCGTCAGGTAAATCACGAAGAGCTGCACCCTCTCCAGACCCCAATTGATCAGGGCAATAAGACACACAAAGGCCAAAACCATAGCGCCGACATTAAGAGCCAGTTTCAGACCTACTGCTGCGCCGTTGCAAGCTGCATCGATGACATTTCGGCCTTGACGTGGGACTTCCACTCGAACCTGTCCCTTGGTCATTGAAACCTCTCGTTCGGGCACCATAATCTTGGCGATCACGAGCGAGGCCGGCGCGGACATAATCGACGCGGCCAACAGATGCCCCGCATCAATACCAAGACCGACATACGCCGCCATAACACTGCCCGCAATGGTGGCCATCCCCCCGGTAAGCATGGCCATAAGTTCCGAGCGCGTCATGGATTCCAGATAAGGCCGAACCATTAGTGGAGCCTCAGTATGTCCGAGGAAAACATTGGCTGCCGCAGCCAGTGACTCTGAGCCGGATACGTCCATCACACGCACCATGGACCAAGCTAATACTTTGACAATCTTTTGAATTACGCCCCAATGAAACAGAATGGCCGTCAGACATGAAAAGAAAACAATCAACGGCAATACGGAAAACGCAAAATAATGTTCTCGAAATCCTTCTCCAAACACAAAGGTCGACCCCTCGTTCCCACAAGCAATAATTCCATTTACAAATCGCTTCAGCGCATCAAAGACCATGCGCCCGGGAGTTGTCTTCAGGATCAGCAATGCAAAGACCAACTGAAACAGCATCCCTGTTACGATCAGTCGCACGTGAACATGCTTGCGGTCTTCCGATAGCACCCAGGCCAGGCCCAACATCACCAACAAACCTAAGAAGCTAATCAGCCTGGGCATTATGTCTTGCATCATTTCACCCCTTTGCATAAGTCGCCGGCTGGTATACGCGGCTGCCAGCTCGTACTGTTCCGGCGCTGGTTGTACGACATGGCAGAATACTACCATAAGAGCGTGATATTTCAATAGTTGTCGCTATGATTACGCACGCTTTGCCAAACACAAATTTAAATTTTGAAACCAGTTATAGGATTTAAGCTGAATATCTGTCATATGTCACTTGGGTTTTATCTCCTGCGATTGAGACATCTAATATCTTATGAACATCTATGCCTGTTTCTTCTCGAATTCTATGGATTCCTCCGTATTCTTTCTTTTCCACTGCAGAGACTGCTCCTTCTATATAAACATCATTATTCCGAAGCAAACTGATTAAACCTATTAAAGTTCCTCCACTGCTTACAGTGTCTTCAATGATATAAACGGTGTCACCCCGCTGAATTCCGTATGGGTATAGGTTACCTTTATAATATTCCATAGAAAAAGCAGTTCCCTGTGATTCGGGTCCTGGAAACCATTTTGCTCCAGCAATCGACATATTCGTATATAGGGAGACCGCGCCTAAAATGTGTGAGCACCTATCAAATTCTGTGACTATTTTATCTATCTGTGCTCTTGGAATATACTGACCAATCTTAAAAGCTGTTTCTCTAAGGAGGTCTGCTTGAGTGCAGGGGTAGTGTTCACTTAAAGGAACAATCATAAACTGCACTTCTTTTCCTTCTGGACTCGTTATTGTAATTAAATCTTTTCCCTCATATGAAGAATGGAGCAAATTCCCCGAAACATCAATTTCCGGATTGTCACAATACTTAGTGAAACGACAGTTGGCTGTTTCCACCCTGCTTCTTCTGCCGCCGACTTCAACGGTGAGTAATGATTTAATGTTTTGGTCTGATAAGTTTGCTCTTCCAAAGCTTTTGCCACCGTATGTTTTTTCAGCTAAGACGTACATTTCATCGATAGTCGCTCCTCTTGCTTCTATAAGTTTAATTAATGTTCCAAGTGTTTCGCCTCTGTCTAAAACGTCATCTACTATAGTCACTTTATCACCGGATTGCACGCCCTGAAGGACAAGACGGCCTCCTCTATAAGGTGCATTTTTGCCAAAATAGGGAATAAGCTTATCTGCCAATTCATCCGAAGTCCAACGGGCAATTGCAATATCATTTCCATTAAGAAAAGAAAGTGCGCCTGCGATATGACCTGCACCGTGTTCTTCAGCTACAACTTTTCTGTTGGATTCTATGGAGCTTGCAAGGATTGACGCACAGACTCTTAGGGTTTCGGGGTCTAATCTTGGAGTTAACTCTGATATTGTGCTAATGATTCTTTTCCTGTTATCACTTGCCGGAATAGTTGGCTGGTCATCATATGCTCGAATGAATTTATGCATTATTACACCTTGCTTCTGATTTAATATTGTATACCAGTTCCAGCATCAACATGACTATGCAGCCAGGCCAAAGTTACTACAAGATAAGTTAAACAGGTGACACAGTTCAAAATTATCTCATAGTCATTTATCATTAAAAACGAGTCTTATCAAAAAGGCAATGTTAAAAGGAAAAGATTTGTCGATAGAAAGATGAGAGCTGCGGATCAGCGAAACCTGGAGGCGGTGTGATGGGCCCCACTTTGGCTCAATGCATATAATTTGCTTTATTTTCTCTATCTTCGTCATCTCTACGCTGCTCAATGACGATTCGCACATCAATTGGTGAATCGCTATGTGCAGAGAAATCCTTTACTTGCACACGTTACTTATATTATACTTCCTGTGGCAACAGAATTATTGGGGCAAAGTATGAAGAAAGGAAAACTAATAGGCATCGCCGGCGCCTCCGGCTCGGGTAAAACACTTGTTGCTAACAGCATCATTGAAAGCCTTGGGTCAGATAAGGCGGTGATAATTCAGGAAGATTCATATTACAAGGATCTATCTGACGTACCTTATGAGGAGAGAGCGGGCATAAACTTTGACCATCCCGATGCATTTGACCACGATCTCCTGGCCAAACATTTATTGCAACTGTTGAATGGTGAGGCTGTCTCGCATCCCATTTATGATTATAAGCTCCACACCCGCTCGAAAGAAAAAATGACTGTGGGACCAGGCGTCTTGATTATTTTGGAGGGTATTTTGATTCTTAACAACGTGAGACTGCGGGAGCTAATGGATTATCGAGTGTTTATCGACACGGCCCTGGATATCTGTTTTGTTCGTCGCTTGAAACGGGACGTAGAAGAAAGAGGACGGACTGTGGATTCTGTGATCCGGCAATACACAGAAACGGTTCGACCCATGTATCTTCAGTTTATCGAACCTTCAAAGCAATATGCAGACATCCTCATCTCCGGAGAGGGAAGTAATTCTGAGGTGGTTGATATTTTGATAACCAAAATCAATGCTCTGCTTAATAATAGTCATCAATAGGGACCAAACCGGGAACACGCTATGGCGAAAAAAAAGAAAGTCACAAAAGCTTACGACAACCTCGAATTCTTACATGGTCGCTCGGCTCGGCATCTGCGAGTCCTGGCAGAATTTATCGAGCCCGAAGAACGTCTGAGAAAGCACGGCATTCGCAACACAATTGTCTTTTTCGGTTCGGCGCTGTCTGTCGATAATCCTACTTTCAGAAAGCAGACACCAGATAGTACCGTAGTTCCTGAAAAAGCCATCCGTGTGAGTAACGCACACGAATCCTGTATCGAACTCGCGAAGCGCATCACTGCCTGGTCGCAGAAGATAAAGGAGCCGGCCAAGCGGTTTTATGTCTGTTCCGGCGGCGGTTCCGGCATCATGGAAGCGGCCAATAAAGGTGCAAAGCTGGCGGGCGGAAAATCTATCGGCTTCAATATTACTCTTCCTCTTGAACAATCTCTCAATCCTTATATTACACCGGAGCTTCGTTTTAACTTTCATTACTTCTTCATACGCAAGTTCTGGTTCCTGTACTATGCCAAAGCGCTGATCGGCTTTCCGGGCGGCTTTGGCACCATGGATGAGGTGTTTGAGCTGCTTACGTTACTGCAAACCAGGAAAATCCAAAAGCAGGTCCCCGTCGTACTCTTCGACAAGACGTTCTGGAACGAAGTCATTAATTTTAAGGCCTTGCAGGAATATGGCGTCATCAGGCTGGACGACTTGAAACTCTTCAAGATTATAGACGACGTTGATAAGGCTTTTGAGTATATTACAGGGCAACTAAAGAAGCTGTATCTCTGATCTGAACGTTAAACAGGATCGGATACAGAGATTTTGTGAGGTGTTCATGGAGCTTGATGTATATGCTCTTGGCAACGCTTTAGTGGATATCCAGGTGCAGGTTGAAGATTCGCTTCTTACTGAACTTGGCCTTGAGAAGGGGAAAAGGTACGTCACCGAGCACGGCCATCAGGAAGAGATTTTGCGGAGGCTGCTCGGATCCGACAGCCTGGACAGTGCCCGGAAAGTAGGTAAACTGCAGACAGCCGCAGGTGGCAGCGCAGCAAACACGATGTATGGCATTTCACAACTGGGCGGCCGTGCAGGATTTTGCGGAAAGATTGCGAACGACGGACTCGGGGCCCTCTACGCCGAACACATGAGGCAAAGCAGTGTTGTTTTCAAGCAAAGCACGGGGCAGGGGATGACGGGGACGTGCGTTGTCCTGATCTCCGACGACGCCAAGAGAACCATGCTCACCTGCCTGGGTGTTTCAGGCCAGATCGATTACGAAGATATTGATGAAGAACTGCTCAGGCACAGCCGGTATATCTATTTGGAAGGATATCTTTTTGAAAGCGAATGTGCTGCCCGGACCATGCTCCGTGCGGTTGCGGTTGCCAGAAAAAATGGTGTAAGAATAGCCCTGGCCGCATCCGATGCATTATGTATCGCCCGTCACCAGGACCTGTTCTTACAAATCATCCCAAATGACGTTGATCTGCTTTTTGCCAATGCCCTGGAGGCACAGGCACTCAGCCGTACCAATAACACTGAAGCAGCTTTACAGGTACTTTCCGGCTGGTGTGAAGGTGTTGCCGTGACCGACGGAGAGCATGGTTCAATGGTTAGCTTTAACGGTGAGGTTACGAAGATCACGCCGAACAGGGTATCCGCTGTGGACACTACCGGCGCTGGTGACGCGTACGCGGCCGGGCTGTTGTACGGAATCATCAGCGGCCGTACGATCAGGGAAAGCGGCATGATAGCAAGCTTTTTTTCTGCCAAGGTTGTCGCGCAAATCGGACCACGCTACAACGGCGACATACAGCCGGAGTTGAAAAAACTGCTGTAACGGACAGAAAGTTTGATTTCCACCGACAGGAGTGATTATATTACCAGAGGACTGTTTGACTTTAAAATGTATTACATGTATGTTGTTCGTATCAATGAGGTGTTAGCAACAACTACTTTGTGTGGTGAACCTTGCAGAGAATCATGAAAAGAACATTTATTATCATAGGCGTCTTTTGTAGTGCTATCATCCTTTCCGGACTATGGCTTGTGCCCCGCTCATTCGAGGGCATGGACAAGTGCACGCAAATCGCTTACGAACCAAATATTAGCCCTGACTACTCTAACATTGTCATCCCACATAACATTGCCCCCCTGAATTTCAGGATTTCCGAAAAGGGACAGACCTACCGCGTCAAAATCCATTCGAATCGCGGCGCAGCCATAGTAATTGTCAGCAAAACAGGACTAATACACATCCCTTTGCGAAAATGGCGGGCCTTACTTAATGTAAATAAAGGTCATAAGTTATTCATAGATGTATATGTCAAAGATGCAGATAACGGATGGCAACAATTTCAGCGTATCACCAATACTATAGCTAAAGAAGACATTGACGAGATGGTGGTATACCGGTTTATGAAACCCATTTATAGATGGTGGAAAGACATGGGGATTTATCAGCGCAACCTAACCGATTACGATGTGTCGCTTGTCTTGCATGGGCGTTCTTTTGGTGAAGGGTGCCTTAACTGTCACAGCTTTGTTGGCAATGCGCCAGATACGATGACGATCGGCCTGCGTAGTGCAACATACGGTAGTCACACACTCCTGGCCCGGAATGGC
>Ga0209427_10010217_pt1 | contig 10414 bp, 10 predicted proteins | sample DeeMarSWOR136_30_FD_187465 | JGI IMG/M metagenome (GOLD analysis project Ga0209427, IMG submission 187465) | Marine sediment microbial communities from White Oak River estuary, North Carolina - WOR-1-36_30 (SPAdes) (version 2) | ecosystem: Environmental > Aquatic > Marine > Intertidal zone >...
ATATGGCTGGAAAGTTCCTTATAATCTTTGATGAAACCCAAATTCTGTTGATAAGTTTTTAAACTAGAATGTTATGCGAAATAAAAACCACTGGTCTATATCATTGGAACATAGCTTAGCGGTCAAGGATGTCAGGCTTTGCTGGCTATGAAATGTTCATCTGGGACTAAATGCTTTACAGGTTTTGGGATGCGTTAGAGGGTTTCTGGGCTGGAATAGGGGGAGAGTCCGGAGAAATGTTAGCTTCTCGACGCGCTCCTAAAACTTTTCAGACATTAGCCATTCGCTAAAGGAGGTCCAGTATGCGCTTAGAGCTAGGTATAATCAAGATTGAGGACGTACAATTTGGGGAGGAGACCGCTGTTAGAAACGGCACCCTCTCTGTAAACAAGAAAGAACTGATCGCTTTGGTCCGGCAGGACGATAGGTTATCTCAAGCGGATGTTGAGCTGGCATGGCCAGGGGAGCAAGTAAGGATAATGCCGGTAAAAGATGTAATCGAGCCCAGGGTCAAGGTACGTGGATCAGGGGAGGTTTTCCCAGGGATTATCGGTAAGATGGGGACAGTGGGGTCGGGCAGAACCAATGTGCTGAGGGGATCAGCGCTCGTGACCGTGGGCCGAATCATCGGCTATCAGGAGGGGCTCATCGATATGTCTGGCCCTGGGGCTGAATATTCACCGTTTTCTCAAACTAACAATGTGGCTTTAATTCTGAACCCTGTCGATGGGTTAGCCCCGCACGCCCATGAGGAGGCGGTGCGCCTCGCTGGGCTGAGGGCTGCGGTTTATCTAGGCAAAGTGTGTAAGGAGATCGCCCCTGATGAAGTGGAGGTCTATGAGTTGAGTCCAGTTACTGATAGTACCCTTCCAAGAGTGGCCTACGTTTACCTACTGCTGTCAGAGGGCCTGTTGCACGATACCTATGTCTATGGAGTTGATGCCAAAAAGATCCTACCGAGCTTGATCCATCCCAATGAAGTCATGGATGGGGCCATAGTGAGCGGCAACTGTGTCTCAGCTTGCGATAAGCACACTACCTATCATCACCTGTATAATCCGGTTATCAAGGAGCTTTATCGGAGGCATGGCAGAGATTTGGTCTTTATCGGGGTAGTCATCACCAATTTAAATGTCACCCTGGCAGACAAGGAGAGGTCTACAGACTATGCCAGCAAATTGGTGAAACTCATTGGAGCAGAGGGGGCTATCATTACCGAGGAAGGTTTCGGCAACCCTGATACAGACCTGATGATGCTCTGCAAAAAGGTAGAAGAGTACGGGATAAAGACTGTACTGATTACCGACGAATATGCCGGAAGAGACGGTGGTTCCCAGTCCCTGGCAGACGCCGTGCCCCAAGCTGACGCGGTAATTAGTGTAGGCAATGCCAATGACGTGATAGCTCTACCCCCTATGAAGCGGATTATCGGAGACCTGAAACCAGCAGAGGTCATTGCTGGAGGGTTTGTCGGGTGCCTGACTACAGACGGGGGTCTCAATATCGAGATACAAGCAATTATGGGGTCTACCTGCCAGTTAGGTTTTGGCAACTTAACTGCCCGAGGATACTAGGAGGTGTTCAAGAGAGGGGGAGAAAGGGAGATGGCAAAGAGAAAGTATAAGGTGGTCCATTACTTGAATCAGTTCTATGCTGGGATTGGAGGTGAGGAGAAAGCCGATATTCCTCCTCTCATGAAGGAGGGCGCTGTTGGCCCTGGCAAACCCTTACAACAAGCGTTGGGAGAACAGGGAGAGATAGTAGCTACAGTGGCCTGTGGCGACAGTTACTTCGCTGAGAACATAGAGGCTGCGGCAGAAGGTGTGGTGGAGCCTGTTTCCCGTTACAAACCAGATGTATTTGTAGCTGGTCCGGCATTCAATGCTGGTAGATACGGTATTGCCTGTGGGGCCTCATGCGCAGCGGTAAGCAAGAAGCTAGGCATCCCGGTTGTTACGGCCATGTATAAAGAGAACCCGGCATTGGAGCTCTACCGCAAGGAGGTTTACATTATCCCCACCGCCGATTCGGTTCGCGGCATGGCAGAGGCCATTCCCAAAATGGCCAGTTTCGTCCGGAAACTGGGCCTTGGACAAGAAGTCGGCCTCCCAGAAGAGGAGGGTTATTTCCCTCGCGGCATCAGGGTCAATCAATTTGTCAGTCGAACTGGTGCGGAGAGGGCGGTGGATATGCTCGTGTCCAAACTAAGAGGGGAGCAATTCCAGACTGAGTATCCGATGCCTACCTTTGAGCGCGTTCCTCCTAGCCCGGGGGTTAAGGAGCTTCAATCAGCTACAATAGCCCTTGTGACCTCAGGAGGGATAGTTCCCCTAGGCAACCCAGACCGGATAGAGGCTGCCAGTGCTTCTAAGTTTGCCGAATACAACATCGCCGGAGTATATGACCTGACCCCAGATGCCTACCAGACCTGTCACGGTGGCTACGATCCAGTCTACGCTAACAGGGATCCGGATAGGGTCCTGCCATTGGATGCTATGCGTGCCCTGGAGAAGGACGGCACTATTGGCAAACTGTTTGACCGCTACTATGTCACCGTAGGTAATGCCACTTCGATTGCTAATGCCCAGAGGTTTGGCAAAGTGATAGCGGAGAAGTTGAAGGCAGCCGATGTTGATGGGGTGATCCTCACCTCCACCTGAGGGACCGATACACGTTGCGGTGCAACGTTAGCAAAGGAGATAGACCGGGTAGGGTTGCCTGTAGCGCACGTGGCTTCCATAGTACCCATCTCCTTAACCGTGGGGGCCAATCGCATCGTGCCTGCTGTAGCTATTCCCCATCCTTTAGGCAATCCTGCATTACCTGAAGATGAAGAAAGGGAGCTGCGCCTCAACTTGGTGAAGAAGGCGTTGCGAGCCCTTCAGACGGAAGTAGAAAAACAGACCGTGTTCGAGGAATAGTTCGAGAACGGCCTTCGACCGAAGGGAAAGGGACACAGCTTTACTGACCGGTCTTGGGATTCTAAGGCAAAACGTCTAGCCTAAGCAAAATCTCTGGAGAAACCCCTGCATGAGGCCACCAAAGGGAAAGGCGAGGTGAAATATGGAAGCAGAATACGAGGTTATTATCGTCGGCTGTGGTCCCGCTGGATTAGCAGCGGGGATGCACGCTGCTCGGAGTAGGCTTAATGTGCTGCTTTTGGGGGATGAAGCCGCTGGAGGTTACATGAGGAGCATCGAAAAGGTGGAGAACTATCCCGGATTTCCCGATGGTATCTCAGGTGCCAAGTTAGGGCTGGACATGATGAAACAGGCTATGAAATACGGCCTACAGTTTAAGCTAGCCAAGGTCGAGGCAATCGAGCTGAAAAATGACTATAAGTCAATTAAAGCTAAGTTGATTAAGGCTGGTGAGACCGAGGAAGTTTCCTATCTGACTAAGACGATCATTATCGCTGGTGGTGCTCATCCAAAGAAATTGGATGTGCCTGGAGAGGATGAATTTGCGGGCAAGGGTGTAAGCTACTGTGGGGTATGCGATGCACCTCAATTTACTGAACATGTGGTAGCTGTAGCCGGCGGCGGCGATGCTGGCCTCACCGAAGCGCTATATCTGACACGGCTCGCGTCTGAGATCATCATCATTGAGCTAGTACCCCAGCTCACTGCCAGCAAGATTCTTCAGGAGAGAGTCTTTGCTAACCCAAAGATTAAAATCCGCTGCGGAACCAGGATCGAGGCCATAACCGGCGATGACCGAGTTAGAGAGCTGGACCTTGTCACTGTATCAACGAGCGAAAGGACGAAATTACCAGTGGGCGGAGTGTTAGTCCGAATTGGGCTTGAGCCCAATACCGGTTATCTAAAAAGTTTGTTATCCCTGGACAGTGAAGGTTATGTGCTGGTAAATGAGGATCTAGAAACGTCTATCCCGGGGATCTTTGTTGCAGGTGATATTAGACATAGTTCGGCTCGGCAAATAGCTACGGCTGTTGGAGATGGAGTAACGGCAGCGCTATCAGCTGACAGGCTCATAAACTTAAAATACTAGGGTATATGCCAACCAAATAGGATAAGTGTTCCTAGAGCAGTGCTTGTCATGAGGAAGGAAGGGTGCACGGTGAATTGCTCATCAAGTCAAAATGTTAAACCAGTCGTGAAGGGAGTATCTTATTTTCTCGCTCATGTGCCGAGCATGATTCGTCACGGGTCTAAACCCTCTCGAGAAATAGGAAGAGACCCTTCCTTGCTACCAGCAATCTTGAGTCACCTGGAAACCTTTGACCGAGCCGTTGCCTACCCGCCTAATCAGGTTTTTATTGGGAACCTTGACCCTGATGACTTGTTACATATTCCATCTCCTTGGTTTAAAAATCCCATTCCTAACAGCTCCCGATGGGGTCCCTTGGGTGAAATCATGCCTGAAGAAGAGTTTTATGGCATGATGAAAATATGCGATGAGTTTCAACTCCTTCTAATGGAAGAGGGCTTTCTTCAAGAGATAGCTTTAAAATTGAAAGAGCATTATCTGTTTACTGCTGCGGATCTTGAGGAACTGGACAGGGGTGTCTCGCTGGAGCAAATTCAAAAGCAACTGAGCGAAGGGGAGGCCATACCTATTTATGTTCAAGGTGACCAGTTAGTTGGCTGTTGCCAAAGGCCGCATGGTGGAGGAGCAGAAGAGGACGCCAATCTTGCTCCTGACATACTGCTAGAAAACCTGACCACCCGGGCCTCCGGTGTGTTGGCTTTACGACATCTGATTGATAAATTGGGAGGAGCCCAAGAAATTGACTATCTCCTCGGGTGTGGTGAAGAGGCAGTAGGCGACCGCTACAACCGAGGAGGAGGTAATATGGCTAAGGCCATTGGCGAACTGTGCGAGTGCACTAGAGCAACAGGCTCCGATGTGAAGGCATTTTGTTGTGCTCCGGTTCATGCCATAGTAATGGCGGCAAGCCTCGTTGCCTCGAATATCTTTAACAACGTGGTAGTGGTGGCCGGTGGTTCCTTCGCTAAATTAGGGATGAAGTTTCAGGGTCATCTTCGCCACGATATGCCAATTCTGGAAGACGTTCTCGCTGCTATAGCTATCTGGGTAGGCCAGGACGATGGAAAAAGCCCTGTAATCCGGCTGGATTCGATAGGCAAACATGAAATCAGCTCGGGCTCTGCTCAGCAGGCTATCATGGACAAGTTAGTGGTACAACCATTAGACCGTCTTGGGCTAAGGCTTACTCAGATAGACAAATATGCGACCGAGATGCATAACCCAGAGCTCACTGAGCCACAAGGAAGTGGCAATGTTCCCCGGACAAATTACCGTACCATTGGCAGTTTTGCTGTATTACGTAATGAGATTAAGCGGGAGGATCTTGACCGTTTTGTTGAGATTCATGGCATGCCCGGCTTTTCTCCCACTCAAGGACATATTGCCTCCGCTGTGCCTGTCCTAGGGCACTCGGTAAGAAAGATGATGGCAAACGAGATGAAGAACACTATGTTTCTGGCGAAGGGAAGCCTCTTCCTGGGACGGGTGACCCAGCTTTCTGATGGTATATCTTTTTTATTGGAAAGAAATAAAGGGAATGAATAAAACTGATAATAGAGTTGAACCAGAATAAGTGCGAAATCGAAGCCTTAGATCAAGGGAGCCAGTGCAAGTCTTGACCGGCCTTTGTGCCTATGGTGCTACGGTGAGAAAAGGATATGCTGTTAGGCTTACCGTGACAAAACTTGGCATGGGACAAAATCATTGGAGGAGATAGAGATGCAATTGAAAGGGAAAAAGGTTATCATTATTGGTGAACGGGATGGAGTGCAGGGTCCAGCCATTGAAGACTGTGTGAGGAGTGCCGGTGCCGAACCAGTAATAACGCAAACCCAATGCTTTGTCTGAACAGCTGCGGGTGCGTTTGACCTGGAGGGTCAGGAGAGTATCAAAAGGTTTGTCGAACAGCACGGTAAGGACAACCTGATCGTAATTCTAGGAGCTCCTGATGCTGATAGCGCTGCGCTCTACGCAGAGACGGTAGTTAGCGGAGACCCAAGTTGGGCGGGGCCGCTCGCTAATGTAGCTTTGGGGTTACCTGTCTTTCACATCATGGAGCCGGAAATAACAGCGCAGATTGACCCGGAAGTTTATAGGGAACACCTGGAGCTTATGGAAATAGCATTAGATGTGGAAAAGATAGCTGAAGGTCTTGATAAAGTGCGCAAAGAAAGTACCAAGCACTAGTCATTTTTTTTGTCGCCTCGGCTGCTTCATTAGGCCTTTGTCTCCACCTAAACCGCCTCTATGGTGGATGGTGGTTTTTTCGCTATATGATAGGTAACACTGACAACCCCGGGAATCTCCGCTGTTATCCTCTCTGCCAATCGGCCCAACACATCATGGGGAAGCTTGGTGGGAGATCCTGTCTTCGCATCCGTGCTCTCCCAACATCTCACCTCGATTTGCAGGCCATAGTCTCTCTTTCCTTCTCTCATCCCGGTGACCTTATCCTCATGGAGGATGGCCAAATACTGAAATGCTCCCCTATGAGATAGCTCTTGTTCGACAATACTCGTAGCATTTCTTACAATCTTTACCCTTTTGGGAGTAACCTCGCCCAGTACCCTTGTAGCCAGGGCTGGTCCGGGAAAGGGCGGTCGGTTGCAAATCTCCCCAGGTATCCTAAGTGCCTTAGCAACCTCTCTGATTGCTGATTTTCGTAGTTGTATTAGGGGCTCCAAAACCCGGTACCCAAACATCTCCTCTGGATCAATGCCGAGCTGCTCGAGGATGTTGTGCTGTCTTTTGATCCCGGCAACGGTCTCCTCAATATCGGTGTAGTTAGTGCCTTGCAGAAGATATTTGGCACCGGTCTTTCTCACTAGATCAGCGAAGACATCCCTGTAAAATGACCGGGTGATTGCCTCTCTTTTCTCCTCCGGGTCCGTTAGGCCTTTTAGGGCGTCGAAAAAGGTCCTTTCGACATTGACACGTTCAACAGTCACTCCTAACCCTCTAAATAGTGAGACAACGTACTCAGGCTCTCCCTCCCTCATGAGACCGTTATCGATGAAATATGTTTTCAACCGATTACCTAACGCCCTATGACCGAGCATAGTGACAACTGAGGAATCAACACCGCCGGATAGGGCGTTGATAGCCAGGCCATCACCGACAATCGAGGAAATCTCCTCAACCTTTTCCGCAATAAATCTCTGAGCATCTAATTGCCTTAGCCTAACTTCCCTGATTTCCATATTACCCCCTCTCTTTCTATCTGGCCTTAGGCTTCAATGGTAAGGGATTTGCCGAATTCGAGGTAACCGACAATCTTCTTGGAGTTCGAGCTGCGGTTGGCGATTATGAGGCGCCGCAGGTACTGCAACTAGTAGCGCTACAGGAGGTGCACGAAGAGCCCTTTGAGCTTGAGAACTCGCCACTGCTCCTATGGCTGAAGGCAGAAAGGAGCCTGCTGACCCTGTCTCCTTTGCATACAGGGCACGAGACCTCTTGGTCACCGAGGATCAGGATCTCGAAGTCCTTGTCGCAGTCCCTACAATGATATTCAAAGATAGGCATGTGATCCTATGCTCCTTATAGAAATCCAGTTCTTATATGGGAATATAAGGCCGAGGAGGGCATTTTTCCAGTCCTTTTGAAAAATATATAGCACCATTGCTTCACCCTGAGCCAGCAGCTACGGTAGGGAGCCCATGTCCGCATGCAGGGATATTGAACCTCCGATGCGGCTAAGCGCCATCGAGGCCATGGTGCTCTTTCCTCACATACCATGAGGCAGGATCGGTCAAGTACTCCTCGGTGTCCCTGAGGGATAGGTAATGTTCGTGCTCAATATTGGCGAGGAGGCCGAAGAACTCCTTCTCCCTTGGATCAGAGACCTCATCACGGAGTTTAGCATAGTGGGATGCCCCTTTGGCCTCGAAATCGATGGCGGTCTGAATCGCCTTCAGGTCGTCATCGTCTCTCTCTGGCATCTTATCCGTTCTTCGCACTGACTTCTTCAGGATGTCCATAACGATCGTATCGTTCACCTTGAGGGGAACGGTTTGGGGCCATTTTTCCTTCCTTTCCCACCTCTCGTGTAACTCCTTCAACCTTTGGTGGTGTTCAAGCTCCTCATCCGCAATCTGCTGGAACATGGCCTTGCCGAGAGGATTCTTAGTTCTGCTGGCATTCTTAAGATAGAATTCCCGCTCTTTTGTCTCGTTATCCAGGGCCACCTCCAGCGCATCTAGGCGTTCTCTTTCGTTCATGGTTTGTCCCCTTTCGGATGCATGCTAAGATGTCAGCTGACTTTCTGCTCTTCTATCACAGTTCAAGCGAAATTGTCAAAGAAGCGATTCAAAAATCTGTTGAGCCGCATCTGACAGTAAGCAATGTTAATGGGGATGAGCACTCTGGGATCGAAGTTGACATTGCCGATCTTTCCAATGGAGGATAAATAATTTATGTGCTCTGCGACGGATACGGGACATCCCTTTGCATGGATATATCTTGATGACCTCCGCTTGAAACATTGCCAAATGGAGCTTACCATCTTCAAAAGCATGTCATTGGATTTCGTTTTCCTTGCATCCACCTCGTGGGTGGTCTTGTAATTACTTTCAATGTTGACACCTTGACCGTCGATTCTTCCTTTCCAACTGGTGCAGTTCCCCACAAAGATGGCTCTTTCACTTTCATCAAGTTCGAGCGGTCCTTGCAGCCTGCCCACCACATACCGGACCCTCTCCATCTCTCTTTCCACGTTGGGGCAAAAGGCCTTGAATATGTGCATGGCCTCCTGAAGGGCCCCCGGACAGCCTCCCCAACAGTAATCAGGCGAATGTTTCTCAGGAAACTTCCCCACGATGCAGGATAGATTACTTTCTTGTCCGAAGTACTCGTCAATCGGTTCCATGCAAAGCTGAAAATTACTGGTTTTTCCCCGAACGTCCTCGAGCGGAAAATCACCTGAAACGTCGATTTCCTCTAAATCTATAGGGCCAAAGCCTCTTTCTGCTGCTAAACGCAGGTGAATCAAATCATGAGGGTCCACATGAACCATATGACAGCCTACTGTGTCAACAGCGCACGAATTGATTCCCATCACAATGGCTCCCATGCGAAAGGGGGTGGGGGTAAGCATCATCCTTTGGCCAGCCACAATGGCATCTATTGCGATGAATCCCGGTTGGATGACCTCCTGAAGATCGGCTATTTTATGCTCCAGGAAGGTGTTGTGATCCACCAGCCTGTTTCGATCATCCTGGATGCCGATCAAGTTCTTGAGACTGAGGGTTAGCCTGGTCCAGGGATGGGCTTTGAATTTGGGCAGGTTGATGAGAAAGTCGCAGTGCGCAACGGGCTTCGCAACAAAGATCTGATCGCGGAGCCTTCCATATATGCTAAGTTCTACCGGAACCTGCCTGACTTCATCAAAGTAATAGGCCTTGATTTTGTGCTTCTTTATCACGTCTTGATAGCCCGCGTTCTTGAATGTGAACCTGGTAGGAATAGTGATACCTGATCGCTCACCCACGGCAAGTTCTTCAACTTTATCAACCCGCTCTTTGGTGGCCTTTATAACGCCATCCAAGAACTCTGCACGGGTAAAGGCATGCGGAAATATCTCAGGATGAGCAATGACTACATTGGGCTTCAAGAGAATCCGTCCAGAGGGCTTAATGCATAACTCCTCCATGCCTTCTTTGATGATACCGGAGATCTTCTCCGGGTCGTAATCGTCGCACCGCATGATCAATACCTTCTGCCTCATTTTGATCTTTGCCTCCGTGAAAAATGGTTCGCTACAAACCGGAGACGAGGCTAGGGACTTGTAGTGAGTAAGTGGAAGAACCTCTTTGCAGCGAAGACTCATAATATCACATTTCTTAGGAGCCAGGTGTGATCTCAGGGCTAAATTTCCCTTATGGATTCTGTCGAAATGTATTACAGTAACCATGAGGTTGTCTATTCGACGCTAACAGACTAATTATTCAATGATGGAGAAGAGCAACAGATTTCAAAGAGTCCTCTTTATGCCTATCAACTGGATATATTTGCTCTGCCTGGTTCTTCTTATAGTGACCTCATTCTATCTGTTCTATCCCAAGATTGAAAACTTCTTTGTGTTCTTTCCTGAAACCGCTTTTGACAGTACTCCCCATGAGCTCAATCTGCGCTGTCGAGATATTTACTTCCATACTGAAGATGGGGAAAGGTTACATGGCTGGTTTTTCCCCCTGAAAGAGGAATTTCCCCTTATCCTGTTCTGCCACGGGAATGCAGGAAATGTCTCGCACCGCCTTGAGAACATTAGGCCCCTCTTGGAACAGAGGCTTCAGGTCTTTATCTTTGACTATAGGGGTTATGGGAAGAGTTCAGGAAGACCTTCTGAAAAGGGCCTCTATTTAGATGGACTCGCAGCATATGATTATCTGATAAACGAAGAGCGGAT
>Ga0209427_10010221_pt1 | contig 10413 bp, 6 predicted proteins | sample DeeMarSWOR136_30_FD_187465 | JGI IMG/M metagenome (GOLD analysis project Ga0209427, IMG submission 187465) | Marine sediment microbial communities from White Oak River estuary, North Carolina - WOR-1-36_30 (SPAdes) (version 2) | ecosystem: Environmental > Aquatic > Marine > Intertidal zone >...
TGGCAACGTCATGGTTACCGGCTCCGGTATCGCCGATGTACAGGGACTGGAACTTGGTGGCACTATGCTGCTGAGGGAACAGGAATTTGAGGTGGTCGGTATCCTCAGCCCCAGCGGCGGCATGGACGATGGCCAGGTTTTCATGCCGATCGAAGCTTTACAGCAGGCATACGATAAGCAGGGCCAGCTTACCTATGTACCGGTTAAGGTCAAGGATATTTCCAAAGCAGAAGAGACCGCCCAGGAGATCAGCGACAGGTGGCCCAGCATCTCCGCCCAGACCCAGAGTTCCATTCTGGACAAGCTATTAGACCTGGTGGGAATAGTAAGGGCCGCCCACTTCGGCCTGTCAACCGTCGCCCTGCTTATCGGCATACTGTTTATCCTTTCCACCATGCTGATGGCAGTGGGCGAACGGGTAAAGGAGATCGGCACCATGCGGGCTATCGGCACCCACCGCCGCTTTATATTCCAGCTGGTGGTCACCGAATCGTTCATGACCAGTCTAATCGCCGGGGCAGCCGGCTGCCTGGGTGGTTACCTCCTTTCCAAGCTAATCACCTTCATTATGTCGGAATGGCTGGGGCTGACCTACTTCGCTCCGGTGGTCAGCGTACGTATCTTTGCTATCGGTATCGGCATTGCCCTGCTGGTAGGGATGCTGGCCGGTCTGTACCCCGCCTGGCGGATTGCCCGTACCAATATCGTTGAGGCGCTTCACCATGAATAATATAATCGTTGAGACCCGGAACCTGACCAAGGTCTTCTCGGTAGGAGAGAGCCGGATCAGCGCCGTTAACGGCATCGACCTGACGATTGGCCGGGGTGAATTCGTCAGCATTATGGGGCCTTCCGGCTCGGGAAAGACCACCCTGCTCAACCTCCTGGGAGGTCTGGACTACCCTAGCTCCGGTGCCATCCTGTTCGAGGGACAGGACATCGGCAAGCTCAGAGAACGGGACTTAGACGACCTCCGGCTGAGACGGATGGGGTTTATTTTCCAGACCTTCAACCTGATGCCCATCTTCACCGCCCTGGAAAACGTAACGCTGCCCATGGAAATTGCCGGGGTGCCCCGTGATGAGAGACTGGCGAAGGCAAAGGACCTGCTGACCCAGCTGGGGCTGTCTGAGCGGATATACCACCGTCCCCACCAGCTAAGCGCCGGGGAAAACCAGCGGGTGGCCATTGCCCGGGCCCTGGCCAACAGTCCCTCGTTACTGCTGGCCGACGAGCCGACCGGAAACCTGGATTCCAGAACCACCGAAGAGATTGCCAGCTTACTGAAACAGCTGAATTCGGAATACAATATTGCCATCGCCCTGGTCACCCACGACGCCCGGGTCGGCCAGGTCGCCAGCAGAACCCTGCACATGATAGACGGCCAGCTCCAGCAGACCTGACACCCTGATTGACACGGTAGGAGCTAACCAGACGTAGCAGAGCCGTCTGATTTGTCATTCCCGGCCAGAAGCTCCGCGCTGTGTATCACCCTGATGTTGCTCCGCCGCTTGTCCAGGCCGCCCCTCAACTGCAGTATGCACGGAGCACAGTTGGTCACCACGGTGTCAACACCGGCAGCCTCTATGGCATTAAGCTTGCGCTGCATCACCGAGTTCGACAGTTCGGGGTAATTGAGAACGGTCTCACCACCGAAACCACAGCAGGCATCAGCGCCGTTCATCTCCACTATCTCAAAGCCCTCCCGTTCCAGCAGCTCCCTGGGTTCAGCGTAAATCCCCAGTCCCCGTTTCAGGTGGCAGGGGTCATGGTAGGTAATCCTGGACTCCCTGGCTGGTTTCTTCTCACTCCCGGGGGTCAGTTCCAGCACCAGCTGCGAGAAGTCACGCACCTTGCCCGCCAGCGCCTCAGCCCGCTTATGCCATTCGCCCTGGCCAGCCGTCAGCGACAGGTACTCTTTCTTCAGCATGGCGGCACAGCCCGGGCACACGGTAACGATATAGTCGGGGTCACCCTCTTCCAGGGCAGAGATATTGGTCCTGGCCATGCTATGGGCGGTTTCAACGTCCCCCGCAAAATAGGCCGGTGCCCCGCAGCAGGACTGTCCGCCGGGGTAATACGATACGGCACCGATTTCACCAAGCACCTTGACCACGGCTTCTCCGAGTTCAGGATAGGCATAATCGGCAACACAGCCGGCGTACAACGCTACCCTGGGAATCACCCCTTTATCGCGTGAAGGGATACCCTTTAACCGGCTATGAAGTGGACGGGGCGATATTGACGGTAGGCTGATAGTCTCGGCCAGCGGTTTCAGGGAAGCGGGTAGTTTCCTTATCATAGAGTCCTCGTCGGCGAAAGGCCTTTGCAGATAAGAGCCAATCTTCAACGCCCCGGCCAGGCGAGCGGGGTGCTTCAGGACACTTCGTAACGCCAGGCGGCTCTTCCACGACAGGCCGTCTTCGGCAACAGACCTTGCCCTGAGCCGGGTTATCATAGCCGGTATATCAATACACGCCGGGCAGACATCCTTGCAGGCCATACACCCCAGGCAAAGGCTGGCCGGGTCTTTGGCCTGTTCCATACCGTTCATGAAGGCGGTCAACACAGCGCCGATACCGCCCTGGTATATGTAGCCGTAGGTGTGACCGGCCACCGAGGTGAAAACAGGACAGGCACCAAGACAGGCACCGCACTTGATACAGTAGAGCGCCTCCCGGAAGTCTTCCGAATCCCTCATTAACTGGCGTCCGTTGTCCACCATTACAATGTGCATCTCCTGCGGACCCTGCCCGGGCAGCCCCGGCATGCCTGGAATACCATCGGTCCGGCTGGGCCCGCTGATATGCGAGACATAGACGGTCAGCTTCATGCCCATGGTGCAGCGGCTGAGCAGGCGGAGTATGGCCGCGGCATCCTCCCACCCGGAAACCAGCTTCTCATAACCGACCACGGCTACATATACCGGTGGTAGAGTGGTTGTCATACAGCCGTTGGCTTCATTGGTCACGATAACCACGGTACCGGTCTCGGCAATAACAATGTTACCGCCGGAGATGCCCATATCAGCATCAATATAGTACTGCCTTAATGTTTCCCGCGAAGCCTGCAATAAGGTTTGCGGTTCAGCTTCCAGTTCCGTTCCGGTCGCCCGGGACATGAGCTCGGCCACCTGCTTCAGGGTCTTATGTATCGCCGGGCCGACCATGTGTATCGGCTTCTCATCGGCCAGCTGGACAATCCACTCCCCGATATCAGTCTCCTGCACACTGATACCGGCTTTTTCCAGATACTGCCTGAGCTCAATCTCCTCGGTCAACATGGACTTTGACTTGACGATGAGCTTCACACCGCGTTCCCGGGCCAGTTTCAATACATAGTCATTGGCATCTGCGGCATCCCTGGCCTCATACACCACCGAGCCATTTCGGCTGGCAGCTGTCTTGAATTGCTCCACAAGCCGGGGCAGGTCGGCGATGGACTCCTCCTTCACCCTCCGGATTTCCCGGCTCAAGCCGTCGAAGTCAACGCCCGTCATCTGCATCCGCTGCCTCAGGCTAATGCGGGGCAGACCGCGTCCTCCCATGACCGACTGCAAGTCCTCATCGGTCAACGCCTGGTGCACACGCTTCGCCATCTCCTTGCTCAATATTGCACCTCACACCTGAATATCAGAGGTACTGCCGGAACAGCGCCGTCCCGCCAGCCTTCAACTATTTCCCAGTAATACGATGTGCTCTTCCTCGGGACCCTGGGCCCTGGCCATCAGTGCCCCGCGGATATCGCCGGTGGTGTTCCGTCCCGTGTGATAGGTGATGTAGCTGGGGATTTGCCCACCGACCGACTCCCCGGTAAGTGATTTTATTCTGTGAATGGCGTCGCTCAGGGTAGCCACTATATTTTCCCTTTTCATCATGGTTACATGTACCGGGGGCAGAACAGAAGCCAGCCGGTCATTACCGTCATTGCTGAGGTTGACCATGGTTCCGGTCTCGGCAATGCCGAAATCAGCCCCGGTAATACCCATATCAGCGTTGATATATGACTGCCTCAGATAACGGCGCGCTGCCCCCATCACCGCTTCAGGCTCAGGTCCCAGTTTCTGGCCGGTTTCGGCGGAAATAAGTCCCGCAACCTGCTCAATGGTTTTATCTATTACTGGTTCCGCTTTCTCCCCGGCAAGCTGGGCGATCCACTGCCCGATATCGGTCTCCCTGACCTCAATACCGGCCTCTTCCAGGTGCTCCCTCAAGCCGATTGCTTCAGCCACCGCCGATTTCGACTTGACGATATGCCTGACACCATGTTCCTGGGCCAGCTTCAACACGTAGTCCCGAGCATCGCCGGCCCCTTCTGCCTCATAGACCACGGCGCCGGTGCGGGTGGCATCGGCCTTAAACTGCTCAACCAGTTCCTCAATGTCTGCCATTTACCGGCCTCCCTAAACAGATAAATTATCCCTGACTCATACCAGGTACTGGACCGTGCCGTCAGGGACAACAACCGCCCTGGCACCATCGGGGAAGTCCTGCTCCAGTAACGCCCTGGCCTCGGCCCATGTCTTTACCCAGCAAATATCGGCGACACCCAGCCAGTCGCCAAATGACTTCTCAATCTGCGGCGACAGGACAATCAATCTCTTTAAAAAGGGTATCTGGCGGCGGCCACCGCCACCGCTGGACAGGCGTCCCCGGGTGCTTTTGCCGAAGCTGCCCAGCAGATAGTGCACCACCTGACCGGTGTGAAAGTCATAGCTCATTACCAGGTCGCCGCCCTTCTCCATCAGCAACCGCATCCCCATACCGTAACCGACGATGGCCTCGTTGCCCTTGCTGTAGTTATTGATTACCACCACATCAGCGCCGGAGACCGCTTTGGTTGCGTAGTGGGGCTCGGCATATTGCACCGCCCGGTAATATTCGGCCTCGGGCTCACCGGCGAAAACGGCACAGGGCTGCCCCCTGCCGTTGATGATGGTGTCAATCTTGAAATTCAACCCCACCATCCTGGCCACCTCCAGACATTCAGTTACCAGAGGGTTTTCGGTATACCGCCCGAAACCGACGGTATTCCCCCTCCCCTCCCGGCGGGCATTTATATCCAGCCGGTGCAGAGCCTCGATTGAATCAATGGAGGCTATCCCCGGTATGATAATCTTGCCGCCACCGCCATAACCGGCCTGCGGATGAGGGATTACCGAGCCGATGGCGATTTTCAGGTCACAGGTCATTACCTCAGCGTTTACCGAAAGCCTGGTACCGCTTGAAGTATCCCCGACATAGGTGCAGTTCTCGTAGGGATTGTGGTTGTACACCGGGTACCTGTCCATTATCTCGCTGCCCAGCTTCTTCTCAAAGTCCTGGTAGGTGTGGGCACCGTGGGAACCAAGGGCACAGACAAACCTTACCGCCGTATCCGGTATGCCGGCGGCGGCCAGTTCGGCCAGAACGTAGGGCGCAATGATACCGGTCCTTGTAGGACGCGACATGTCATCGAAGATTATGGCTACCTCGCTCTTCCCCCTGGCCAGCTCGCGCAGCCGGGGACTGCCCACGGGGCTGTCTAAGGCAGCCTGTATCTCTACCTGGGTTACAGGGGGAGCATCGTGCCCCTGCATCAGGCACGGCACAACCTCCCATGACTCCGGGAATTCCAGCTCCAGTTCCTCTTCCTTAAACCACATCCCCCTGGGGACAGATACTTTCGGCGCACTCACTCATCTCCCTCCTGACTACGGCATTATGTTAAAACATTGCATAAATAAAAAGGCTGAGATTCTGTATATCACCGGGCAGAACTGATGCTGGTAGCATTACCCTTTCTTCAGCCTTATCTATACTGCCATTTTACCCGTATCTCAGGTCATAAGCAAGAAACACCCTGATCACGCGGTTCGGTTACATTATCCATCGCGCTCAACGTTATGGTATATTATTCAGCGCAGATTATGAATAACAGCATTCTGAAAATAATATGGTTCTTCTATAAACCGTACAAGCTGCAAATCCTGATATTACTGGCGCTGTCTCTGGTAGTCGGCAGCCTGGAAGCAGCCAATGTAGCCATAATATACCCCCTGCTGAGTACCGCTTTCGAAACCGGGTTCCCGGAGGGAAATATCATTCTTTCGTTGCTCAGCCGGATGTCCCGCCTGCTGCCGATAGAAGACCAGTTTATCGCCTATTGCGTTCTTTTTCTCATATTTGCCCTGGTTGCTTTCGGTATCAGGCTATTTTCGATAAGTTTCAGGGTAAGGTTCTCCGCCAGGCTGGTGCAGAACAACCAGAACGAGATCTTTCAGAAGTTTATCCGGGCCGATTATCAGTACTTCATAGACCATAGACAGGGAGAGCTGATATACAATGTCTCATCGGCACCGCAGCGTCTTTCTACATTGATTGCGGCTGTCACCGGTCTGGTGTCACAGGCGATACTCTCCATTTCCATAATACTACTCCTTTTTTCACTGTCCTGGCAGGGAACAACCGGCGTGCTGCTGATAGGGGTTGGATATTATTTCTTCACCAGATACCTGGGCAGAAGGGTATCCTATGCCTCCGGGATGGGCGAGATGGAAGCCATCAGGGAGAGCAACGTAATCCTCAACGAGGCCATCAGCGGCATCAAGCAGGTGAAGGTCTTTGCCACCGGGAACGACTGGATAACCAAATTCAGAAACATACTGAAAGAACGCTGGTACCATTCCATCAGACGCAACATCTGGCAACAGATCCCTGGTCGGGTCCTCATGCTTTTAACCTACCTTTTCATCGGTATAATCGTGATGGTGATTAAAATAATGTCCCCGGACAGCTTTATTGAAATGCTGCCCATGTTCGGCACCTTTGCCGTGGCCGCTTTCCGGTTGTTCCCCATCATGAGCGCCCTGGGCGGTCTGGTGATGCAGATAATGGCGGCACTGCCCAACTGCGAAACCGTGTATTCAATACGGACCGACCGGATTACCTATATCGAGGATGGCGAGGAGGAACTGGACTCATTCAGGTCTGAAATCAAATTCGAAAACGTCACCTTCACCTACCGGGGAAGGCTGAAGATCCTGGAAGATATCTCTACCGTCTTCGAAAAGGGTAAGACCACCGCCATCGTCGGCCGCTCCGGCGCCGGGAAAACAACAATACTGAACCTGATACTCCGCCTCTTTGAACCCGACAGGGGTACCATCAGAATTGACGGCCGTGACATCAAGGAATATAGACTGCCGTCCTGGTTAAACAAGATAGGCTTTGTCAGCCAGGACACGTACATCTTTAACGACACGGTAAGAAACAATATCACCTTCCGGGTAGACAACTATTCCGATGCAGAAATCACCCGGGTAGCGCAGTATGCCGATGCCCATAACTTCATCAGCGAGTTACCCGAGGCCTACGATACGCTGGTCGGTGATAAAGGCGTCAAGCTCTCCACCGGGCAGGGACAGAGAATCGCCGTTGCCCGGGCTATGCTGAAAGCGCCGGAGATATTGATCTTTGACGAAGCCACCAATGCCCTGGACAATATTTCAGAGGTATCCGTCCAGAAAGCCATCGATCAAATATCGAAAGACCATACCGTTATTGTCGTCGCCCACCGCCTGTCCACAATCGTCAACGCCGATAAAATAATCGTCCTGGGCGACGGCCACATCCTGGAAGAAGGCACACACCAGGAACTGATGGCAATGGGAGGTGCCTACTGGGAGCTTTACCGTAGCCAGCCGGTGCTATAGGTCTGCCTTAATCCTGACTAGAACTTACCCCCATAACCAAAGGGCGTACCCCGAGTTCCAGGATACGCCCTTGATAAGCTCTTTATTGAGCTATGAGAGGTTAATCAAATGTCCAGGTACTGAGTATTTCATTAGGATATTGGTCGGCCATTGGCCAGTAACTACCAATGGTAAAGATAACCATAATAAACCACTTGTCGTCCTTGATGAACCCGCGGGCCTCAGCTTCCATCTGAGTAGTACCACTGAGATAGAAAAGCCAGGCCGTCTCTACGGCGGTTCCATCGGAAAGAGATGCCGTTCCGGTAGACTGGATATCAGTATCCGGGTCCTCCAGACCGATAGGGAGCACGTCTGACAGGGTAGCACCCTCGGAAGAATCCATTACTATAATCATCATTCCAGGGACACTGTAAGCCGGGTCTGCTACCTTCATTATAACGTTGGCCCTGGTAATATCTCGTGTTTCCCAGTTATCCTTGTACTTGATAGAGAAGCCGTAGTCGTCATTGGTATAGGTGGCCGGGCTAAATGAGAGCGTAACCTCCTCCTCCTCTTCTTCCTCTTCTTCCTCCTCTTCTTCTTCCTCCTCCTCCTCTTCTTCTTCACCCGCCTGACACTCCGCTAGCTGCGCTTCCAGGTCGGCAACCTCGGCTTCGGCAGCAGCCTTGGCACTCCGTGCCGAGGTAAGGTCGCTCTCGCAGCTGGCCAGGTCGGCCTCGGCAGCGGCCAGGTCGGCTTCGGCAGCAGCCTTGGCACTGTTGGCGGCATCAAGGCTACTCTGTAGTGATGCTAGTTGTGACTGGCACGCGTCTCTCTCGGCGACCACGTCATCGTAATCCTCCTGAGATACGCCACCGCAGCCGAACAGAAATACCACTGCCAGCAACGACGCCACCCCGATTAGGATTTTCCTTTTCATTATCAGGTCTCCTTTCTGAAGTATTTAGTCAATTCTCGGTTGCTTCCTCCTTCAGATCAGGCTGGCCCAAGGCTTCGCCTGTCGGAGGATTACTACTGACCGTAACATCGCCAGTGCCTTATCTCACAAAGCCATCACCCCCTCATACTTCTTCTTCATTAACTACCAAGCTCAAAGGTTGGTATATCCCATGCTGCTGAAAGTATTACCTTCCCTTCCCTCTTCTGGTAGTATATCTTTTGTGATAAAGTCTATTCTCTATTTCACCGATTGTCAATACTCCTGGATAGCACGGGGTAACTCCATAGTAGAAGGGGATATCAGCAATCAAATTCACCCTATCTATATACCGAGGGTGAATTCTGCACCACAACGGCAAGGTCACAATAACCACCATAATATCCCATTCAGCAAAGTGGTAAAGAAGCAGGTTTGATGATTGTTTAATATTAAGCAAGATATGCAGTTCCTCTGCTTCTGCGGAGCCTGTTTAACCGGCATCTCCCAGGAAGGTACCAGCCCCGATGAACATTACTGCCAGCGATGGAATCAGGTTTTGCCTGTGCCTAAATCACCGGGTTGCACAACGCTACTCTACTGCTTATCGCCGTTATGTTCAATAATCCCTTGTCCTGCCACAATCTCCCCGGCCTTACGTTCAAACCAGAATTGGACTAACTAATACATACAGCCTTCGTATGTCGATCCCACTTTGCCCCCAACCAGGGTATTGACAATAACCCCTAATACATTTACACTATTGCGAACTTCGTATAGGTTTTTTATGACACAACCGCCTTCTCCCGCAAATCATGGAGGAGCATTGTAGGAATACAGTAGGAGCACCGGGGGAGTGTCAAACAAATTAGCGGCGGCTGGTGCCCCTTCTAATCTAAAAAGGAGGTGGCTCATTGATATAAACGAGGATACCTAAAGAAAAAGGTCAAAATTGGTTAAGCAGGGGTGTGGAAATGAATAAGAAGATTGTTTGGCTAGCAGTGAGCCTCCTTATGGTGCTGACACTGCTGGTTAGTTCATGCGGTGACGGTGTTACCGATGAGGAAGAGGATATCAACGGGGAGGAAGAAGAGGTTAACGGAGAAGAAGAGGAGGAGGAAGAAGAGGAAGACGTAGGCGAAGATGGCAAAGACATGGTGGTCAATACCGCCGGTAAGCTGGTGGAGAAGCCAAGGTATGGCGGGACATACCACCTTTCCCGGACGACAGATGTCCGCGGCTTTGATGATTGCCTGGGGGCCAGCCCGGCATATATGTCAACCTTCCTTACTCTCACCCATGATGAGCTTTACACCGGAGACTGGACCAAGATGACGCAGGGCACCGGTGAGGCTACCGGGACCGTTGGCGGTACCTACTTCCCGCACCTGGAGATACCCTTCCTGGCCACCGGCTACGAACTGCCCGATGACGAGACCATCATCTGGCACATACGCCAGGGAGTACACTTCCATGACAAGCCACCGGCTAACGGTAGGGAACTGAATGCCCATGACATTGCCTTTAACCTGAACCGGGCATTTAATGCTCAGGGGGCTTACCTGGCTGGCACCTACCGTCAGGATCTAGGGATGGGACCGACATCTATACAGGCACTGGATGACTGGACGGTGGAGATGAAGGTACCCCCGGACTGGCAGATACCGATACTGTTCGCCTCTAATGACTTTGTTTTCATGCACGCGCCGGAAGTGATTGAAGAATACGGGGATGCATCTAACTGGGAGGTATCTCTGGGTACGGGGCCGTTCATGCTCACCGATTACGTTCAGGCGGGCTC
>Ga0209427_10010223_pt1 | contig 10413 bp, 9 predicted proteins | sample DeeMarSWOR136_30_FD_187465 | JGI IMG/M metagenome (GOLD analysis project Ga0209427, IMG submission 187465) | Marine sediment microbial communities from White Oak River estuary, North Carolina - WOR-1-36_30 (SPAdes) (version 2) | ecosystem: Environmental > Aquatic > Marine > Intertidal zone >...
AGATCAGTCTCATTGCATTGGCTGCGCCACGTGGGTCGCAGTTTGCCCTGTCGACGCCATCCACGTCATGAACGAAAAGGCGCACATCGATGACGAGATCTGTACGGGCTGCGGGGCCTGTGTTGATGCTTGTCCCGAAGGTGCAATTCAGTTTGTGATCGAGGGCGAGATCGTAGCGGTTCAGGAGCGGCCAGTTCCGGCCCTCCGTGAGCCCAAACCGGTGGCAGAGACAGAATCGATGGCGGGGGCAGCCCTGGCCGCTGCTGGTACCGTGCTGCTGAGGAACGCTGCAGACGCGCTGGTGGAGTCAGTGAGCCGCTGGCTCAGGCATAGATCCGCAGGCAGGGGCGCCGTAGGTCGGGCGGCATCTGGCGGCGCACTCGGCCAGGCCGGTGGACATCGGGAGCGCCACCGGCGACGAGGGCGCTGAAGGAGGCAGCGCTATGGCGAGCAGGAGATGCCTGCTGTTGAGCTTGGTGGGCCTGCTCGTCGCTGGCTGCACACTGCCGAGTGCTGCACCAACGGACACAACCGTACCAGTGCACACCTCGCTGCCAACAAGCACAGTGAAGCCGACGTCGCCGCCCACGACCACGGCCCTGCAAGCGTCGCCCCAGCCCGCGCCTACCGCCGCATTTACGGAGGCCGTCGCCCCCGTCATCTTCACCATCGTCTTCGACAACAACGAATCCGACCAACGGCTGGAGACGGCCTGGGGTTTCTCCTGCCTGGTGGAGGGCTTGGAGAAGACGATCCTTTTCGACACCGGCGGTGACAGCGGCCTGCTCTTACGCAACATGCACACACTGGGCATTGACCCTACGATCGTGGACGTGGTTGTCATCTCACACGTCCACGGCGATCACGTTGGTGGTCTGGCGGGCTTCCTGCAGGAAAACCACGCCGTGACCGTCTATCTCCCCCAGTCCTTTCCACAGAACATCAAAGACGCTACAAGGGACGCGGGCGCGGAATTGGTCGAGGTTGCCGGTCCAGTCAGGCTCTGCGACCTAGTCTACTCAACGGGAGAACTGGGGGCCTGGATCAAGGAGCAGTCGCTGGTGATCCAGACGGCACAGGGACTGGTGGTGATCACCGGTTGCGCTCACCCTGGTGTGGTGAACATCGTGCGCCGGGCGAAGGAGCTGAGGGACGGGGAAATCCACCTCGTGCTGGGCGGCTTTCACCTGGGCGGCGCGAGCGAAGGGAAGATCGCGGGCATCGTGACGGAATTCCAGCAGTTGGGGGTGCAGAGGGTGGCCCCCTGCCACTGCTCCGGGGAGCTGACCCGCAGGGTGTTCAGGGATGCCTACGGGGAGAACTTCATCCCGGCCGGCGTGGGCAGCCGATTGAAAGTCCGAGAGTGAGGTTTGCAGCGGCTTACGACAACACGTCTCCATCTGTCAGTGGTCTGCAGCTGAATCTCACCGGGGAGCACGAGCCAGCGCCGGTTCAAGGCTGTCTCTCTCGGTTTCCGGGACTTGCATGCAGAGGGTAACACCCTTTCGCTGCACAGGCGGCGGGGCGATACGGGTCTTTAGCGAGGAACACGGAGGCGATTTCATCGAGAACTTCCAGGACATGGTCCTGTATGTGGGGCCATGGCGACTCTAGCTAGGGAGGCATGCAACATGGAGTGGAAGGGCATGCTATGGCATCTTTGGCGTTCGAGCGGTACGTCATCTAGCCCAGGCTGGGTGCGATGATAGTCCAGCCGGAGAAGATGACAGGCCTCATCTTGCGGTGAACAGGGGGTGCTATGCCGATCTACGAATATCGCTGTCGGAACTGCGACACCTCATTCGAAGTACTGGTGCGGGGTGGCAACGTCGTCAGCTGCCCGCACTGTGGCAGTTCATCCTTGACCAAACTGCTCTCTACCCCTTTCGTGTCCAGCGGGCGGACGGCGAGACAGGCGGGACGAACATGCTGCGATCGGGAAGAGCGCTGCGACGAGCCTCCCTGCTCTGCAGAGAGTGGCTGCTGGCGCAGGTGATCGATTCTGAGAGGAGGTGAGTGAGATGGGTCGAGGTCGTGGAGGCGGACGCGGTGGTGGGGCTGGACGTGGCGGTGGACGTGGGCCAGGCCGGATGGGTGGCCCCAAGGCCGCAGGACCGGGGGGCAATTGCATCTGCCCCGGCTGCGGGCACCTTGAGCCGCACACTGTGGGACAGCCCTGTTATCAGAAAAAGTGCCCACGGTGCGGCACACAGATGATTCGCAAGTAGCACACTACTCTCACCCCTTTCCCAACTAGGGGAGGGGACTGATGATGTCTTCAGGAGACGACCGATGGACGTAACCTGTGTGGTCGACGATGCTGTCCAACGGAGCTCCCGTTTTTGGGGCGAGCATGGCCTCGCGTTTTTGATTGAGACCGAGGCCGGACGCGTGCTCTTCGACACGGGCCAGAGCGGCACCGTGCTGCTGCATAATCTGGAGTTGCTGGGCGCGGATCCGGCGACGATAGACGCACTGGCCATCAGCCATGCCCACCACGACCACACCGGTGGCCTGTCGGTGCTGCTGGAACGCGCTCTCCCTGCCACCCCGCTCTACGCCCATCCCGACCTCTTCCGTGAGCGATTCTCGCGGCGGGAGGGGGAGCCACGAAACGTCGGCCTTTCTCTGACCAGAGAGGAGTTGGCCGCTCGGTTCACGCTGAACTTGAGCTCTGTGCCTCAGGAGATCATCCCTGGCGTCTGGACGACGGGCGAAATCTCCGAACGGCCCGATCCGGAGGGTAGGAGCATCTATCACCTGGTGCGCGACGGCGACACCTTGGTCGCCGACCCGTATCGGGACGACATGGCACTGGTGTTGGAGATAGGCGACCGACTGGCAGTGCTCTGTGGCTGCTGCCACGCTGGCCTGCTCAACACGCTGGCGCACGTTCAGCGCGTCTTCGAGCGGCCCATTGTGACCATCGCTGGCGGCCTGCACCTGACCAGCGCCACCGAGGACGACCTGCGGCGCATCGGCAAGGTGCTGGCGGAGATAGAGTCCGCGCCGCGCGTGTATCCCAACCACTGTACCGGCGAGGCCGCCTTCGTCACCCTGACACTGACCCTGGGTTCATCCGTCGTGCGCCCCTGCCCAGCAGGGACTGCTTTGGAGTTCCCACACGATACGCTTCACTTGGAGCTGAGAGAATGATCACTACGGTAGCAAGTGGCAAGGGAGGCACGGGCAAGACAACTGTTGCCGTCAGCCTAGCGCTGAGCCTGGTCGAGAATGGACAACGGCGCTCAGCGAGCCATCCGTTGTTTCTGGACTGCGACGTGGAGGCTCCCAACGCCGCCCTCTTCCTCACGCCCACCATTCAACAGCGCCGGGAAGTCGGCTACATGATTCCAGAGGTGGATCTTGAGGCGTGCACCTACTGCGGGCGCTGCGCCGAGGTGTGCCAGTACCACGCTATCGCTGTGGTTGGGGAGAAGGTGTTGGTCTTCCCCGAACTCTGCCACGGCTGCGGGAGCTGTACGCTCAACTGCCCCACACAGGCGATTCACGAGATCCTGAAGGTAACAGGCACCATTGAGCGGGGATGGGCGGGATCCATAGAGTTCGCCCAGGGAACGCTAAACGTGGGCGAGCCGATGCCGGTTCCCATTATCCGCCGGTTGAAGCAGTGGGCCATCCCGCCCAAGCCTGGTGACCGTCCAGTCATTCTGGACGCATCTCCGGGCACAGCCTGCCCGGTTGTGGAGAGCATGCTCGGCGCTGACTTTGTGTTGATGGTCACCGAGCCCACCCCGTTCGGCCTGCATGATTTGCGGCTGGCGGTGGAGGTGGCCCGAGACGAGTTAGGCCTGCCCGTCGGTGTGGTGATCAACCGGGACGGTGTGGGAGATACGGGAGTGGAGAGCTTTTGCGCCAGGGAGGACCTCCCGATCCTGATGCGCATCCCCCTAGACCGACGCATCGCCGAAGCATATTCAGAGGGGAAGACGCTTGTGGAGGTCTACCCCGAGTACCGGAAACGGTTTGAGAGCCTTTTCGCTGCTGTCAGGCAGCTGGCCGCCACGACGAATGGGCGAGGCGGCCAATGAAACAACTGGTCATCCTTAGCGGCAAGGGAGGCACTGGGAAGACGACCGTAGCGGCGGCGTTGGCCCACCTGGCCTCCCAGGAGATGTCTGTTGTTCTGGTCGACGCTGACGTGGATGCGGCCAACCTGGAACTGGTACTCGACCCTACGAAACAGGAGGAGCACCAGTTTATGGGAGGCCAACTGGCGGTGATTGATCCCGAAAAGTGCACGTCCTGTGGCACCTGTGCTGAGGTCTGCCGTTTCGATGCAGTCATTACTGGTGACGAGGCGTACAGCGTGGAAGCCCTGGCCTGCGAAGGGTGCGCTTCCTGCTTCTACCGGTGCCCCGAGGAGGCCATACGGATGGAGGAGCAGCAGGATGGACAGTGGTTCCGGTCCAATACTCGCTTCGGTCCGCTTTTCCACGCCCACCTCTTCGCTGGACAGGAGAACTCCGGCAAGCTGGTCACCCTGGTCAAGCAGCAGGCTCGCTTGCGGGCAAAGACCGGGGCGGACCTGGTGCTGGTGGACGGGCCGCCGGGCATTGGCTGTCCGGTCATTTCTGCCTGCTCTGGGATGGACCTGGCACTTCATGTGACTGAGCCCACCGTCTCTGGCGTGCACGACCTGCAGCGCATCCTGGGCGTCACCGAGCATTTCCGAGTGCCGTCGCTTGTGGTCATCAACAAGGCTGACCTGAGCCCGGCACGTTGCAGTGAGATCTCCGCCTTCTGCGCGCAGCGGGGAGTGGAGCTGCTCAGCCACATCCCCTACGACAGCGTCGTGACGGAGGCGATGGTGAGAGGTTTGCCCGTGACAGCGTATACAGACGGAGCAGTAGCGGGCGCGTTGGGGAAGATGTGGGTACGGATCAGAGACCAGCTCTTCACTTAGGAGACATGGTGCAACAGAAGGTCGGAGGTATGGTCGCTTTCGGTCCGGTCCCGTCCCGGCGTTTGGGGCGGAGCCTGGGTATTAACAACATCCCGCCCAAGGTGTGCACCTATTCCTGTGTGTACTGCCAGCTCGGACGCACGAGGCAGATGCAGGTTGAGCGAAGTGCCTTCTTTGATCCAGAAGAGACCTTGCGGGATGTCCAGAGCAAGGTGAGCCGGGCCAAGGAGGCCGGGGAGCGCATTGACTACCTCACCTTCGTGCCTGACGGGGAGCCTACGCTGGACACGAATCTCGGCTGTGAGATCGAGTTGCTGCGTTCTTTGGGGATCCAAATCGCCGTCATCACCAACAGTTCGCTCATCTCGCGCCAGGACGTGAGGGCAGATCTGATGAGCGCCGACTGGGTCTCGCTGAAGATCGATTCCGTGCGTGAAGAAGTCTGGCGCAGCGTCAACCGGCCGCATGGTAATCTGCGGCTGACCTCCATCCTGGATGGAGCGCTGGAGTTTGCGGAGAGGTTCGGGGGGGAACTGGCAACAGAGACGATGCTCGTAAAGTGTGTCAACGACGGCGATGACCACATTCAGGAGGTTGCTGACTTCTTAGACCGCCTTGGGCCTGCCAGAGCGTACTTATCGATCCCGACCAGGCCCCCGGCTGAGAAGTGGGTGCGGGCTCCGGATGAAGAGGTTATCAATCGGGCATATCAGACGCTGAGCGGGAGCGTCGATCGAGTGGAATGCCTTATCGGGTACGAGGGCAACGCCTTCGCCTTCACCGGCAACGCGCAGGAAGATCTGCTGAGCATCACCGCCGTGCATCCCATGCGGGAGGATGCTGTGGGCCAGCTTCTGGCGCGGTCCGGTGCCGAATGGCCCCTCGTTCACGGGCTGGTTGCGCAAGGTCAGCTCGTCAAGACTGAATACGGTGGAAAGCAGTTCTACATGAGGCGGCTCTATCAAACAAGGGGGCATGCGGCAGGCAAGAAGGAGGAGTACGCACGATGAGCATCGAGCGTTGGGGCTGGTACTCCATAGCCGTCAACGTCATTCTGGCCGCGATCAACCTGGCCATTGCCACACTCTCGGGCAGCCTCGCTGTCGAGGCGGAGCTGGTCCATAACTTGGTGGACTTGCTCACGGCGATAGGGGTGCTGATCGGACTGAAGCTATCGACGCGGAAATCGAAAGCCTTCCCCTACGGCCTATACAAGCTGGAGAACGTGATCGCCGTGGTGCTGGCTGGGATGGTCTTCTTCACCGCCTACGAGATCGCTCGGGAAGCCCTCTTCACGCCGACCCGCCAGGCCACGGTGGATCTGTGGATGCTGGGCGGTGTGGTGGTCGCAGCGGTCATCCCCCTCGTCTTCAGCCACTACGAACTGCGTGCCGGGCGGGCGTCCAACTCGCCGGTCCTCATTGCCGACGCCAAGGAGTACCGCGCCCACGTCTTCACCACCGGCATCGTCTTCGCCGCGCTCCTGGCCCAGTGGTTCGCTCTGCCCTTGGATCGCATCGCTGCACTGCTCGTTGTGGTTGTCGTTGTCAAGACCGGCTGGGATCTCCTGGCCGACGGGATGCGCGTGCTGCTGGATGCCTCGCTGAGTACCGAGACGCTCCTGCAAATCCGAGAGATCATCGCCGCTGAGCCAACGGTAGCCAAACTGAAGTGGGTCACCGGCCGCAACGCCGGCCGGTTCCGCTTTGTAGAGGCCGAGGTCGCGCTGCGCATCCACGAACTGGAGAAGGCGGAGGCCACCATACGACGAATGGAAGCTGAGATCCGTGAGGCCATACCCCATGTGGACCGGGTGCTCATCCACGCCGAACCCGTGGAGCGCACTCACCTGCGTTACGCTGCCCCCCTGGCCGATCCCGCTGGGGCTCTTAGCGAGCACTTTGGCGAAGCTCCTTACTTCGGTCTGGTCACAATGCGCCTGGCCGATGGGGCTGTTGAAGAGCAGCAAGTTCTTTCCAACCCGTACCAGCTAGTGGAGAAGGCGAAAGGGATCAAGGTTGCTGAGTGGCTGGTTGGCCTGAACGTGGATCTGGTGCTGATGAAGGAAAGCCTGCGCGGCAAGGGCCCGGTCTACGTCTTTGGCAACGCTGGGGTGGAGATGCAGGAAACTAGCGCGCCGACGCTGTCGCAGGCATTGGAAGAAGCAAGCCAGGTTTGAGCATGGTGTCAAGTGAAAGAGGCCATACTCAACAGAACGCTGCCGGACGACCGGGTACAGTGCCACGCTAGTCTCACGAGGAGTCCCTGCATCGTCAAGGTCTGACGAACGCTCTGACTGGACGCAACGAGCGGTTGGGCGGCGCATTGCATGAAGGAAGGAATGCGGCACGAAGATCACTCGGCAGACGAGGAGAGGTGGATGAGAGCGAGGCTAGGGTATGCGCCAGTCATCGAAATGCTGGGGGTAATGGCCATAGTCGCCCTGCTCATTGCCGCTATCTATGCAGCGCTTCAATCACTCCCCGACTTTGAAAGCATCACCAGAGACTCACCCTGGATCGTCGCGGACCTGGTCCATGTCCCACAGTTCTTGGTGCCCTTTATGCTAATCTGTTGGCTGTCAGAAGGAAGATTGGGCAGGTATGGTTTCAATCTGAGACAGAAGCCGCCGGTCTTCACCCACCGGCGGATGCTTGGCGCAGGCATACTCTTCGGCTTGCTCATGTCTGCGCCGAACATCGCTGCGATGCTCAGGAACACCCCCTTGGATATCCCCCAGCCAGTTACTTTGGTGAATGTTCTGGGCAACATGACGTTTCAGTGGGTTGTCGTCGGTCTTTCCGAGGAGACAATGTTCAGAGGATTGATCCAGACCCATCTGATGAAGAACCTCGAGGGGCATTGCAGAATTCTGGGGCACGATCTGCATGCTGGAACAGTCATTGGGGCAGTTCTGTGGGGCCTGTTCCACTTTGTCAACATTCTGGTCATGCCTCTGAGTTCCGTGGTGTTCACCGTGGTCGTTACTACTGTGGCCGGCCTGCTCATGGGTTATGCATATCAAGAAACAGGCAGTCTGCTAACCACGATAATCGTGCACAATACCATGTTTGGAGTCCCGCTCACAGCAGGCTACCTCCTCCATTGGTTGCGGTGAGAATGCCCCCGCATACCGCGCGTCCTTGGCGCGGGCCTCGGGCTATGGCTTGAAAGCAGACTCACCATAGCAGATCCTAGACCCGGCAGACTGTTAGGTTGAGGGCTGCGACGCAAAAAACGACGGCAAGCAGCGCATGGATAGCAAGATCCCACGCCAAGTGGAAGCAGGCCCCTGGCCCTCTCAAGAGCCAGTCGCGCCGGGCGTCCACCAGTCAGGGTTCGCCGTCGTGGAGAACCACGTGGGCCTGGCAGGGCACTGCCCCGACCGAGGTGCACCGGTCGACAGGGTAGGGGCTGCATCGGACGGATCTGTGAGAAGGGGGAAAGAGGAGCAATGAACACCAGGACAGCGGTTTCGACCGTTAGCTACAGCAGCTCTCGGTGTGAGCGGTAGGATGTGAGCTGGCCACCGCTGAAGAACCTCGTTGGCGCTCTGGGCTGCGAAGCGGTCGCTCATGCCATTGTTCGGGATGAGAAGGCTGAAACTAATGCGGCGCGTGCGCATCGTCGAAGACAATGGCGAGGAAGTTTTCCTCCTGGTCCCTGCGCCTCGACCCTCCAGTTTTGCGCGTTCCGCGTCAGATGCTACTATGTGCGAGGAAGATGTAAATGCTTACCAACACGTTTGGGGCAGTGATACTAGCCAGCTTGTTGGCATGTGGGGTCACGACAACCGGCATACATGTCATCAGCAGGTATGAGCAATGGGGCAGGGACCATTGTGCCTACTTCATGAGTTTCGCGGCAGGAGTGCTCATCTCTGTCTCATTCGTGCACATCATTCCCAAGTCTTTCCAGATGAACGACATGGCTCCCGTGTCCTTGCTGTTGGGGTTCCTGGCCATCTATCTGTCCAACCGCCTCCTGAACCTGTACCTCTGCCACGAGTATGGACATGCACACTATGCTGTCGGTATCATCCCAACGCTGGGGATTGGCTTCCACTCGCTCATTGACGGGATCATCTATTCGGTGACCTTCAACGTTAGCATATTCACAGGCGTGCTGGCAGCTATAGGGATGATACTCCACGAGTTTCCCGAAGGGATCGTCACGTTTGTGCTCTTGGAGCGGGGAGGCTTCAGCCGAAGGAAGTCAGCCATCTATGCCTTTCTGGCAGCAGCTCTATCTACGCCGCTGGGTACCCTGGTGTCGTACGGTTTCATGAGCAGCATCAAGCGGTCCACTCTGGGCACATTGCTGGCTGCCTCCGCTGGCGCACTTGTGTACGTGGGCGCTTCCCATCTGCTTCCTGCAGTGGAAAAGGAGAACAGAAGGTACAGCGTCCTCGCGCTGGCCGTGGGGGTGCTCGTCGCCATGATCATCATACTGTCCGAGGGCTGAGACGAGACAACGCAACGCTCGGACCGCTGTACTGAACGCCAATATTCGAGAGACTCGAGGGAATCCAAGGGAGAAATGCGAATGGACAAACTCACGGACACCGAACGAAGAGCCCTTCTTGAAGTAGCACGAAGCGTCCACGCCTACAAGCTCCTGCAAGCCAAGGGATACGAGAGGCTCGCCGGGAAAGGGCAGGACGCGAGAACGCAGCGGCTGCTGGCGGAGATCAGCCGCAGCGAAGTCCAGGACGCCGAGTACTGGGCGGAGAAGATCACCGACTTGTCAGGCCAGGGGCTGACCGGAAGTTCTCTCTTGGAGCTGAGGATTCGCGTGATGATGAGCATCCTGGGCACGAGAGGATTCTTCGAGTGGGCGATCATCGCCGAGGATGACAGTGTCCAAGACCTGGCTGTTCTGGCTGAAAACCTTGGCGACGCCGATTCCGCACAGGCCTGGACTCGCATCGCTGCGGATGAGCGGCTGCACATCGAGAGGATCAAGAGGGAAATCCTCGGTATGGAAGGCTGGGAGATGGGAGGTAGTGGCGGGGTCAGGGATGTGATCTTCGGAGCCAACGACGGCCTGGTCTCGATACTGGCGCTGATGGCTGGTGTCTACGGGGCAGCCGCTGAAAGCCGGGGAATCCTCATAGCTGGCATAGCGGGAGCGGTCGCTGGGGCAGTCTCTATGGGTGTCGGAGCCTACATCTCCTCCAAGTCCGAGCAAGAGGTGACGGAGAAGGAGAATCAACGCAAGGGCGTCCGGAAGAAGCGCAGTCCTGAGGAAGAACAAGCAGAGCTCGCCAGACTCTATCGGGGGCAAGGCTTCAGCCCAACGGAGGCGGAGGCTATCGCCGCCAGGGTGATGTCGCAGATGGAACAGAGAGCTGAGTACAGCATCGGAGAGGAAGTTGGGCTGACATCAGAGGAGTCCTGGCCGCCGATCAAAGCCGGCATGCTGACCGGGCTGTCGTTTGCTGTTGCTTCTCTGGTTCCTATCCTGCCCTTTGCGTTCATGGCGGT
>Ga0209427_10010224_pt1 | contig 10413 bp, 8 predicted proteins | sample DeeMarSWOR136_30_FD_187465 | JGI IMG/M metagenome (GOLD analysis project Ga0209427, IMG submission 187465) | Marine sediment microbial communities from White Oak River estuary, North Carolina - WOR-1-36_30 (SPAdes) (version 2) | ecosystem: Environmental > Aquatic > Marine > Intertidal zone >...
AGACGTCGTTTGCTGTCAAGTCTGAATATTGGTCTGCGTCGACGGCTATGATGGCAAGGTTGCCTGATGCTAAATAGTCCTTGAGATCCTGAACACCCTGCTCTGTATCTGTCCACATGTATATCATTCCTGTCTCGTTTCCTCGGAAGAGGGCTGCTTCTTTCCAAGCGTCTTCAGAAGGCCAACTTGTACTGTCATCAGGATCATATGGCATGTTAAGCCATGAGCAGGCTCCAATGGAGCAGACAAGATTTATGGCGTCAGAGAAGACTGCGCCGCCGTCTGTTCCACGGTTGATCTGATGGTATATGAAGTCCGGACTGAATATCCTATCCTGATACTTTGGGGAAGGGTGGCCTCTGTATCCACCTTCCCACATCGCGGATGAAAGGTTCCAGCTGTGCTCTTTCGCTTCCTGAAAGGTCTTTGTATAGTATCCTACGGCCCAAGCCACACATGAGCCCTCGCCATCTTGGTTTCCTATAGGTGGAAACCAGGGACCTGTTGTATGATCAACGCTTGGGGGAGTCTGCTCAGCAGTCGGACTTGGCATGGGGCTGTCAAAAACGTAAGCCTGCTGAGCGATGTCTTCCCATTCCTCAACCGTCGGCGGGCGTAGTCCCGTGCCATGTCCCTCGAATGCGGGATTGTAGTCTCTTCCCTCCTCCCACACACCGATTATGCTTTTCAGTCTCTCCAGCTCGATTGGCGTGATCGCATGCTTCAACATCACGGTGCGATCTGTTTCGACCAGCTGAGGTTCAATGATGAAAGACTGAGGCTCAAATCTAGTTGTTGACATACACAGGGCTAGAAGGATGATCAACACTAAACCAGAAATGGAGTGGGACATGAAGTGCTTCGCCTCTACCCAATTGCGTAAACTGTCAAATAGCGTTTATGGAGGGGCCCTTCACAAGCCTGTGCGGACGACTAGTTTGAGAGTTCCTCCCACTTTGCCCCTATTACAGTCCCATGATGCTTCTCATGAGAGAGATCAAATACAAGATCACTGGTATTCGTGTTCATATCAAACCAGAGGTAGAGTTCTCCAGTGATCGGTAGATAGATGTTTTCTGAATTTTGTTGAATGTCTTCAGCCGTCAGTGCAAAGTTGTAGATGCGGACGACATTGATTAACCCTTGGTACTGCTCAACTCCTGAGGTCAACCCAAACGATCCAATAAAGAGGGGGCTATAAGATTTCAACGGTGAACCCTCAAGTGTCTCTTCGTTGATGATTTGTCCATCCAAGTAAATGGCCACTTCTGTCCTGTTGTCCTCTCTATCGAAGACTACTGCCAAATGATGCCAACTGTGGGCTAAACTCGATGGAAACGAGGAGTGCAAGGTCTGCCATTTGTCTGCGGCAAAATAGGTTACTACCATGCTTTTCGATCCGTTGAGAACCTTGACTTGGAAGTTTGTTTCCTTGCTGACCAGGTCTCCAGAGTTCCCTTGCTTGTTTCCTTGCTCTTCTTCAGGGTTGAAAAACAACTCTACTGTGAATGGTGGAGAAAAGTAGCTGTCCTCTGATTTCTGGATTTTGACTGTAGAGTAATCAAGGAATCTCAGAGCCTGATCTGGTTTGTTCTCATCAGTCGTTGGGCTGTGCCTGGCTTCGTATACATAGTGGTCACTGGCGCTGAAGATCATGCGGAAATATCGTTGTTCATTGAATATGCGGAGAACATAAGGGTCAACGGGGGTTGACAGTGCGAGAGAGAACCCCAGATCCTCTTGGTGAACCCAACTATTCGTCCGAGGAGTAATCACGATTATGATGTTAGGCAGTTCTATGTCAGCTTGGGTTCGCTCAATATAATCAAGCTCGTCAAAGGAAAGCGACAATGATAGTTGCATGGCTGACCCATACGCTGAGCTACTGTTCCGTGCTAATAATACCTCGTGTTTGATTCTTCCGAGTCTTTCCTCAAATCCCAAGGACTCCGGACCCATGAATTTTTCGATGGCCCATATCCTATTCGAAAGAGGCGTCAATGTATACATGGTGAAGTAGTCACTGATAATCACAGAGTCCGGAGGAGTGTTTCTTCTGATGAACTCTGCAATGACGATCTCCTCGGTTGTGTTGAAGGACTGCCAGTTTTGCTCTGGGATTAGCGAACTACGATAGGCGAACCTGTGCCATATGGGAATGGAAGAATTCGCAATAAGCATTGTCATGAAGGCTGCAAAGCCTAGCTTGATCATGACCCTCTTTAGTTTTTGACGTAGACCCCAATGAAGAACATAGCCAAGCGTGACCGCAACAACATATGCCATTAAAACTGCGAGCTGCTTGAATAGTCTGTAGGTCCAGATGATTGGCGCGAAGAAGAGAAATAGTGTCGCAGAGAACAGTAAGCTCATCATGATTTCCATGCGAGACTGAGATTTCACGGCAAGACCGATTGCACCAATCAGCGAAACGACTACCACAATTTGTCCATTCCCGAACCAGAAGTCTCTCAGCTTTATGTATTCAAATGAATAGTGACTGATCTCAAAACCTAGAACTGTTATGTCCGGCTTCACTAGAAGCGCTAGGGAGACAAGAATGAAGCCTGTACATAGAGTGATAACAGAGATTGATCTGCAGACCTTGATCTGCTTTGGACGCCATGACGAATGAATCAAGATTGCGAAAAGGGAGAGCATAAGTACGAAATACAGCGATTCTTGTCTGTGGATAATAGAAAATGACATGACAGTCCAGAAAAGCAGAAGGAGAATCTGCGCTTCTTGAGGATTGAGTGATGAGAAGTAGAAGAGCGAAACTAACACGAGGCCAGAGAATAGTATTGGTAGCAATATTGGATCTATTCTCAGAAGCTTGTAAAACGGTGGGAGTTCTAGAAGAGTGTTTTCTGGGATTATAGAATAGGCGAAAAAAGCAAAGAAAAACGAAAGAACCGCCAACATTACCTTGTTGAGATTGAGCTGAACTTTTTCTCGGGTCTTCCCTATTGCTCTGTAGACAATAAGTAGCGTGTAGGGGAAGATCGCTTGCAGAATCGTGTTTGATCTGAAGTGTTGGGCTGGTGTATCAAAGAATGGGGACCACGTTGGGTCAAGACTTCCCACCATCAGGAGAGGAGCAAGCAAAGCTGCTAGCAGAGCAATGGTCTCTGTCTCTGTTATCTCCTTGACAAAAAGAAATACTCCAAGCGAGAGAACGGAGCCAAGAAGGAATCGCGATGACCATAGGACTTCAAGAGCTGTAACATTATAGAGAAAAGACGACAAGCTGACGAGTAAGACCTCGGGTGCACGTGCGCTGAGTACCAAGTAATCTGTCTCCAGTACTCTATCGACAGGTTGTGAGATCGATCTTGGCAAATCGAAGTTCAAGCCAAACAATGGGTAGGGCATATGGATGGAAGCTATGAAGACAGGGGTGATCCCTAGAAGAACTGCGCAAATGTAGGGTGCAGCATTACGTAATCCCAACGTGGCTTTTCTTGAGGTGCTTTGAGACTTTGCCCCCAGAAACGTCGGTAAGAGGAAAAGGCCTGCTGTGATGAGTGCCAGCCATTCTATTGAAAAGATCGATAGAAACTGCATCACGGTTGCAACTATGGTTAAGAAGCAGATGCCAACTGACCAGCTGAAGATACAGACAGTTACATTGCTATCTAGGAAGACTTTCTTGGATTGGATCAAGGTGGCAAGGGGAAGACCCCATAATATAGGGAGTGCTATCATGGAGGGAAGAGACATGAAAGACGAGATGACTCGTGGGATGCTGACAAAACTTGAAACTAAAATAGTTGGCAACATGTATAAGAAAAGGAAGAGCGATAACGGAACTCCAAGCTCCCCGATTCGCCTTGAACTTCGTTCTACACTAGGCAGAAAGTGGTCCTCCTTCCCTGGCAGACGAATGATAACTGCGAAATCTGTGGTATCGCGAGACGCGCTAGCCTCGAATATAAGTTCATCAGTTTGACTTGCGCCCCCATAGCTTTCATGGTGAGCGCGGATGGGGGTTCCTCACTGAAATACATCGCTTCTTCACTAAACAGTTCAAAATACTGGCTGTCACTTCTTTTCCTAGCTTTCTTGATCGATTGAATTATGGGCTTCTTATATTTCGCAACTTTCAACGCTAACAAACCCGACAACGCTCCAACACATATGCTCATTGTCTGCCTTCCAGCCCTGCCCTTCAAGGCTAGAATGGAATTGGCAATCCTAAAAAGAATGTACGATAAATAGCTTGGAATCAATTTCAGAAACGTCAAAGTATCTAGGTTCTTGAAGATAGAGATCAGCATGTTTCTTGAGAAGTAGAAATGGGCAAGTGTCGAATATGTCCCGCTACTCGCACCTCTCTTATGGTATACGACAGAAGAGGGAACCAACATTCCAACGTAGCCAGCGTAGAAGGACCTCATTCCAACGTCTGGATCATCAAAATACATGAAGAAATCTTCATCCAGGAGTTTTCCATAGAGAGTGGCTATATCCTTTCGAATCGCATACGCAGCTCCTGGAGGATAGGGAAGTTCCCTTTGACAGAGACAATCAGATCTTACATATTCAAAACTGCAATGATCCCAGGTTTGCAGTAGAAGATTTATCATCCCTCCTGCCCCATCGAGGATGTTGGGATTATCCATATTGTACTTTATAGGTGCACAGAAGCCAACCTTTGAGTTCCTCTCCAGGGTTGAAACCAAATTGGATATGCATTTCCCTTGAACGGTGACGTCATTATTCAGAACAACAATTGTTTTGCTTTGGGCACTTGCACATCCAATGTTGACAGCACTTGCGTAGCCAACATTTGTGCTGAGATTAATCACTCTGAGATTTCCGGGGAGTCTGTTACCGAGCTGCAAGGCAGTTTGAGGTCCATTGTTAACAACGATTATCTGATATCTGCACGAGTTTTCATCTTCGATTACGGACTTGACGCACTGTGAAGTCAGTCTTTCGTTTCCATAGTGTATAATGACAACGCTTGCGTCATACTGTCCGTCAGCTGTTGATCTCATTTCCAAGTGCAAACCACCGCTCTTATGAACACATGTCTTGGAGCAGGGCGCTGACTTTCCGAGCGACTTTGTCCAGTGAGAAAGACATTGTCACAGTATTTCTAGCTCTTGCGCCAATTCTGTAACGCAAGTCAGCGTTCTCGACTAGTTCCTCTATTTTTGAGAGCCAATCTTCGTTGCTCTGAGCTAGGAAACCGTTGACCCGATCCTTGATTATGAAGTTGTGCTCTCCCACGGGACTTGCAACCACAGGTTTTCCGAGAGACATGTACTCGATAGCTTTCATGGCGCATTTTCCTCGATTCCAAAGGCTGTCGACCAAAGGGGACATGCCAATGTCAACATCTTTCAGATACGAAGGAAGTTGATCATAACGTATCCAAGAGGTCGGGCCAAAGTTCAAGCTCAGGTTTGGCGCTGTAAAAAATTCTTGAATTGCTCGATTTCCTTCGGTTCCGAGTAGCGTAAACGTGACATTATGCTTTCTGCTAAGTTCTTTGAGTATTGGCTTAAGGGATTTGATGTTCCTAAAATGCCCAGCAGCAGAACCATGCCATCCCAGAATGATTTGACCGCTGTTTCGCACCCGTTTCTCGCTGGGGCGAAATGCCTCTGTATCAACGGCCGAAGGGATCAAAAAAGCGTTTGGATTAAGCTTCTTAGCATATGAAAGCAAGAAATGACTGCCAACAAACACAGCGTCTGCCAGTTTGACGCAGAATTCGCATATAACAGGAAAGGTCAGGAAGACTGCGTCGTCCAGATCGAAGACGATTTTCTTTCCGTACGCCTTGGCGAGTATATATAGAGGAACAAGTGAGGCTTCTACCCAAGTTCTCGCTGATGCTTGGATTCTATGAAACACCACGACATCAGAGTTCAGTATTTCCTCCTTATTCTGTTGGAGTTTTCCCGTCTTTATGTAGTCAATCCTACACTTGTGGCCAATACCAGCCAGTTTCCTTGAGATATTGTCTACCCGGATTGTAGTGGAAGGGGTGGGTTTGCCTTTCCTGTGAAGGACACCTGTGTTTCCAAAAAAAAGAATCCGCAGGCTTTGATCGGGTTTATTCATACGCTTTTGATCACTATACTTCTTGGACAATTTCGTTGTATACTTGTTCAACCTTAGAAATCACAAGTTCCCAACCGTACTTTTTCACCACAGATCGCCTTGCTTCCTGGCCTAGATGCCTTCTTAGTTTCCTATCATCCAGCAGCACCAGAATAGCATCTGCCAGAGCCTTAGGGTTTGTTGTTGGTACGACAATACCATTTCTCTCATGTTTGACCAAATCGCCAATCCCGGGAATCGCTGTGACTACTGTCGCACACCCGCTAGCCATTGCTTCAAGAAGTGTAAGAGGCATACCCTCTCGGGTCGAGGTAAGGGCAAAAATCCCAGCTCCCTTAAAAGTGTTGGCGACCTGTTCGCGAGTGGCCGACCCTGTGAATACGATATTGTCCGACAGCCCATGTCTTTCGACCATTGATCTCACTTCTCGTTCCAGTGGGCCACTTCCGATGATAGTGAACTTGACATTTCCGCGGTTCTTGACGACGATACTAGCTGCCCTCACGAAATGTGCCAGGCCTTTCTCCTGGACGAATCTGCCTGCCCACACGATTGAATCTGCTTCCTCCTTCATCATCCGATCATTCGGGCTGAAGAGTTCAGTGTCAACGGCATTTGGGATTATTCTGATTTTCTCTATTGGGCATCCATACTTGCCGATCTCGATTGCATCGTTTCTCGTCAGGCACCTCACAGCACTAGCTTTGTTGAAGATACGTTTGGCGATTGTATATAGGTAGATGTTTTGTGCCAAGTTTGTGAGGTAGTCCCTCTTGGCCATAACTCCATGTACCGTTACTATGCTGGGTGTTCCGAGATTCCTGACTGACCTCAGTGCTTGGGCAGTTGTCAGGAACAGGTGTGACTGACTGTCGACTATGTCTGGATCTAGAGCCTCTATAATATGGCTAAGCCCGAGAAGATAAGGGTAAATCTGTGCTTTCTTTATGGTGGAAGCGAGATTTATCCCTGGTACCTTGTAGACCGAGAATCTGCTACTGACGGCTTGCTTGTCGAGATCGTTGGAGCTCGGATTCCAGACGATGGCATCGACCGAGTGTCCTCTTTCGGCCAAGCGTCTTGGCATTTCATAGGCGACCTGGGGATATTGCCAGTATGCGGCTACGAACATGATGTGCATGAGGCTAAAGCACTTCAGTCGTGGGGATGTGAACCTGAGGCTAGTGTGGCAGTAAGCGATTGATCTAGGTCTATCTAATCTGGTCGCCTAGGACGCTCTGTTTGCTCTCGGAAAATAGATAGGGTTCTTTATGAGTTGATAGAAAAAAAGGAACTTCATAATAGCACACACGATATTCATGTTTCCTAAGTTGCCTTGCCAGCATTAGATGTTCGTTGGCGAAGTGATAGGCAGCCAGAAGCAATTTTGGTCTGTATTCTCGAAGTGTTCTTTCTGCGCCTTTCAAAATATCGATCTCGCTGCCCTCAGTATCTACCTTCACAAGGTCCAATCGATCTGGTTCCAGTTCCTCTACGAAAGCGTCGAGTTTTCTTACAATAGTTGGGCACTGACTCTTCACGGTTGTTGTCTTAGATCGCCCGTATCCATATCCGCTTCTATCGAGGAACGCTTTGCCATTTCTTTCTCCTAGGGCTAGGTTGTAGCAACTGATCTTGTCTTCCAATCTGTTGAGAACCACATTGGATTTGAGGAAACAGAAGTTACTTGGATCAGGCTCTATTGCCACAACCTTGTGGACACTTCTCGCGATTTTTAGGGTGAAGGAACCAACGTGTGCACCAACATCAACAACCACATGATCTCTTTGTGGACCATAGGGATAATAGACATTTCTAAGCCAGACATCGTCGAAGGAGGGGTCCTCATTGAATGGAAAGGCCATGCACAAACCTTCGTAACGAGCTATTCTTGTAGCGTCTTTTAGGTAGCCATGAGGAGTGCCTCTGAACAGATAGAAAACATCCAGGACTGGCCTCTTGTTCTCAGCTAGTTTATATAGAGGCATAATCGGCAGCCGAAGAGGATAGGTTACAAGACGCTGTACTAATGCCCTACAACTGATCCGCATATATTTTTACCAGAGGACAAACTGATATCTCCCAATTGTGCTTCTCCTCTACCGCCTCCAACGCGTTATTTGCCATTTTTTCCCTGAGGGCGTTGTCGCCCAGCAGTCTGAGTGTAGCATCGGCGAAGCTCTTTGGATTGTCATGCGTGAGAATGCCTATTTCCTCTTCTTCTATTATTCTAGTCCAGCCGCCGATGTTGTTTGCTACAACTGGCAACCCAGTTGACATGTAATCTAGTAGTTTGATTGGCGTTCCCATAATTCTGGCTTGGTCGTTTGATGAGGGTAGGACTCCTACCTTACATTCATGAAGTAGTCTGAACAGACCCTCTTCGTCATGAAACCAGAACCATCTCATCTGAACGTTCAACTTCTTGCAGAGACGTTTGATTCTTCCTAGGTCTTCTCCTTTCTGTGTTGCATAAAACTCAGCATTTGAGACTCTTTCTCTTATGATTGGCGCACTCTTTGCATAGAGATCCACATGTTCTCGATTGGAGACTGTGCCGATAAAAATCACTTTGTTCCCTGTTTTCACCTTTCTTGGTGGTGGTCTTCTCCTTCCCCCTGGTGGAACAATCAGAGTCTTCTTTTCATCTATCTCATACTCCGCCCTTACATACCTCTTCATCTCTTCACTTACGACGCATACGAAATCTGCGTCTGAGAGCCATTCTCTAGTATGATTCTGGAGTTCGCGATAAGCTGGATCCGTACGCTTGAATATGCGGGTTGCCACCAGTTCTTCGGCAGAGATATTGTGAAGGTCAGCTATGACGGGTATATGCAGTTCCTTGCCCAGTTCCAAGGCGAGTGGCAAGGTCAAGTCTTGTTCTGCCTGAATTGCAGCTGCCCCATCTTTGCTCAAAAGGTCGCGGAATCCTGTGTGCGAAACGAACTTGAAAAAGCCCAATGATCTGGCTAGGAGTCTTTTCGAGAACAGTCTGCTGTAGTACAGCTTCTTGGACAATCGATAGCCGATGGACGTTAGACCCAGTGCTGACAGTGCACTAGGGGTTGGTTTCACGGCAACTTTGTCTGAGAATGTGATAGTTCTCCTTTCGTACGGCGTGTATATGTTTACTCTTACATCTAGCTCTCTACTGAGGCTGAGGGCGATCTCCTTTACCCGTCTCGTTGAGCCTAGCGATCCATTCAAGGGATGGGGAAAGACTATTGCTAGGCTCTGCCTATGATTCCTAGCGCTAGGGGACCGTGTTTTTCGCATTCGTCCTTTCCGCTAGTCTCTTGATTGCATATAGCGTTATTGCAGTAGAAATGCTAAAGAACCCCAGCATTGTAAACGCTAGGGCTGCCAAGGCAATATTCGTCACTACGTGATGAGCGACAGCATATATCTGCAGCATCCAGGCGCCGAAAGCGATGCCAACTACAAGGAACAGTGTTCCAGGAATCCCTAGAGCCCTCAGAGGTTTCTCCTCAACCACTAGCTTGATGATGGATGACACAACAGCGAGACCATGCCTCACAGGGTTGTACGTGGAGGTCTGAGCCAATGTTCCATGATAGTTGCATCGGGAGGAGACTTCGCAGATTCTTAGACCATGCTTCTTCGCGTTCATCAGGATCTCTGTGCTTACACCCATCCCATTCTCATGTATCGTCAACGCGTCAAGGGACTTGCGACTGTAAGCTCTGAATCCGCTTTGAGAATCCTTTATGCCATGTTTTGTCGTGTTGTTTACCAGCTTTGTTATGATCTTGACTCCTGCACGTCTGTGCCATGGCATCGTCCGTGTTGATCTTCCGCCGATCATCCTGGAACCAATGACCACGTCTGCTATGTTGCTGAGAATGGGTTCGACGATGCGGGGAACCTCTCTCGGCATGTGCTGCCCATCCGCATCCAGAGTCACTATTATATCAGCTCCCTTCTTTAGTGCAAATTCAATACCAGCAGACGTTGCAGCACCTACACCCCTGTTTACAACAAAGGTGAGTACATAACACCCCTTATTCTTTGCTGTTTCGCCCGTCTTGTCAGATGAGCCATCATCTACAACTATTATATTATTGACATACTTCTTCACTTTACTAATAACCTTGCCTATACATTCTTCTTCATTAAAAGAGGGCATAACAACGAACAATTTCATATCTTAAATTACTGCATCGTTATATAAATCTAAATACCCAAATTGGGATAAACTATAAAAAGGTGATTTCAAAATCTATAGCATGATAACAATAATAATTGGAACTCGAGCTGAGTTAATTAAGGTATTCCCTATAATGCTGGAACTGCAAAAAAGGAGAATTAGAT
>Ga0209427_10010225_pt1 | contig 10413 bp, 6 predicted proteins | sample DeeMarSWOR136_30_FD_187465 | JGI IMG/M metagenome (GOLD analysis project Ga0209427, IMG submission 187465) | Marine sediment microbial communities from White Oak River estuary, North Carolina - WOR-1-36_30 (SPAdes) (version 2) | ecosystem: Environmental > Aquatic > Marine > Intertidal zone >...
TCATCAGCCTTGCCACCACAATCATTCCCGGTGCTCAGCAATGGTACTCACTCTCTCACTACTGTTACCCCAAATCAGCCGTTTTTGAACCAGGCCCATTTTTTTGCCTTTTACCTTTTCCCTTCTGTCCTCCCTCTGTGGCCAATTTCTGCCGTTTTTCTGTTGACTTTTGTTTGATAATGTGTTAAAATACGAAATGCCATAGAGATGGCAGATTAGCGGAGAACCGCACGTCTTCGTATCAGCAGATACACGCAAAAAGCCATTATCCGTCAAGCCACACGAGGTTTTGAACATTTGAATTTGGGTAATTTGGATTTGTTTAGCGTGTCCCTTAATGTCGTAGTCAGGGAGATTTCGAGCTTAGCATTTAGAATTTGTGTGAACATACTCGCATGAACTCATCATGGCTACCCAACCACGAATTTGTGCCTTAGGTATTTACGCGTTAGGGATTTATGCCTTTTCCCTTTTCCCTTCTGCGAAGCAGGAACCTCTACAACTGTCGAGAATCCTCTACAAATCAGCCCTTTTATGCAAAACGAACCCAAATTCCGAAAAAGTCAAATGAACGTAAGTAAAGTATTAACAATGAATTATGAAAAAAAGGACACTTGGTCGACTGGGAAAAAACGAACCCAAACGAACCCAAACAAACCCAATCAAACCCAATTCAAACCCAAAACAAACCCAATTTGCGAAAACTCAAAAATGAGCGTAAATATCTACTATACAATAGATTACAGCAATAAAACCGCCTTCTGCTGGTTACAGAACAAACCCAATTCAAACCCAATCAAAGCCAATTCCTCTCCCCTCTTGCCTGCCCCCTTGTTTAGAGTGCCTTACACTCTAAGGGGGTCATTGCCTCATTGCCAGCCGAACCATCGTTTCATAATTTGTCATCATTCGGGGAGTTATTTTCCGTCCGTTCGGGGCTGCCGACGGCATCAGGACGAAACCTTTACCCTCGCCGCTCGTTCCATCTATCAGGGCTTTTTCGACGACCTTCTCGAAATCACCCGGCTCGCTGTTTTCTATATCGGCTATCTCCAGATTCCCAAAAAGGACCAGGTCTTTGCCGTACTCGCGCCGCACATATGCGAGCTCCACGTCGCCCTGTGGAGGTGGCTCAATAGGATCGATAGCGCTGGCGCCCATCTGCACAATATCATCAAGAATCGCACGAATCCGGCCGTGGCAGTGAATTCGGGCAAAACCACCGTGCTTTTGAATAACCTTCACCATCGGGCCGGTGTAACGCACCACGTATTCTTTGAAAAGACGTGGCGGAAGGTAAGGTTCAGTGACATACTCCGGCCCATATATGCGCCACAGATGACCCGGAAACGCCTTTGCCGTTTTCTCAGTCCTGGCATGTATGTACCGGGACATCTTTTCAAGCAAACGATGAAACAGCTTTTGCTCGGTCAGGGCAACAATTGTAAAGTCTTCCATGCTAAAAAGAGAAGCCGCCGCGCAAACTGGGTCTTCGGTATCCACCATAACGATACCGCGGTCGCCGAGTTTCTTGTCTTCTTCGACGAGGCTGCCGATGTTGAGCTCTTCGGCGAAAATCTCATCAGGCAACTGAAGATAGGCCTTTATGTCATCCGTGTTCTTGAGCAAGGGCTCCAAAGTCCAAATAGTATCTACATCGGGGCTGCGCCGTGTTCTCGCTGTCAAGGTCCTGCCATCAATTCTCAGAGTTACACGATTAAAACGGTATCCATTTTCCATATATTCTTCTGTCTTGAAGAATTCATCACGGTAATTGTCGGCGTCCGACTTACGACGCAGGACATCGACCTCGTGGCTGCGTGGCCTGACAGGGCTGCGCATTCGAATGAGGTCTGTTTGTTCCTCAGCCAGTTGAAGCAAAGGCCGCCAGGACGGGTCACTATAGATGTTGAAATCGTCTGGATCGGATGGGTCGATCCGAAATCCGCCTATTTCATAGAAACTGACCGCAGGTCGGTCGACGGGCCCGCCTTGAAGAGTCGCCATCAATCTCTCACGGCTGGTCATCATTCTGTTGGCTCTTCGTTTACAGCATTCTGCTCATCTCGATCCGTCAGGCTTTTGAAAAGAGATCGAATGTTGAAGAAACCACCAATTGAAACAACCACGGCCAGGGTGGCAAATACAGCAAGGCTCGCAAAGAAAAAGATTGTCCAAAAGTAGATCCAGAAACTCATATCTTATTGCCCCTTATGCCTCAGAAGACATACGGTCATCGGGAAACACCAGAGAACCGACTATCATTGTAAGTACTGCGAGCGCTATCACAGTGAGTCCTACGATCTCACTGCCAATTGTGTCATATACCAGGACGGTCTTTGCGCTAATCTGTTCAATGGGAAGATCCTTAATGACCAGAACAGTCTTTTCAGTAACATCTTCTATGGGGATGTCCTTTGTGAACCCGAAGTGTAACTTCAGCGGATTTAACAAAAATCCAAGCCTATTTTGTACCGGTGTCAAACCGACGACCGCGAGAAAGCCGCAGAACAGGGCCGAATATGCTCCAACTTTGCTGGCACGTTTCCAGTAAAGCCCAAAGACCAGCAGCGCGATGGCCCCGGTAAAGTAGATGGCGCCGGAGATGGCCATATAGTCCCACAAATCCTGCCCCAGGTCATACCAGAGTCCCCAAACAAGGATAAAAATGCCAATAGCCACGATAAAGATTCGTGTCAGTAACAAACGTGCCTTTGAAGATAATCCTTTCTTGAACCAGGGTGCCACAACATCCTGCGTTAGTACGGAGCTCCAGCACAACAGGTAACTATCATGGGTGGACATAAATGCCGCTAACATGCCTGCAGAGACGATACCGATAAGGCCTGCGGGAAGAATCTGACCGAGAAAAATGGGCATAGCCATTAAGGTTATATCTGAAGACGCCTCTGTGCCGTCCGGCAGAAAAATGGCTCGCAGGGGTTCTTTCTGGACAATGAAAACAAGGGCACAAATTCCGAAAAAAAAGGGAAGCAGGAAACGAATTAGAAAACCGATGGAAGACCAGATATAAAGTCTTTTCACCACACGGATACTCTCTGCGGCGCAGGCACGTATTACTGCCGTCTGCCATATTGCACAACTGACCAACCCCAAGAAGAACATCCATATCACATAAAGAGTGCCGAACCCTTCAGGGGGAGGGTGAAATGGATTGAAACCGGCTGTGCCCTTGAGTTCGGATACAGTGTCAATAATGTTCTGCCAGCCCAAATATCTTATCGATAACAAACTCGTAGCCAAGAGGCCAAACGACAAAACCACAAACTGTATGTAGTCCAGCACGACGACCGAGACCATGCCTCCGAGTGTGGTATAAAGCAACACACATCCGAGCAAAACTGTCATTATAATCTTGAGTTCAGTTCCGAGTGCGAGTTGCATATCGGGGGCCATGTCGGTAAGACCGATATTGGTAATGCCCATCACGAAAATTCCTCCTGCTTTGAGGAACAACCCCATATTGAGGATGCCGGAGAAAGCCAGTACGGTCCCGCCCAGGATGCGGACACCTCGTCCGAAGCGTCTCTCGTAAAATTCCGGGATGGTCATCACATTCATTCGTCGCAGTGGTACGACGATAAACCCGGTTAGCCCCACCATTACAGTCACAATAGCAGCAGCCAGTGCGATGTGAAAGGCGGCGAAACCGCCGGTAAATCCCTTTTGGGCCGAGTACATAACCGTAACCAAACCCAGCTCGGTCCCGATCATTGTCGCAACCGCCAGGAAAGTCCTCAAGCCCCGCCCGGCGACGATGAAATCTGTCACATTGCTGATGTATCGTTTTATATAAACGCCGACAGCCACGATGATAATCAGGTAGGCAGCGACGATACCCCAGTCCAAGGGACCGAAATTCGTTTCAATTCCAATAGCGCTCAAACCCATATTGTCTCCTACTTACGCGGGCCCAGAGTCGTATGCAGAACTTGCCAAGAGTACGATCAGAATTCTCCCATTACATCGTAGCACAAAGCCGATCAATTTGCCTTCGAAAGCGCCTTTATGCAGAGTTCTCGGTATTTGTTTTGTTCGTTTGAGCCCTCGTGGCCGGCGGCCCCTTTCTTCCAGGCCGAACGCGCATCTTCAAGACGTCCAAGGGCCTCCAGTGCCTTTGCCCTCCAGTACTGGGCTTGTGCCTCTTGAGGTCTGTTCGACGGGCCGACACCTATGTTTTCTGGATAAGTCAAAGCAGCCTCAAAGTCCTGCAATGCCGCCTCGAAATCTTCATTTTCAAAACGTTTCTGGCCCCGCTCCATGTGCGCTTTGTGGAACAGGTCCCACGTGATTGTCTGGCCTTCCCAGTTGACGAAGTACGGTGTAGATTCCAGCAGATCAATAACATCGGTGTACCTTTGTTCATCGAAGTAAGCTTGGGCCAGCATAATCAGCACATCCGCTCGTTTCATTTTTTCCCCGGTCGTTTTGCCCTGCAAAGTCAAAGCGGTAGGGGGCGTGGATTCAAGGACTTTTATTGCCTCGGGGCGCTTGTTGCTGGCCAAAAGAATATCTGCCAAATCACGGTACAAAGTCTGGTCTTTTCCACCGCGGGCGGAAGCAGCGATGGCTTTTCTATACAGCTTTTCGGCCTTGCTCAGATCATTCTCGGCGGCCCAGGCGTAAAGGCCAAGATTGCGAAATGCGATGCTCAGAGAAGGGTCCAACTCTGCGGCCCTTCGCCAGTGTCGCGCTGCTTCGTCAAGTCTTGCGAAATTCCCGTAAAGATTTCCAAGATGAAGATGTGCGTAAGCGTCGTCAGGGTTTTCTTTGACGGCATACTCAAACACTTCAACTGCTTGTGGGCGGGAAGGAAAGACGTAGTCTCTGTAAATCTTGCCAGCCTGGCGCAAGTAGGCTTTGGCATTCGTTTGGTTTGTCTGCAGTGACTCAAAATAAGCCAGATAGTAGAGCGGCAGGGGGCTACGCTCATCTTCGGGAACCGCGTCGATGCGCGTCGCAAAAAGCAATTTGGCTGCTTGACTCACAAGTCCCAGCTCTGCGAAAACAAGGCTCGCTTCTAACATTTCAAAATCGTCTTCGCCGATAAAGGCTCTTGCCTGTTGTGCAAAGGACTTCCGTTCAGTTCGGTCTTGAAGCCCTACAAGAGCCCTTGGAACGATGTCGGTTGGGCTTTCGGCAATTCGCTTCTTAGCCTGTCTGTAGGCGGACTTGCCCTCACCTGCGGCATACAAGGCCAAGAGCAAATGATTCTTAGCCTTTGTGTCCCTTGGGTTCAGCCGCATCGCTTTCTCAAAGGCTTCTGTCGCCTTTGAGTACTCTTGCAAACGCATGTAAGCCCGCCCGGCAAGGTCGTAGCCGAGCGAGGCGGTCCCCAGGCACCTGACAGCCTTGTAGGCGCAACGGAGAGCCTCTTGCTCATTTCGCAGCCTCAAATGGCTTACCCCCAAGAAGAACCACGACAATCCATCACTCGGATTACGATGCAAAGCCTTCCCCAGTTTTTGCACGGCGTCCTCATAAAGTCCCGCCTCTACATCCAATACTGCCAATCCGCGCAGGGCAGGCGAATATTGCGGATCGTCCGCCAAGACTCTCTCGTAATACTCGCGAGCCTTCTTGCGATCCGTTGCGAGGTCGTACTTTTGGCCTTTCAGATATTTCTGCTGCATAGTGAGTTGCTCGTCAGGTTCGGTCATAAGTTTGGAAACAGTTGGCGGCTCGACCTTGGGTATCGGCAAAGGTGTAGCAAAGCTGGCAAGGGTGTTTCCATTCTCTGTTTTGATGGTCACATCCACGGATGACTGCGGAGCCGGGGATAACTTGAGCAACTGTGGACTTTCGGGAGAGAGGCTCACACGTTTTCTCAGAAGTCTCCGGTCTTTTTGCGAAAGCGTGCAAATCGCGTCAGGGAATTTGCCGGTCGCGAGTACGCGCAATTGGAGATTGCCGTCCTTGCGTTCGGTCTGAATGGTTAGGTCCTTTGTCGCATATTCGAAACCGTCGCCTAATCCATGGACGGGATACCACCACTCCTGCCAGGATACTTCCTGTCTTGGCAGCAGCATTCCGTAGTCGGACTGCGTGGGCAAGGGGCCGCTTTGAACCTCAATATATGGGCCGTCGTCATCGGTCAGGTTCTTCTGGCTCACCAGCCCGAAGTCCCAAGTTCCCCATGTCCACGCCTTTTTCCCGCTTAGCTCATGATGGTCCGCCACTTGCACGACGCCACGGTCCGTATCGACATCGTAAGCTCCAAAGAAGTCGAAGGTGCAGTTGACGGAAAAAATAGACGCCCAGGTCTCGTGGTTCTTGAGCCACGACAGGTCGTTGCCCTCATGAATCGGCCAGGAGAAGAATTTGACTCCGTTATGGTCTGTGCCGAGTGTCATCGGATAGATGAAACGCGTGCCAGGTCGATTCGGAAATGCGGTACAGTTCCAGAAATAGTACGGATTTATAGCATCCACGGGATTGAAGATGCTGATACGCTCGTCCAGGTAGGCCTTTTGCGGATGCAAAGTCACCCGCGCTGTCCAGCGGGTTCGGAAGATCTTCTCGATGTTGCTCACTTCGATGTATGCCGAGCCGTCCGCATTTTTGCCGATGAGAGCATCAACCGGGGAGAGAATCGTCACGGTGTGCCCATGAGGCCCGGAGTTCCACTCGACACCGCCGCTTATCCAGGCACCGCGCATCGCGATCATGCCGGGTTTGATCACCTTGTTGAGATGGAACATCTGCTCGCCTTGGGTCTTGTCCAAGACCGAGTGCAAACGACCGCCCAACTCAGGCAGGCAGGTGACCTTCAGGTATTCATTTTCAAGGAATAGCGCTTTGTAGGTTCTATCTGCTTTCGTCCTGTAAAGATGGTCCTGCATAGTGTAAGGATAGATGATGGAGCCTTTGACGGTGGTCGCGAACTTAACCTCGCCTTCCAAAGCCCAAAACTTGGGATTAACATCTTCCGCCCATCCGTAGGTGGGGATTGTCACGGTGCCCTCCCAGGCCTTGACCTTTGCCCAGGTCAGGTTGGGTAGTGCCAGAGACGGCCCCGTGACAAGCAAAACGATAACGACGTTCTTTTGAAAACCCTTCATAATTCTCACCTCAGCATTACAGTAAAAAATCGGTCAGTTTGAGTACTCAACCATATCGTGCCAATAGCGTAAAGGAAAATTACAAAAGCGCCAAGACGTTTGTTCGAGGTTCTGCTTCTTTGAAAGAAGTCTCTGGACTTAGGGGTGAGATGTTGTATGATATGTTGGCATGTTGGCAGAGAGTTCACGGTATTACTAAGGAGGCTTTGAACAAGAAATGGCACGTAGAATACTTTCCAGGAATTCCTTCATCGTACTTGCTGCTGCGGTCACCGTTACCATTTTGGCTCCTTTGCCAAGTGGGCAGTCCCCCGCAGCAGGCGATGCCGAGACCCGAGCCGGTAATGCTCTTGCGCCTCAGGCTTCGATACCGGCACCAGGGCCAGAGAAAGGCGGTCTTGCGTCGCTTTATCCTGGCGATGAAGGGATTGAGCGTGACCCCAGGGTCCTTTTTGTCGATGACTTCGAGACAGGCACAGTCGCCCAGACAGGTGCGCGCTGGGGTAACATCTCCAAGAGCGAAAACATCAAGCTATCAGACGACATCCATGCTAACTCACCGGGTAACAGGTCCATTCATATATCAAAGAACGGCCACCTTTACACTCATACAAATGGCGTAGACACAATGTACGCCCGCTTCTACGTGAAGTTCCATCCGAAGACCGGTTACGTTCATCACTTTGTGCATCTTGTTGCGGACCGCGTACCAACACCATGGCCCAAGGGCGGTGCCGGCGAGACCCCGCCTGGTGACGCCAAGTTCTCCACCGGCATTGAGCCTACGGGGCGATGGGGCAAGTTCTCTCCCCCAGGCGTGTGGAACTTCTATACGTATTGGCATGAGATGAAGACCAAATGGGGCTCGGTCTTTTTCGGCAAGGAAGAGCCGATTCAGCCAGGTCGCTGGTACTGCGTCGAGGTACTGCTCAAGGCCAACTCCAGCCCCGACAAGACGGACGGCGAACAAGCCTTCTGGGTCGACGGCCAGCTCTACGGCCGCTTCGGAGGCTTCCGCTGGCGCACAACCGACAAGCTGAAGATTAACAGCTTCTGGCTGCTCTTTTACAACACGGACCAGCCTGCCCGTCACAACAGGGACCCACATCCGGAAGGTCGCGTCATGGAGGTATGGTTTGACGATGTCGTGATCGCCACCGAGTACATTGGGCCCGTTTATGGTAAGCCCACGGCCGGCAAGAAAAAGGCGAGACCTTCAAGAAGTGCCTTGCTTACTGCCGGAGCACTTTTTCCTGAGCCGGGTGAGCAGGCCTTTTCCCAGCGGTTCGAGAAGGACGCGGGAGGCTTCAAAGGAGGCAGCATTACCGACGGTGGCGTGGATGGCTCAAGGGCCTACGCATTCGGCTCAAAAGGCGTCTGGATTTGGAATGCCTACTCTGTCCCCGTCATGGAGTCAACGACCATAAGCTTCAAGCTCAAGCCTCTATGCGACGCCCGTGAGGTCACGGTCTTGATCTGGTCGAAGAAGCACGAGGACAATTGCCGTTATAGAATTGCCGGGCTCAGAAAAGGGCAGTGGCGCAGTATCGAGTTTCGAGCCATCGAGGCTCGTGTAGGTTGGGGCATGAAGGGCCCGAGCCTTGAAGGAGATGTCCTCGACAATTTCAAGCTCGTCTTCGAGGACGGCCAGGACGACCGTATATTGTTGGACGATTTCGAGATACGTCAGTAACAACACGTTAGTGCAATAGGCGTCCGCAGCAATTGCGAAGGGAGGTACGTCAATGGCAATCTTTGGCAAAAGACCTATGTTTCTTGCTCTTACGCTGGCCTTGTTGTGCCCGCGCGCTCTTGCCCGAAGCGATGAGACGGCCGAACTTATACTAAATCCGACGTTCGCCTTATCCAACGACAAGAAGTTACCCATGGATTGGTCTGTCTGGGAGCCTGTCTGGGCAAAGGCCGCCTGCAGAATACGCGCCATTTCAGGGGGGCTCTTGGTTGACGCGCCGACAAATCCTTACGGGGTTGGTGGCGTTGCGCAGCAAATCAAAAACGTCAAGGGCGGACAAGCCTATGCGATCGAGGCCAGTTGCCGATTGCAGAACGTCGCCGCTCCGTATAGATCGGTATTGGTTCGCATTAGCTGGACTCGTGACGGCAAGCTGCTCCATCCCGCTGGCATGCTGGTCCGCGGCCCGATTCTTAGCGGCAACCTCGCCCGCTTCGACGATGTTCTTGTTGCACCTGACTTAGCCAGTGGCGCCCAAGTCTCTTTGGAGGTTAAGTGGCCCCGCGGTGGTTCCGTGCTCTGGGAGCGGGTCAGCATGCGTCCTACATCTGCGCCTGCTCCACGCAAGGTCAAAGTGGGCACAGTATACCTTCGGCCCAAACGCAGCAGCCCGGAGAGTAACTTGAAGCTATTCTGTGGGCAGATCGATACTGCTGGAAAGCTCGGCCTTGACATTGTCTGTTTGGGCGAGGCGATCACTCTTGTCGGAACGGGTCGTTCCGTAAGCGATTGCGCTGAGCCAATTCCAGGGGCAGCCACAAGGCAATTGGGTAATGCGGCGCGAAGGAATAACATTTGGGTCGTCGCCGGTCTTACAGAGCTTGCTGGTGACATCGTCTATAATACAGCCGTCTTGTTGAATCGGCGGGGAGAGATCGCAGGCAAGTACCGCAAGGTGCATCTGCCGCGCGAAGAGTGGAAAAAGGGTGTCACGCCCGGTGACACTTATCCTGTGTTCCACACGGACTTCGGAACGATTGCCATCCAGATATGTTACGACTGGTTCTTTCCCGAGCCGGAAACCATCTTTGCTCTCAAAGGTGCCGAGATCATCTTTGCCCCCACATGGGGCAATACCCTGCCGGACGAAGACGGTCGGGTTGAAGGGGAGTCGGTATTTCGCGTTAGGGCCCGCGATAACGGAGTCTACATGGTCCCCTCCGTATACGATGGCAATAGTCTTGTCATCGACGCTATGGGCAGAATCCTAACTTCGAGCCAGGGCAAACAAGGGGTCTTCTGGGCCGAGATTGACCTGAACACTCGTGAGAAGCTGCCGTGGGTAGGCTACTGGCGCTCAATCGGGCCTCGCCACCGCATGCCACATACCTATGCACCATTATCGGAGGTTTCGCAGGAACTAACATACTGATTTGCGAGGTTTCCCGAAGAATCTTAGCATAAATCTCTTTACTGAAGAATGTTGCAACAATCGGGGAGACTGGATTTGAACCAGCGACCTCTGCGTCCCGAACGCAGCGCTCTGGCCAAACTGAGCTACTCCCCGATAGACTACAGCCAAGAATATACCATAACAGCTCTTAAATTACAATCGACTTATATTTTCATAAAATTACT
>Ga0209427_10010226_pt1 | contig 10413 bp, 10 predicted proteins | sample DeeMarSWOR136_30_FD_187465 | JGI IMG/M metagenome (GOLD analysis project Ga0209427, IMG submission 187465) | Marine sediment microbial communities from White Oak River estuary, North Carolina - WOR-1-36_30 (SPAdes) (version 2) | ecosystem: Environmental > Aquatic > Marine > Intertidal zone >...
TCCGTAAGTTTCTCATTTCAGGATCATGACCAGCAGAACCCCAGATAACTCAACGAAACCAGACGCATTCCGACACGGCCTTGGTTAAACAGTTGATGTCTATGGCATTGGAAAGACTGGGAGATCGCGTGATTGGTAGTTTATGACTTAAAATCCCTTGGAGCCATGCTCCGTGCGGGTTCGATTCCCCCTCCAGGCACCAGTGATCTCATGTAGGTTCGGTAGGAAAGGGAAACACCTTCCCAATTCTTTTTTGGTTGGCGCTGCGTCGTCTTAGGATGCTCTGGACGTCTGGTGGGTTCGAACAAAGATAGGGGCAATATGAGTCAAGAGTAGATTTGACCCGTTACCTTTATTTTGTTTGAGGCGCGAGATTCTGGAATTTGTCAAATGTCAAGGGCAGACCCCGAGCCGCTTTTTGATCTCAAGGGGGGTGAATAAACATGATCCTTGACACGTTAGGATTTAATTCTATATACAAGCACACCTGTTAGTCTCAAAAAGGAATTTATTATATAGTCGAGCGGAAGAAATACATTAAATCTCAAGAATTTTTCTGTAAGTTCTATAATTCTTCTATTTCTTTTGAAAACGAAAACATTAATAAGACCGAAGATAAAAAACCTTAGGATATATGGGACATCGGAATGAAAACTTAATTTGCAGACTGTACGAAACAAATTTTTTGATAAATAGAATTTTTTCCCGATATACTTACAGAGTTGTGTAAGTTCATCTTTAGAAACTTCATCTGTATAAACCCTTAAGTCTGCTTTATCAACATAAATACCATCCAAATTTTCTATTATATTTGCCAGCTGGGATTGCGGATAACACCTGAGTCTGTTAAGACATATGAAATCAACCCCATTTTTGTGGCTGTAATCCGGAATTTCCAGTATTTGAGATTTCGTTTCTTTATAGTTTCCTATAATATAATATGCTTGTATTATAATACTGGTTCTGTTCAAATTTTCGAAAGCTTTGTCATTAATTTTTCGTGTATATCCTTTTCTTAGCCATCTTAGTACATGATCCTGTGTGCTTTCAACCCCGATTGCTAGAATGAATCCGATAGAATTAAGTTTTTCAACTAAATCAATTCTATGAGCAAGTGGTGTTGAACGGCACTGTGCCCAGAATTTTTTCTTCATTCTATGATTCTGTAGCAAATCACTCAATTTTATGACTCTTTCAATGTCCTCAATGAAATTGTTATCATTTATCAAGATCCATTTCGTTTCTTTGTCAATATTCTTTAACTCTTCGAATAGGTCTTCAGCAGTGCGGCTATGCCATCTCGAACCTTCAAATTCACAATATATGCATTTATAGGGACAACCGTGTGATGTATAAATGCAATCAACACGGCTACCAAAAAGATAATATTTATATTTTCTTAGTCTCCTATCGGGATAAAGATTGGGTAATATATTTGGTTCCCTCGGTTCGGTTTCAACAATTTTCCCATTGTTTTTGTAAACAATTCCTTTAATATTTACGGGTGAACCTTTCAGCAAGAATTCTCTTAAAGTTTCTTCGCCTTGTCCTTTGATTATGATATCGATATTGTTGAAAGTCTCCAACAGAAATCCAGTTATCTCTCCAGCGAATGTTCCGCCTAATATTAAAATTCTATCATCGGGTATCGTTTTAATTAACCTATATACATAATCTAAATCGTATTTTCTTGAACTAGAGCTTGCAACACCCTTTTCTCTACCCCATGGCATAGAAATACAAACCACATCCACACCGTCCAAATATTGCTTCAGGTTCTCTTCGAACCGCATATCGACTATCTCGATTTCCTTAAATAAATCTTTTACAGAAGCAGCAACAATTTCAAGCCCGATGGGTGGTAATTTGCCAAACTGAATCCATGGGTCTGTGCGATACGGGTATACAAACAGCCCTTTATTGTACGTTGTCATATAATCAACTATGTCAAATTAAATATTGGGTTCCAGAATTGACATGAGAATCTATGCACGCCAGATCTCAGGCGCAAATCAACAAAATGGTGCATCGCTAAAGACCGTCGGTAACATCCTGAACTCAAAGACAGGAGGTACAATGATTAGAGGCACGTCACGGAACCGATCTTCCAGGTTAACCTCTAACCTATTTTTTGCTCACCACCTGTGCCATTCTCGCTGACGGGGAACATTTTGCGTTCTCCAATAGATGAGGAAAATTCAAGAAATGTTTGACTAGGCTGGCAGCTCAACGGAGAGAAGGTTGCGGACAGGGGGATCATCTAACTTCCGTACATCCAATCAGTCGATGGGCAAAACAGGATCAATAACGATTTCTGTGGCCACCATAACCCGTTCGTCCTCTCTGTCCCCCAGATCGTTTCCGGTCAGTGCGAGGATGTGCTTCATTCACGTTCATCTTTCGACCCATGAATTCTGTCCCATTAAGGTTCTTAATCGCCGTTTGAGCCTCATCCCGGTTGGGCATCTCGACAAAACCAAATCCTCGTGGCTGACCACTATACCTGTCCTTAACGATTGTTACTGAAGTTACTTGACCGACGGCCTCAAAAGCCTCGCGAAGGTTTTCCTCTGATACATCATAAGATAAATTCCCAACGTAAATGTTCATTGTCTATCTCCTTCGTTAGGATTCTTTCAGCGCTCGATGAGACTCCTTAGTGCATCGGCTCGGTTGAAATGTTTCAATTTCCCCAAAGCCCTCGCCTCAAGCTGTCGAACTCTTTCTCGAGTGATATGAAAGTTCCGTCCTACCTCTTCCAGGGTATATTCTTGCTTTGCCCCGATCCCAAACCGCATCCTCAAGATCTTTTCCTCCCTTTTGTCCAAAGTGAGGAGGACTTCTCGAGTCTTTTTTGCCAAATTAGAGCCTATTGCCGCATCCTGCGGGGAAATCACTTCTTTGTCTTCAATCAAATCCTGTAAGCGGCTATCCCCTTCCTTATCAATAGGCGTTGCGAGCGAAATGGGCCTTCTTGCGATCTGAAAAACCTTGTGCATCTTGTCCAGAGACATTCCCACTCTTTCAGCGATTTCCTCCAGCGTGGGCTCCCTCCCCATCTCCTGAACCAGGTTTCGGGAGGTCCGATACAGCTTGTTGATGGCCTCGACCATGTGGACAGGAATACGAATGGTTCGGGCTTGATCGGCAATGGCCCGCGTGATGGCCTGCCGAACCCACCATGTCGCATAAGTACCAAATTTGTAGCCCCTTTGATATTCGAACTTATCGACTGCCTTCATTAACCCGATATTCCCCTCCTGAATCAAATCCAGAAACGGAAGCCCTCGATTCAAGTATTTCCTGGCAATGGAGATGACTAATCTTAGGTTGGCCTTCACCAATTCACTCTTCGCTTCTCGGACTTTGGCCTCCCCTTTTTCAATCGCCTCCAATGCCTCTTTGAGGTGATCCGAAGAAAGGCCGCATTCCAGCTCCATTGTACCTAACTCATCTCTTTTACCCTCCCTCTTGGCCTTCTCCATCCGAATGTCCCACTGCTTCAACTTCTGTAGAATTTTACTGATCTGGGTCTCTCTCAGATTGATCCGTTTAACGGTTTCGAATATCTCAGACTGTTTCTTCCAAATCTCCCCCTGAATCTTCTTTTTTGAAGGAACCGTTTGGCCAAATTTCAACCTCCTCTGGAGAAGTTGAATTCTTTCCTCCCCCCTCTGAATTTTGTTGATTAAGTTAAAAATTCTCGTCTTCTGGATCTTTTCCCTTTCAACACTCGTGGCTTCATCGTCGACCTCATTCGTTACCTCTCTGAGCCGTACCCTTCCAGTGCCGAGGGCGATTCCGAGGTTGATGACCTCCCTGACAGCGATGGGGCAATTGAGCACCGCGCTCAACACCTCCCGCTGCCCGCTTTCGATCCTCTTGGCAATCTCCACCTCCCCTTCCCGGGTCAATAAGGGGAATGTTCGCATTTCCTTCACGTAGATACCTACGGAATCTCCTACCCTTCGGAAAGAATCCGGTTTGTACCCAACATTCTCCTCTTTCCTCGGTGAAATATTCTCCATCTTCAATCCCGGTAATTCACTGATCGCATCGATGTCCAACTCATCGAACAATATCAAAGCATCTTCACCCTGCTTCGATCCGCAGTATTCTTGTGGAACTTGCTCTTTTAATCCTTTTTCCTTATTGATATGCCTCCGTTTTTTTTCCACCCTAGTTTTCTCCGTGATACCCCGTAATGGGCCACACGACATTCCCACTTTCTGAGGAAAATCTAAGTCTAGTCTTCACCCGGAATCACAGGACTTCGCACCTCGGACGGTGTGGTCACAACGTCTACGAGTCGGATCTCAAAAGTAAGGTCTTTCCCGGCTAGGGGATGGTTGGCGTCCAATGTGACCGTTGATTCCGAGACATCAGTCACGCAAACCACGAGTGTTTGGCCACTGGCTTGGCTAAGTTGCAACTGCTGACCGACCTGTGGGTTAATATTCGGCGGAAATTGGTCTTTCTCTATCTCCACAACCATTTCCTCGTGGTGGGGTCCGTAGGCTTTGTCCGACGGAATGGTGGTGGTTTTCGATTCTTCCGGAATCATCCCAATTACGGCTTCCTCAAAGCCCGACATAATTTCGCTCTCGCCTATGGTAAATTCCAACGGTTCTCGTTCAGCGGAGGTGGCAAATACCGTCCCGTCCTCTAATCGCCCTGTATAGTGCACCTTAACGGTGTCACCATGTTTTGCCTGTGCCATCTTTTCCTCCTCTCGTCTGACAGTACCCAAAAACCTGGCACTACGCCCTAGCCCCACTTTTACTTACCCTATGGACTAATATAGTTTTCCTTGTCATTCTTTAAGGACGCCTGCTTTGTCAGAACGAAGCGATTACCGCTTCACTACATTTGATGGCCTTCCTACCTCTTGTACCGTTTTCAACCTGAAGGCTGACTGTATCTCCTTCGGAAAGGGACTCAAGTCTGAATCGAATACTCTCGATTGCACAACAGTGGACAAACACCTTGCTTTCACCTTCGGCTGTGTTAAAGCCATAACCTTTCAAAGCACTGAACCACTTCACTTTTCCACTTGGCATGTCAGGTGCCTCTTTTCCCACAGAATCAACTCCCAAAATAACATTTCAAGAAAAAAAGGCCACAAAGCCAAAAGTCTTTGCGACCTCTCCCTACAAAAACTTTTGCAACTTTGAGATAGCGCTATCATGTGTGAAACGAAAAGTCAACAGATATCTAAGACCTATCACACTCTTGCGAAGCGGTGGTGTCGACTGATTGCCACAAACACCTAGCATCCCCCCCTTGCTCCGTGATACCATACATTATCAAACCAAGGGGGATGCATTGGCAAAAAGAACTAAACAATATAGAGGTGAAAAACGGAAAAAGGAACTGACCCGGCAGAAAAAACGGGAGGAGAAAGAACAGCGGCGACTTGACAAAAGAGCTGGTACCCGGCAGGACACCGAAAAATTAAATACAGAAGATATGGAACCAGGACAAGAAAGCTAAATAGAGACCGACTTGCTTTCCAGCTTCACATAACCAGTGGACCGTTGATTTCAGGAAGGGTACGTTTGCAGAACGTGAATGGCAATAAACATAGAAAATCCGGCTATCTTGGGGGTCAAGCCAGGCGGTCACAAATTCTAGACAGCTTGCCAAGAGGTGCACCTCCGAAAGAGTTACGATATGGAGTAGTGGATATCGGAACTTCTGACCCTGTTGAAACCGCAACCAAATTGTAACCATCAGAAGCGAAAACAGCCAAACAAGACCTAACGTATTCCAGCATGGTCCTCGGACGTGCTTGATATGTAAGGGATTGAAGTCATTGGGAAATAGCCTGATTAGTGTGTTATGACTTAAAATTCCTTGGAGCCATGCCCCATGCGGGTTCGATTCCCGCTCCAGGCACCAGTGAAATGAGGACTTTGCGGTAGTGAAGGGACCGCTTGTCTTTTGCTTTTGTTTGGCGCTGCATCGTCTTAATGCTCTCTGGGATCTCGGGGTTGGCGTGAATAACGATGATAGGTCACATGAGTCAAGACCAGACTTGACCCGGTGACCCACTTGCCCGGCCCCTTGGCCCGTGAATCCCTTGGCGAAGAAAGGGACCAGGGATTGCCAGCAGTAGACTGGACTCAACGGTCAAAGTCTGGAAGAATGAGAAAACGGAACAAAAAATCATCCTACCGATAAACGGCTGGAGGGTAAAGATGGGACCGACGGAGACATTAGCGGAATTTATACATGATGTCCAGTATAAGGAGATACCTCTCGAAGCTATTGAAATGTGCAAAAGGCACTTCCTGGATTGTATGGGTGTGGCGCTCGCAGCGGTTGTGGAAACCCCGGCCAGAATAGTCCAGGAATATGTCAGGGAAATTGGCGGGGCCGAGGAAGCACGCCTGATCGGGACTGACATTAAAACCTCTACACCAAACGCTGCTTTTGCCAACGGCGTTATGGCTCACGCCATCTCTTTTGACGATGCCGCGCCCTCACATCCAACAGTGACGATACTTCCCGCGCTGCTTGCCTTGGGAGAAAAATACAGGTTTTCAGGAAGGGAGCTTCTCACTGCCCAGGTTCTTGGATACGATATCTTCTTGCGGTTCAATGCTGCGACGAAGAAAGCCCAGGCAATACGTCTCGCTGGATGGCATCCAACGGGCTTTTTCGGTACGGTGGCTGCGTCGGCAGTGACAGCAAAGTTGTTACATCTTGATGTAAATAAAACCAGAATAGCTTTTGGCATCGCCAGCTCGATATCTGGAGGATTAAGCTGCAACATCGGCACAATGACCATGCCATTGCATGCAGGTAATTCAGCAAGGAATGGGATTATAGGTGGGGTACTCGCACAAAAAGGGTTCACCGCAGAGGACGAAGTGCTGGAGGGAGCCTTCGGCTTACTAAACGCCCTTTGTGGCAGAAATGGCTACGACGCGAACGCGCTGACCGCAGACCTGGGGAAGCCCTTCAAGGTGATATCCCCGGGCATAAACATAAAGTTTTATCCTTCCTGCTGGGGACATCACCGTGCCATTGATGCCCTGTTGCATCTCGTTCAGAAGTACAATATTTCCGCCGATGATGTCGAGACCATTGAGTGCGATTTACAGCCTGATAATCCCAGATCCCGTTACTTGTCCCCCAAGACTGACCTTCAAGCAAAATATAGCATTGGTTACAGTCTGGCAGTTGCCCTATTGGATGGCAGGCTGGGTATGGAGCAGTTCTTTCCTGAAAAAGTATCTGCCGCCAAGACACAGGAGGTTATGGCAAAAGTGAAGCACGTGCCTCAAGAATGGAGCGAAGAGGGACCGGATGAGCACAAGGTGAGGGTACGGCTCAAGGACGGCAAAGAGTATTCGTATGGGGTCAAGTATCGAAAAGGGGAAGCGAAGGTTAACCCGCTTAGTAGAGAAGAGCTGTTGGATAAGTACAGGACATGTGCACGTCGCGTCTTGAGTGACGAGAGGATCGAGCGGTCTATAGAGATCATCGAACATCTCGAGGATTTCGAGGATATCGGTGAATTGATGAATCTCGTCACGGTGTGATGGACAACGAAGGTCGCTTGCCGAAAAATACGACTTTGCTTATCTTCAGGGGGTGATAGTCATGAGGATCAATTCTTAATGGAGTATTTGTAAGTGAGGGCCTCCTGAGATCGGGGGTGGCGTGGCACTGCGAACGGCATCTTGATAACAGAGATTTGTTTCAACAATGATCCCAACATCGTAACCTTGTCGGTAAGCAGAAGTTTGAATCGGCCTCAACTGTGCCGTGGCAATGCACGAGCAACAAGCACCCCAGTATGTTTCCCTTCGGCGGCTACCACTTCACCGTTTACCAAGACGTATTTGATCCCCAGTGGATGCTGTCGAGGATCATCGTAGGTGGCTTTGTCGATGACAGTTCGCGGATCAAATACGACTAGATCAGCCATGAAGCCCTCCTTCAGCAGGCCACGATCACACAAACCAAGGCGCTGTGCGGGTGATGAAGTCATGTGACGAATGGTTTCCTGCAGCGTGAGTATACCCAGCTCCCAACAGCTCGGTAGTCACTGCCTGCCTGATTTTCGGATCATGCCTTGGTTCGGCCAACGGCATCAGATCTGAGTGCGAGTGCATATCGATGAAACCAGGACAAACGACATGATCCTGGGCATCAATGGCTGTTGCAGGGCTTTTTGAGCTAAGCGTGCCGATGACAGCGATTCGCTCGCGACGCACACCGATATCCGCCGCGTACCGCGGATTTCCAGAACCGTGAATGATGCGACCACCCCCAACGATCACATCGAACACGGGATGCCTCCGCTGCATTGACTGGACATTTTCCCTGCCGCGTTCTCATGTTCAGCCACATTGGCTGAAAGAACCTCCACTCAATGCTTCGGCTCACCGAGCCATGTCAGCATCTCCACTTCAGTTACGTGGTTAGGTTCGCGATGACCAGTATGAACCGAAGAATGAATGACAGCACGCGATTGGCTGGGGACAAGTTTTCGCGCAGCAGGTCAGCACTGTTATGATCACATAGATACAAGGGGAGCGGTGCCGAAGGACACGTTGTTGGGTTCGAAAAGTGAGGCAAAACGTACGACTTAGAAGCTAATGAAGTGTGAATAGAAAACTGCGTGCAAATGCCGGGAGATTATTCAATGTGGAGATATGCGGAAACGTATGATAAAGGTTCTCGGGGTCCGGGCATAAGCATTGTGTAACCGTTAAGACCAACAGGCGCGCGACGTAAGCTATTAAACGGGGTCCGAATATTTGGAACTCGCGTGCGTGATGGTTCATGACCTAACAGTCCCCGGGAGCCATGCCGCATGCAGGTTCGATTCCTGCTCCAGGCAGCAGTTGTCCGGGGAAGTTTACGGGTTCTCGGAGCGCTTGATTCTTGGGGGCTCGACACTACGTCTGAGTTTTGTCATTGTTTTGTGTTAAGCTTGAAAAAAGCACCTTTTTGTGAGGGGTTTCAGAATGGTATAAATAGGCTGGGCTTTTGTCTGATTCAACCAGAGATCTGACTGTGTCTGCGGGTTGGGCCCGGTATTATTGGCTTACGTGCACACAGTGTCCGGAGTCAAGACAGCCATCGCTGCTTTTTGGCAGAGACGGATAAGGACTAAAATAGGTTATTTCCTTTTTGGACGTGGATATGCTGACAATTGAATACGAAGGGATGACGGTCAAGCTTGATAATGAGGGATATCTCATCAATGGTGAGGACTGGAATGAGACCGTTGCGCACGCGTTAGCTGAGAGGGAGGGATTGTCGACGCTAACGCCAGAAATGCTGCATATCCTGACTTTCATGAGAGAATATTACGAGAAGTACAATGGATTCCCCGTGCTGGGGGCTGTGTGCAAGAATGTGCATCAGCCGGGAACGTGTGTATATGAACAATTCGCCGATCCCATCAAGGCGTGGAAAATCGCAGGGCTTCGGAAACCTACGACGGAGGTGTTTTCTCTGTTGAGGCATGCAATTAAGCTCTAGCGAGGGGTGGAAGCACTCAAAGAAAGCACATGATTCACTCTGTTCACTGGGAAAATGAGAGGATGCGTCCATGGAATCGATACTCACACTTACGATGAACCCTGCTATTGACACCAGCACGATCGTGGACAATGTGGTTCCTGAACGTAAACTTCGTTGCACACCTCCCGTCCGTGAGCCGGGCGGAGGTGGCATCAATGTCTCCCGGGCTATTCAAACGCTAGGAGGCACCTCGGTTGCCTTATATCCGGCTGGAGGTCCACCTGGTCAGATCCTGTGCAATCTACTGGATGAAGAAAAACTTGATCATCGCGCCATTGAAATAGGGGGCTGGACGCGCGAGAATCTGACAGTGTACGAGGAAGCTACCGAACAACAGTTCAGATTTGGTATGCCAGGGCCGACGCTCAGCGAGGCTGAATGGAATCGGTGCCTCGATGCGTTGTCAGGATTTGAGCCACTCCCTGCATATATCGTAGCCAGTGGCAGTCTGCCACCTGGGGTGCCGAGGGATTTCTACGCCCGTGTGGCGGCTATTGCTCGAGACCGCGACGCCAGGGTGATCGTGGATGCCTCGGGGGAAGCACTCGCGCTGGCAGTCCGCGAAGGGGTATTTTTGATCAAACCTAATTTGCGTGAGTTCGCAGATTTGGCGGAACGAGATGTCCAGAGCGAAGAAGAACAGGAACATGTGGCGAAGGAGCTTGTGAGTAGAGGACAGAGTGAGGTAGTTGTGGTTTCCCTCGGGGCAGCAGGAGCGTTATTAGTGTCGAAGGACGGGATTGAGCGTTTGCGAGCGCCGACCGTACCGATTGAAAGTAAAGTGGGTGCTGGAGACAGTATGGTGTCAGGTATCGTGTTGGGGCTGGCACAAGGTGAGCCGTTGCGTGAAGCGGTTGACTTCGGAGT
>Ga0209427_10010229_pt1 | contig 10409 bp, 10 predicted proteins | sample DeeMarSWOR136_30_FD_187465 | JGI IMG/M metagenome (GOLD analysis project Ga0209427, IMG submission 187465) | Marine sediment microbial communities from White Oak River estuary, North Carolina - WOR-1-36_30 (SPAdes) (version 2) | ecosystem: Environmental > Aquatic > Marine > Intertidal zone >...
TTTTAATTTTTTGACAACCTGTTTTTGTTTTATTCCGTATTAATAAATGATATGTTTCTAAATATTAAAAAGAAATCACATCCTGAGGAAACAAATGAGAAATTTAACTCGTAAAGAAGAGCTCATCATGCTCTCCATACTCCACCTGAAGGAAAACGCCTACCTTGTCGCAATTGTGGATCATCTCTCTCAAACTACAGAGAAAAAAGTATCCCTCACGTCCGTCCATTTGCCTTTAAACCGGCTTGAAAAAAAGGGATTGATCCAATCAGAGTTCGGGGAGGCGACTCCAGTCAGGGGAGGACGGAGGAAAAAAATCTACGCAATCACAAAACTGGGCTTCGAAGCGCTGGAAGAGCACAAGAGGGTCTCAGACCTCCTCTGGGATAATTACCTGAAATATTCTTCTCCAAAGGATTGAATCCATGGCAAGACGTAGCCACTCTCTGCTGGAGCGTGATATTATTCGTAGCGCAGTGCATCTGCAGGATTTTTAAGGGCCGCTTTTATGCTCTGGAAACTGACGGTCAACAAGGCAACGAGGAAAGCCAACACAGCCGCCAAAACGAACATCCACCAGGACAGCTGAATTCGATAGGCAAAATTCCGAAGCCAGTTGTTCATAAAATACCAGGCAGCAGGCCAGGCAATAAGATTGGCGATCAGAACCCATTTTACAAAACTTTTGTTTAAGTTATTCACAATTTTTGTGACTGAAGCCCCCAATATTTTTCTAATCCCGATTTCTTTGGTTTTCCTATCGGCCACAAACGCAGCTAATCCAAACAACCCTAAACAGGCGATGAAGATAGCCAAGAAAGAAACGATGGAAAAGAGAGATCGCGTTTGACGCTCATTCCTGTACAGATTGTCATAATCTCTATCCAGAAATGAATATTCAAAAGGTTTGCCGGGTGCAAAATCATTCCACAAATTGCCAACAAACTTGACGGTTTCTGAAATATTTTCCGTATTGAGGCGGATAGATATATAACTCTCGACCCTATTATAGTATCCTCCGATCAGGAACAATGCCTGCGGTTTCGAAACAGCCTTACTTTTTCAACTTTTTTATGAATCCGGCGTCCACCCACCAGATATGGCTCTCGCCACCCCGCTGGCTGATAAAAAACATATATTTTCCGTCCGGAGTGACCATCGGACAGATATCGATACTCGGAGAGTTGATGGATTCTCCCAGGTTCTCGGGCTCGGTCCATCCGCCGTCCTCTTTGCGGTAGCTTACGTAGAGGTCATAGGTCCGCGAGAAAAGCAGGTAGCTGCCGTCAGGCGCTATGAAAGGCATGCCCTCGCCTTTATCTGTATTGATGGGAGGGCCAAGGTTTTGGGGTTTCTGCCATTTGCCGTCTACGAGCTTTGAGTAATAGATGTCCCCTTCTCCGTATCCCTCAGGGATACTGGAGCTGAAGTAGATTGTATGGCCAGCGTCCACAGAAATCTGCCAGTGATGAGGATAGTCGTTGACAATAGAATCGACTGGCTTGGGCCCAGTCCAACCCTCCTCGGTTCTGTCCACATACCAGATCCGTTCCTTGCGCGACTGTGGGTCATCGGGAAGAGGCATTGCGGACATGAAGTATACGCGCTTTCCATCAGGCGCAAAAAACGGGACATCTCCTTCTTCATCACCGGTGAAGGGAGTGAAACGGGGCGCTGTCCAGCAGCCGTTAATACGCTCTGACATCAAAATCCCTCCCGTGGAATAGAGCTGGCCCGGAACCTCGATCATAGGTGCCCACATGATTGTATTCCTGTCCGGAGAGAAGGCTGCGGTGCTGTGAAGCCCCCAGATGGAGGAGACGATCCCGACGGCGAAAAGCTCAGGCGTATCACCGGGAGGCTTCTGGCCCATATAGTCTCCTTCGAGGACAGGAAACTGGATGGGTTTGTCTTCCGCGCCTTTTTCTATCAGGACAGCGCGCACTTTGTCCTGCTTCATCTCATCAGCGACGTTCAGAGGGGACTGCCCCATGATGCTGCGGGCGTTGATGTTCGCTCCCTTGGTGATCAGCCGCTTGACGTTTTCTATCCGGCCGTCTCTTGCCGCATAATGCAGGGGCATCCATCCATAGTTGTCTTTCAGGTTGATATCCAGGCCCTTTGCGATCAAGATATCCAGTATTTGGATTGAGTCACCGGACGCGGCTGAGTGGAGCAGTGTGCCGCCGTTGGAGAGCTTGAAGGTGGGGTCGCCGCCAGCCTTGGCAACAGCGTCGAAAAGCCGGCCCAGACCGTGAGAGGCGGCTTCGGAAAAGAGATAACGGGCCTCCCGTCCTCCCGAGGGAATGCACGCTCCTGCATCCAGAAGAAGATCGACAACCTCTTTTTTACCCCGCCAGGCGGCGAGGTCGAGAGAAGATGCCTGAAATTTATCCCTGGCATTGACATTGGCGCCGGCTTGGAGAAGAATGCGTATGGTTTCCGGGCCTCCCCTTTCCCTGGCGCATAAAAGAAGCGGAGTGCGTGCGTAATTGTCTCGGCTTTCGATATCTGCACCTTTTTCTATCAGGAGAGCTGCTGCATCCGCGGCATCGTATATGGCTGCGTAATGGAGCGCTGTGTTTGCCCCGTAGTCCTTGGCATCAACATCAGCTCCTTTGGCGAGCAGAAGTTCTATGGCCTCAGTATCATTGCGGACCGCCAGGCTGTGAAGAGGGACGACTTTATTGCTGTCTTCAGCATTGACATCCGCTCCTTTGTCCACGAGAAACCTCACGACCTCGAGATGGATCCCACGGCAGGCCCAGTGAAGAGGCGTGCGGGCTTCTTTATCCCTGGCATTGACCAGCTCGGGATTCTGTTCGACCAGGGTTTTCACGGCTTTTAAATTGCCCTTCTGGGCGAGTTCGTGAATTTCATCAACAAATGCCCGGGCTCCTAAAACGGTCAGAAATCCTGCCAGAATCAATACTATCCACGTTGTCCTGGATTTTTTGATTTTGATTGCCAACTTCACCTCCACTGATACATACACTTGTGCCTAATTTCATATTTGCGGTGCAAAAAATATGCCCATATTATCTCCTGTTGTAAAGAGTACATTTCCTGACAATTACTCGTATTTCAGGGTATCGGCGGGATTGGCCCGGGCCGTTTTCAAAGTCTGATAAAAGACGGTAAGAAAAGCGATCCCAAAGCCTGCCGCGGCAGACATCAGAAAAATATCAATACCCAGGGATGTCCGGTAGGGATAATTCTGCAGAAATGCCCGCATCGCAAAATAGCCCAGAGGCCAGGCGAAAATATTGGCAATGGCGATGAGTTTGAGATGTTCTTTGGACAGCAGGCCAATGATGTTCCCAATTGAAGCGCCCAGCACTTTGCGGATGCCGACCTCTTTTATCCTCTGTTCCACGGAATAGGCCGCAAGTCCGAACAATCCCAGGCAGGATATCAGAAGCGAAAGATAGGCTGCGTAATTGAAGAACCGGCTGATACTGCTCTCTGTCAGATACACATCCTCTAAGATATCCTCTAATAACCTAGCCTCAAAAGTCTGATCCGGGTCATAACCATTCCACATTTTTTCGATCCATGCTATTGTGGCGGTCAGGTCTTCGGGATTGACTTTTAAAATCATGTATTCTGTATCCTGCGGATCCAGGTCCAGCACCAGGGGACCGATCTTATCGCGCAAAGTGGCGTAATGATAGTCTTTCATCACGCCGATGATGGTTCCTTTTTCTTTAAAATGGCCCATTTTCTTGCCGATGGGATCCTTCATCCCCATGGCTTTAACCGCCTCCTCATTCACGATCAAAGCCGTTTCCTTATCGGTAGCAAAATCACGGGAAAATTTCCTTCCCTGAACAATGTCTATGCCAAATGTTTCAAAAAAATCATAATCCACACTGCCATGATACATATAGATTTCTTTGTCGCTGTCACGGCCATCCCATTCATTCAACATATAAGATGGACCCTCCCAGGTAGGCAGGTTCAGGCAGGCTGTTACCTGGGAGATATTGCGGTGCCTGAGGAGTTCGGTCTTCAGTGATTCATAGCTTGAGCGCATCGTGTCCGGCAGAAAACAAACCAGAAGATTTGACTTGTCATAGCCCAGATCCTTGTTCTGCATAAAGCGCATCTGTCTGAAAACAGTCAAGGTAGCGATAATAAGGATAATCGAGAACGTGAATTGGCTGACCACTAGAATCTTTCTCAGCATTCCCCGGCCCGAGGTTTGCCCCAAAAAGCCTTTCAAGACTTTGGCTGGCTGGAACCGAGAAAGAAAGAGAGCGGGATAGCTTCCGGAAATGAGCCCGGTCATTAAGGCCACCAAAACAAGCCCAAGATAGAGAATTATGTCTTTGGATTCAAAAAGAGCGTAAGCTTTGATGGGCTGAAGGCTGTTGATAAGGGGAAGAAGGAACTCAACGATCAAAATGGCGAATACCAGCGATATAAAAGAAAACACCATAGATTCACCCAAAAACTGGGAAACTAGCTGTCCGCGTTTAGCTCCCACCACCTTGCGCAGCCCCACCTCCCGAGCACGCCGGGCAGAACGGGCAGTGGTCAGGTTCATAAAATTGATGCAGGCGATGAAAAGAATCAAAAAGGCAACAATACCAAGCACATAAACTACAGAGATATTCACGTGGATGGTCTTAACATCATAGGCATAGTCGGAATAGAGATAGATTCGTTTGAGGGGCTGAAGCTCCAGTGTGAGCTTTGTCTCATTCTCAGGAGAAATGTATCGGGATAGCGCGCCTTTGATCTTGGCCCCAAAGGCGGCTGGATCAACATTTTCCTGAAGCTGGACATAGGTGGTGTAATTGTAACGGTTCCAATTGTCGATGTTAACGCCAATCTCCCGGTAGATTGAAAAGGGCAGGATTATGGAAAAATGGAGATGGGAATCTTTGTGGTCTTTAATGACTGCTGACACCATCACATCCGGCATATTGCGGATATGAAGGGTTTTCCCAATGGGATCTTCTTCTCCAAAAAGTTTTTGGGCGACCTCTTCTGTTAAAACAGCAGAGTGAGGTTGTTTCAGGGCAGATTCTGGAGTACCTGCCAGAAAGGTATAAGAAAAAATTTCAAAAAAATCGGGTTCAGCCAAGCTTATCCAGCTTTGTTTGATCTTTTTATTTCCATATTTGACCAGCTCATCTCCAATATAATTAAAACAGGCTGCTTTTTCGACCTCAGGAAAATCTCGCTTCAAGGCAGCAGCAAGAGGTGCCTGAGTGATAGCGACACGTGTAGTCTCTCCGCTGTAATTATCCACCCGAATCACCCTGTAAATCCGGTCTGCTCGCTCGTGAAATTTGTCTACCTGAAACTCCCCCCGGATGATAAGAGCAATGAGGATAAAGCAGGCCATACCGATGGAAAGGCCCAGAATATTGATAAAAGAGTATCCAGCATGTCGTCTCAGATTCCGAAAAGCCGTTTTCAAATAGTTAATAAACATCTCAGCACCTCTTGGAATGACTTATATGCAATTTATGCTCTATTTCCTATTTTGGAATGCAAAAAATATGCCAATGATATGTCTAGAGGTTATCCAACACTTAATCATTTCTGAATGTCCATTCCCGAACAGTTATTGTCCGTATCCGAACAGAAAAAATAATGCTTTCAATCAGGTTTTTCCCCCTGATGTATTTAAATATATTATCGGGAACAATAGGAACGATTTTGACTGGAATTCACTTCATTCCCATCAATCAAAAGAACAGACCACTAATAAAAAATTCAATGTCGGAAACCGGGGAACCACAGATTAAATCGATGTTGCAGAGAATGATGACAGTGTAATCGTTGTTGAGATACATGGAAAAGTGGTTATTGATGCCGGTATAGCCTCCGGTGTGACCGACTTTTAGCTGGTCTTCGAACTGACGAACACTGAATCCGTATCCGTATGACCTCGCCCCCAGCTCCGTTTTGGGAGTAAACAGAAGATTCCTTGTTTCCTTCGAAACGAGCAAATTGTTCTTCAGGGCATGTTCAAATTTTAGAAGGTCCCCCACTGTTGAGTAAGCACCGCCAGCCGGTGTGCCCTTCCAGTTGCAGTCTGACTCATTACTTCTCCAGGATATTTTTCCATCCTTTTGCTCTTTAACGTATCCCCTAGCGGTATTCGGAGCCAATTGGTCGAGCTCATCAAAGCCAGTATCTTTCATTCCGGCAACATCAAAAATGTGGGCTTGAATATAGTCGTAATAGCCTTCACCGCTTACTTTTTCAATAATAGGCCCAAGAAGATGGAATCCGATATTGCTGTAGGAAGATTCCTTCCCCGGATCGGTTTTTAAAAATGCATCCTTAGTCAGGATTTTGTAATCGTCTATTTGGCGGAACTTTTTACTGATGTATTGTTCCAGGTAGAATAAATTATCATCTCCTTTACTGATACCGATTCCTGACGTATGAGAAAGAAGATGCTTGACCTGCACTTTCTTTGATATTTCTGAGGAGAGCCAATCGTTATCAAGGTGTTTTCCGATCGGCTCGTTATAGGACATCTTTCCCTGCTCACAGAGCTGGGCAACAGCCACAGCAGTGAACATCTTGTTCAAGGAAGCTAGATTGAACCTGGTCTCTATTTTATTAAGCACGTTATCCTCTCTATCTGCTAATCCATGGGCCTTTTGGAAGAGAACTCTTCCATTTCTGGCCAGGAGGACTGCCCCGGAAAACACATTGGATTCCCCTAGGGCGTTCAGGTACGATCCCAGCATTTCTACTCTTTCTTTCTCCGCAAGGGATTCCAGGCTTTCCGGCTGACCAGGATGAGTCATGGGTAAGAGGGTCATACCATGGATTTTATGAGGAGACTTTGAAAGCACGGAGAGGCCAAAGAGATAAGCGGACCCTGTCTGCCGGCAGCGAAACACAGCGACGAATCGTTCAGGTGAAGATTCCCGGACTCTGTGGAATTCAAGACCTTTATACTTCTCATAAAAGCCGTAATAAACATTGAAAAGCCGTTCTTTGCTGAACATCTTGATGAAACTTGGTGTGAACTGAGTGGAGATATAATCTTGAATTTGAGCCCTATCACCCGAATTAATGATGTCAAGCGACTCTTTTACTCTTTTTCCAGCCGGTGTATCAGGAATAGTTGAGGAAGTCTCAGCAGACAGAATAAATATTCCAAGAAACACGAAAGACACAGCTGCGGCGAGTAAATGACTGATTATTCTTTTCATGCGGATCTCCTCTGTCAAAATAAATCTAAGTGCTTTTTGTGTTTTCATTCTAAATTCTCCTGTTTTATTTGCCCGGTTTCTTGTTGAACTGATGCTGCATTCCCTATCTTAAAAGCAAAAAATATGCCAACATGATTGCTTGAGGTTGTTCAATACCTATTCAACTCTATATGTCCATTATCGAACAATTTACGTACGCCTCCGAACAGAGATATATACTCCCTGTAGAAATTTATTGAATGGATTGAATATCCATTGTATAGATAAATTCAGTTTACTTTAATACGTGAATTCTACAGAATGAAAAAAGGGATACTCGTTGATGAAAATGATGAAATCCTAGGAGAAAATACTGATCTCGTATTTCCCTTATTAAACATAAAAATCTCTAAAATATTTCAAGCTAACTTGTTATTATATAACAAGATAGGGTATAAACAGGACAGTTAAAAGGAGAACAGGGGATGACAATGATGAAAGAATACAAAAAAAAGCCCTGGGCAACCGCTTTCGGCTCACTCCTCTTATTGATGGGAGTGATTGTAATAGGAAAGATCAGTGCTCAAGAAAAAATCTCTACCGGAAAGGAGGCCAGGCCCGTGAAAGAAATAATAATGTCATTGGAAGAAAGCGCCATGAAACGCTGGCAAAACGGAGATCCCTGGGGATGGACGGAAATCAGCGCTTCGGAAGTGACCTATATCGATCCCGGTCTTACGAAACACATCGATGGACTCGAGGAATATAAAAACTACTTGAAGCAATTTGAGGGAAAAATCAATTATCAGGTTTCGGAATTCATCAGTCCGAAGGTTGCGACGCACGGCAATATGACCGTTCTAACTTACAATTATAAAGATGCCAAAACCGAACCAGATGGCTCGATCATAGAACAGTCACTCTGGAACACCACTGAAGTCTATTGTCTGTTCGATGATAAGTGGAAAATCATCCATACTCATTGGTCCTACATAAAACAGAAGCTTCCTGAAAGCGTCGAGGTGCCTCTCCCAGTGGAAATATTCCCGAAAACGTGGGAGGGTGTGGCTGGCGAGTTGATAGCCCTGGAACGAGCGGCCATGGAACGCTGGCGAAAAGGAGATCCGTGGGGTTTTATTGAAATCAGCGCGCCCGATGTTACCTATTTTGACACAGGCACACCCAGCCGCTTGGACGGATTGGCAGCTTTGGAGGCCGAATACGCCAAGCGCAAAGGGAAAATTCATTATGACGTCATGGAATTCATAAATCCCAAGGTTCAGGTCCATGGAGATGCAGCTGTTTTATCCTATCAGTTTTTCTCGACGAAATTGAACCCCGATGGCTCCATTGAGTCAAGGATTCCCTGGAACTGCACAGAAGTATTTTTCAAGATAGACGGAAAATGGAGGATCATACACACCCACTGGTCTTTCATCAAGGGCGAGAGGATTTCATCTTAACCGGGCTAAATTCTTGAGCTGAATTCAACATAATGTTCCCCGATTGCAACTCATGATGCCCAAATTACGTACTTCAATGATAATGGTATTTGTCCGTTATTTTTTGAGACTGGATGCAGTCATTATCCAGGAGGTTGACTATGCCTAGTTTATGGAATCCTCGAAAACTGCTCGTTATAAGCGCAGTTATTGGAGCCTTGATTATTCTCTGCGGAGACGTAAATTCCTGGCAGTCGCAAAATCCAACTGAAAAATCTGAACCTTGGGAATGGCCCCTGTCAACACCTGAGAAACAGCAGCTCGATCCCGAGCCGCTGGCCGAGTTGGTGTCCTTGATCAGAGAGGGCCAGAGATACCCCAGGCTGCACAGCCTTCTTGTCATCCGCCACGGATACCTGGTGGTGGAAGAGTATTTCGGTGGACATCAAAGAGACAAAATCCACACATTGCAGTCCGTCACAAAAAGCTATACCTCTGCGCTGGTGGGAATCGCTATCTCCAAAGGAGAATTCAAAGGAGTTAATGAGAAAATTCTGGATTTTTTCGCGGATATGACAGGCATCGCCAATCGGGATGAGCGCAAAGAATCAATCCGCCTCCAGGATCTCCTGACCATGAGAAGCGGTACCGACTATAATGAAAATGGTCAAGATTCACCACACTTTCAACTTAACCGGCAACCCCGCGGCTGGGACAAGTTCTATCTCGACCGTCCCATGCTTAGAATGCCGGGAACACGCTTTCACTATGACAGCGGTGGAGTAATCCTGATGTCCGCCATGCTGAAAAACCGCACGGGCATGCACGCTGACCAGTATGCAGAAAAATATTTGTTTAAACCGCTTCAGATCGTCCAGAAATACTGGTTCAGGAATCAGGAGGGCCATCCCCATACCGGGGGCGGTTTGAGCTTAAAATCCCGGGATACAGCCAAATTCGGGCTCCTCTATCTCCATAAGGGCCGCTGGGGAAGTGAACAGATCGTACCCGAAGATTGGGTCAGGGAATCCTTCATAAAACGGGTGGATTTTGGCCCTGCCAGTCAGAGTACCATCGGGTACGGATATCTGTGGTGGATCCTGAGTCCTGATCCGGAAGGGAATGGTAAAGATCATATCTACGCTGCCATGGGCTTCAAAGCCCAATACATCTTTATTATTCCCGAACACGACATGGTAGTTGTTGTCAACGGAGATACACGATCACGTGTTGACCAGAGAAAGCCAATCGAGTTCCTCTACACCCACATCCTCAAGTCTGTGAAACGATAAAGAAAGTAAGCCCCTAAGCTATCACCCTACAATATTACCGCGTTATTTCCAGATAACTTTGTACACATACACACACGCCTGCCCGCGAGGATCGACAAAATACGCCTTATCTTCGTACATAGTCCAGTTGTCGAACGTTTCTATTTTTTCCGGAAAAGGCACTCTGGTTAAAAGAATGCCATCCTCACTGTACACTTCGAATACTAAATACTCCTGGATAGTGAAGTCCATGCCTTCTGTTACTTCCGGAACTTCCTTCTTAGAAGTGAGCACCCAGATCCGGCCTTTACCATCCACTCCTATTCCGCTGGATACATAGGGGAAATCCTGATCTAAATATTCGCGGATTACTCCCCGGATTTCCATTTTTGCCTTTTTATATTTGTACTCGAGCTCGTAGGGCAATTCGCGGTCAATCTTCAAGAGCAGCTTTCCGCTTCCCGAATATTTCTCGATTCTATTCTGATGAATAAAAGATATAAAAATATTATCCTGAAGGTCGACGG
>Ga0209427_10010231_pt1 | contig 10408 bp, 6 predicted proteins | sample DeeMarSWOR136_30_FD_187465 | JGI IMG/M metagenome (GOLD analysis project Ga0209427, IMG submission 187465) | Marine sediment microbial communities from White Oak River estuary, North Carolina - WOR-1-36_30 (SPAdes) (version 2) | ecosystem: Environmental > Aquatic > Marine > Intertidal zone >...
TTGCAGAATCGGAGCGGCTATGCAGTTAGCCACCGCCGTAGGCGACGGCGTCGTTGCCGCCATGATGCTCAAGCAGTATTTCAGAGACCCGAGCTGGTGGAACGAGCCGGTCAGCGACTTACTGGGGCCGGGCGGGTGGTAGAACCGACAAAAAGAAGATGCGGAAGCTCCAACAGAACTTTTATGGCTTTTGGCCTTCGGCTTCTTCGTTGACGGGGTCGAGTGATCCGGGTATTATGACGGACAGACAGCCCGGCAAGGTGGCCGGACAGGAGTTTCATATGAAATCTTGGTTGAAAGGACAAAGTAATGGCTGGTAGTGTAATTGAGTTGACGGACACTACTTTTGATGAGACGGTTCACAATTCGGATGTGCCGGTGCTGGTTGATTTCTGGGCGCCCTGGTGCGGACCCTGCAAGATGATCGCTCCGATTGTCCAGGAAATTGCGGGCGAATATGAGGACAAGGCCAAGATCTGCAAGCTCAATACCGACGAGGCGCGCGACAGTGCGATGGAGTTCGGCATAAGTGCCATACCGACGCTCATTCTATTCAAGGACGGCCAGGTGCAAAAAAAATGGGTCGGCCTGACCAGCAAGAAGGACCTGGCGGCTGCAATCGACGAAGTGCTCTGAACAAATGACAATTTGTTTGCACGGAGGAAGCGCTAACGTGATTTGCACAGACCTCAAAGGCAGGAAGGTTTTAGTTACCGGCGCCAGTAGCGGAATCGGTGCAGCAACGGCGGTTTTGTTCAGCCAGCAGGATTGTTTTATCGGCGTACATTACTATCGCACGGCCGACGGCGCGAAGAAGACCCTTGGGCAAGTCAAGAAAAACAGTGACGGTATCCTACTTCGTGCGGACGTGCGTGACGAAAAGCAGGTCGAAGAGATGGTCGAGCAGTTCGCCGAAGAAGCCAGCGGCATCGACATCCTTGTCAATAACGCCGGCTCGCTCATTGATAGACAGCCCTTTGAGACCGCCACAGTTGAATATCACGACGATATATATACCACAAACGTTCGCAGCATCTTTTTAGTGACGAGGGCAGCGCTCCCGTATCTTAAAAAGAGCAGGGGAAACATTGTCAACATTGGCTCGGTTGCCGGGCACACCGGTGGAGCCAATGGCTCCGGTATGTACTCAGGTGCAAAAGCCGCGGTCGCCACCGAGACCATGTCTATGGCGAAGGAATTTGCCAAATATGGCATCCGGGTCAATAGTGTTTTGCCCGGCTTTATCGATACGCGCTTCCATCAGCGGTTCAGTACAGCTAAACGCAGGAAAGAGGTCGCCAAGCAGACCCCGCTTGGCCGAAACGGCACCGCTGAGGACGTGGCAAAAGCGGTGCTGTTCCTCGCAAGTGATGCGGCCAGCTTCATCACCGGCGAATATATCGCCGTCAACGGCGGCTTGTACATGAGAGCCTGAGTCATTGATAATAAGCACATCAATTCAACGGAGTTTCCGCAATTCTTAGTGGAGGTAAACGGAATTGAAGCGAGAAATCATCCAGTCAATAATAACAATGGTAGCCGTTGCAGTTACAGTGATGTGTGTTGGTTGCCAAACGATAGCGCCGGGCTACGAGCGAAAGACTATTACATTGTCCGGCCGGTGGCTCTTCAGCCTAGACCCGAACAATGTTGGCGAGAATGAGAAGTGGTATGACAGCAAACTGGCCGATTCCATGAGGCTGCCCGGCTCGACGGCTGAAAACGGCTACGGCGACGATGTCTCCGTGGATACGAAATGGACCGGCGCGATCATCGACCGGTCGTGGTTTACCGATCCTAAGTACGAAAAGTACAGACAGGCCGGCTCCGTGAAAATGCCCTTCTGGCTGACTCCCGTGAAACATTACGTGGGACCTGCCTGGTATCAGAAACAGGTCGATATACCCGACACCTGGATAGGCAAGCGGGTGGTTCTGTTTCTGGAACGATGTCATTGGCAGACAAAGGTCTGGGTGGACGGTACTGCCGCCGGCATGCAGGGCAGCCTGTCCACGCCGCACATCTACGACCTGAGCGGTCTCATGTCGCCCGGCAAACACTTGCTTACTATTCGTGTAGACAACTCGATTAAATATGACGTTGGAGTCAATGCCCACTCGGTCAGCGACCACACCCAGACCAACTGGAACGGAATTGTCGGGCGACTCGAACTCCAGGCCACCGATCCCGTCTGGGTGGACGATATTCAGGTCTATCCTGATGTCGAAAACAGAATTGCCAATATCTGCATCACTGTTCGGAATGCCACAGGACAACCAGTAGCGGGAACCATCGAAACTACTGTACTCCCCTACGCACAGGAAATGTACTTTGGCTTTCCAATACTACCTAAAACAGTCGAGTTTGCCGTCTCGGGACCTAAAGAACTTACTGAGGTCGATTTCCCAATGGGTCCGGCCACACTACTATGGGATGAGTTCACATGGGCTACGTACGGGGCGAGAGTCCGCCTCAAATTCACCGCCGATGCTCAGACTTTCTACGATAGTAAGACCGTTACGTTCGGAATGCGCAGGTTTGGCACGAAAGGGACGCAGTTTACAATCAACGATCGGCTCACTTTCCTTCGTGGAACACTTGAATGCTCCATCTTCCCACTCACCGGTTATCCGGATATGACTATAGAGGGATGGGTGCGGATTTTTCGCATAGCCAAGGCTTACGGACTCAACCACATGCGCTTCCATTCATGGTGCCCGCCTGAGGCGGCATTTGAGGCCGCAGACCGAATGGGATTTATGCTTCATGTCGAATGCCCCGCATGGACGACCATCGGTGATGGTAAGCCTATTGATAAGTTCATTTATGCAGAGGGCGACCGTATTCTAAAGGCCTATGGCAACCATCCGTCTTTTTGTATGCTCGCCTATGGTAACGAGCCCGGCGGCAGAAATCAGAAGCGGTTCCTTGGGGACCTGGTCAACTACTGGAAAGAAAAGGACCCGCGCCACCTCTATACCAGCGCCGCCGGCTGGCCCATCATCCCCGAAAACCAGTATCACAGCACTCCCGCCCCTCGCGGCCACCAATGGGGAGCCGGTCTGAAGAGCCGCTTCAACGCCAGGCCGCCCGAGACCGTCAGCGACTACCGAGACGTCATCGGAAAGTACGATGTCCCGGTTGTCAGTCACGAGATAGGCCAGTGGTGCGTGTATCCCAATCTCAAAGAAATCGAGAAGTACACCGGGGTGCTGCGAGCGGGCAATTTTGAGATCGTCCGCGATTCGCTGGCTGAAAATCACATGCTCGACCAGGCTGACGATTTTCTGCGGGCTTCGGGTAGGCTTCAGGCGCTGCTGTACAAGCAGGAGATAGAATCGGCCCTGCGGACCCCGGGCTTCGGCGGTTTTCAACTTCTCGATATTCACGACTTTCCCGGGCAGGGAACGGCACTCGTCGGGATTCTCGACGCTTTCTGGGACTCGAAAGGCTACATCGAGCCGCACGAGCACCATCGCTATTGTTGCCAGACCGTCCCTCTGGTGCGAATGAAGAAACGCACGTGGACGACTGCTGAGACGTTCGGCGCCGATGTTGAAATCGCTCATTTCGGACCGGCTCCGATTCGCGATGCTGTTGCCATCTGGTCTATCAACTACGCCGACGGCCGAAAGGTCGCATCGGGACAGTTATCTGAGATGACAGTCCCGTTAGGTAATGGCATTGAGTTAGGAAAGATTGAAGTGCCGCTTGCAAGCGTGGCCGCACCGGCAAAGCTCTCAGTGACCGTCTCACTCGAAGGGACACCGTTCACAAACAACTGGGATATCTGGGTCTATCCGATGGACTTGGACGCGAAACCGCCCAAGAACCTGCTAATCGCCGCACGGTGGGATGAACGGGTATCCAATGCCTTGAGGGCCGGCGAGAAGGTGCTGCTCATGCCGTTGTTGGATTCCATTGACAGTGACATCCCTGCGGGTTTCTCGACAATTTTCTGGAATACGCAGTGGACCAAGCGGCAGCCTCCACACACTTTGGGAATTCTATGCGACCCGAAGCATCCCGCTCTGGCAGAATTTCCTACCGAATTCCACAGCAATTGGCAGTGGTGGGACCTGGTCACCCAATCGAAGTTCATGATACTCGACAAATTCGGGGCCGGACTTCGGCCGATTGTGCAGGTGATCGACGACTGGAACACGAATCGCAAGCTCGGGCTTATCTTTGAGGCCAGGATCGGCAAAGGCAAGCTGCTCGTTTGCAGTATCGACCTTCGCAGTAATCTCGACGACCGTCCGGTTGCTCGACAGATGCTTCACAGTCTCGTGAAGTACATAGACAGCCCCGCTTTCGCGCCTGAGCACAGTATTGAAATCGAACTCTTACAGAGCTTGTTCAGGACGCCGTCCTTGTTGAGCAGCGCCAGAGTAATAAGGGTGGACAGCGAAGCGCCGGGCTACGAGGGACGCAACGCCATTGACGAGAACCCGGATACTATCTGGCATACCCCGTGGCAGACAGATCCACCCGCCTATCCGCACGAGATTCAGATCGAGCTTCCAGAGGACATCGAAATCAAGGGGCTGACGTATCTTCCGCGACAGGATATGTCGAACGGCTGGATTGCCAAGTACGAGATCTATGTAAGTGCGGACGGCCAGAGTTGGGGTGAGCCTGTCGCCGCCGGGTCTTTCGGGAGGGGCAGCGGCAAAAAGAAGGTGCTGTTTGACCGCGCTTGCAAGGGCCGATTTGTTCGGTTTGTGGCGCTTTGCGGATTCGACGGGCAGATATTTGCATCCGTGGCGGAACTCGATATCATCCCGGCCAAGTCGCGCTTACCAAAAGACAATGTAGAAAGCGGCCACAGCGCCCAGCACTAAACCGCCTGCGAGTAGCACTTCAGGCCTTGTCCTTATTTCGATGTCCTCACGGACCGGCAATTCCCTCGGCTTATCCAACGGTTTGCAGAACGTGATTAGTCCCATGACCATCAGCACAAGCTGGAAAGTAATCGCAACCTGTATCAGGAAATGCAGGTCTCCTGCAAATGCCTGAAATAGTCCGTAGATAATTGGGCCGGAAATCAGCGCCGCCACTCCGGCTGCACCAGGGGCGCTTGTGACCATCATGCCAAACAGAAAGGCCGCCACCACGCCCGGCCAGATGTACCCCTGAAACTGCTGAATATACTGAAAAACTCCGCCAAATTTGGGATCATCCAGCCTTGGTGCCAGCAGACAACCAGCAACCACAAAAACCATCGTCATAATACGCCCCAGAAACAACAGCCGCTTCTGCGAAGCTTTGCGGTCGAACATCCGGTTATAAATATCCATCGTGAAAATCGTCGAAGCGGAGTTCAACATCGAGGCCAGAGAGCTGATCACCGCTCCGGCAATAGCGGCGAACATAAATCCCCGCAATCCGTCCGGAATCAGGTTGAGAATCAACATTGGAAACGCCTCGTCAGGTTTTTCCATCTGAGTCCCGTAGAGCTGGTAAGACATAATCCCCGGCATCACAATGGCGAACGGCACCAACAACCAAAGAGCCCCGGCGAAGATCACGCCAAGCTGGCCGTCGCGAAGCGTTTTAGCCGCCAGATTACGCTGCACAATAAACTGGTTCAGGCCGCAGTAGTACACTAACACTATCCACATGCCGCCGAACACACCCGTCCAGGGCAGTCCCTCATGTTTGGCCGGAAGGACCATGTGCAGCTTGTCCGTGTTGGCAGTTGAAAACTGCTCCCAGCCTCCACAGGCGTGCAGGCCCAGAAAAAACGTGATGATACCTCCAACAAGTAATGCGCCTCCCTGGAACAAGTCGGCCCAGGCCACCGCTTTCAGTCCTCCCCAGACGGTGTAGAGCGAGGCAATCAATCCGATTAACCAGACACCCTGCTTCATAGAAAGGCCGAAAATTGTGCGCAGTGTCAACCCGCCCGAATAAAGTACGGCGGTCAGCAGAACCCCCACGTAGATCACAACTGTGGTCAAGGCCATGAGCGCGCGGGCGGTGGAATTGTAGCGATATTCGAGGTATTCCGGCATGGTATAGATGCCGGCTTTGAGAAAGCGGGGCAGTAGGGTAAACGCAATAATTACAATGCCGATACTGCCGAACAATTGCCAGTTGCTCACCGCCAGCCCCACGCTGCCGGCTCCCTGACCGGCCATACCCACAAACTGCTCCGTCGATATGTTCGCCGCAACGATCGAAATTCCAATCAGCCACCACTTCAAACCCCGACTGGCCAAAAAGTAATCCTCGCTGGTTTTTTCCTTGCGGCTCTTGACCATGCTGAAACCAACGACCACGCCGATAAAGGCCAGGAATACTCCGATGTCAAGAAAATTCAGATCCATTCAATATGCCTGGGTTTGCCAATTTGATACTCCCAAAAACTGGCCGTTATTATAGCTTCTTCCAGACCGGCTGCAATGGTAGGCTGTATCCTTCTATTCAATCTGCACAACCGCCGATTCTGATTTCACAGAGCAAAAAGCGAAACAGAAGATGCGAACCGCGAAGCGGCCAACATTTTGGAGCTTGAAAGATAGTGCTTGTGGTTTGCATGCGTCTTCTGGTATATAAGCGCGTGGTTGTGCAACAAATCAGAAGCTTGGGCAAGGTGGAACATGATGATAGAGACTCTCAGCAGACCAATGAATAGAAGAAGTTTCATTAGAGCCGGCTTAGCTGCTGTGGGAGCTTTGGCCGCTATTGGCCCAGCCGGCAGCTTCGGCGGCAATGAAAATGAAAAAGACGTAACTCGCTGGGCGTTTCTGGCCGATACGCATATCCCGGCGGATGTCGGGGACAATTACCGAGGATTCTATCCGTATCAGAATTTACAGAAAGTCGTTCCCGGTATCATTTCGGCTTCTCCGGATGGCGTGGCCATCGCCGGTGATTTGGCCCGGCTGACAGGCGAATTGGGCGATTACGCCAATCTTAAAAAACTATTAAGCCCGATTGCGGAAAAGACGCCGGTCTTTATGGCGCTCGGCAACCACGACCATCGAGAGAATTTCCTTAAGACGCTTGATGACACCCCCGGCCAGAAGCAGCCCGTCAGAGGTAAGCACGTCATCATCGTTGATAAGGGGCCCATTCGCCTGATTATTTTGGATTCGCTTCTCTATACTAACAAGGTGCCGGGCTTGTTAGGAAAAGCCCAAAGGCAGTGGTTGGAAGACTATCTGAGAAAATGTGACGATAGGCCCACGATTCTGTGCTTTCACCATACTCTGGCAGATGGTGACGGCGACTTGTTGGACGTGCCGCGCCTGTTTCGTATCATTAAGCCGATTCGGAAGGTCAAAGCTATCTTATATGGCCATTCTCACGCGTATGAATTTTCCCGGTTTGCAGGTATCCATCTGATCAACCTTCCCGCGGTCGGGTACAATTTCAGCGAGACTCAGCCGGTTGGCTGGGTAGAAGCGCGATTGACTGCTGAAGGGGGTGATTTTACACTACATGGTGTAGCTGGAAACAAAGATCAGGACGGCAGTGTAAGAAAGCTGACTTGGCGAAAGAAACAAGAGGACAGAGCTTAGATGCCGCTTTTTACACGGATGCAAGAAAGAGAATGGGTCATTCAGCCCTCGGACGAGCGTTCCGTACAGCTTGCCAAATCGCTGAAGGTTTCGCCTCTTTTGGCACAGGTTCTAATCAATCGTGGAATATCCGATACCCAGGCAGCAAGCGTTTTCCTAAGGCCCAAACTGACCGAGCTTATCGATCCTGCGCAAATGCCCGGAATCGGACCGGCGGTCCAAAGATTAAAACGGGCCATTACGGACGAGGAAAAAATCACCATCTACGGCGATTATGATGTGGACGGCATTACAGGCGTCGCCATTCTTTGGCAGGTTCTGAGGCTGCTCGGAGGCGATGTTGATTATTACATTCCTCATCGCGTCGAAGAGGGCTATGGCCTGAACGCCGAGGCCGTCCAGTCACTGGCAAGCTCCGGTAGCGGACTTTTAGTTACCGTCGATTGCGGCGTCACCGCCTTTGGCGCTGCCGAGTTAGCCGAGCAATTGGGCCTTGATCTGATCATAACCGACCATCACGAATTATGTCCGCCGAGTGCCGCGCTCGCAGCGGGCGGGGCCGAGCCTGGTTCATGCTCTGCAGCGACTCTTCCCAAAGCGGTCGCTCTCGTGCATCCGGCCCTGGAAGAATCCTATCCGAACCAGGATTCAGCCGGGGCGATGATCGCGTTTAAATTGGCCTGGGCGATTGCCAACGAATTCAATTCAGGCCAAAAACTTGAGCCAAAATTACGTGAATTTATGATTAGTGCAACGAGCCTGGCGGCCATGGGAACCGTTGCGGATATTGTGGACCTTCGAGGCGAAAACAGGGTGTTGACGAGCTATGGGCTCAAAGCGCTGCCGGGGTGCAAACTCTCCGGCGTGCAGGCGTTGATTCAGTCGGCGGGATTGACCGGGCACCCCCTCGATAGTTTCCACATCGGCTTCCGGCTGGCACCCATGCTCAACGCGGCAGGGCGGATGGGACACGCTCGATTAGCTGTGGAACTGCTCACTTCGGACAGCCCGATTCGTTCGATGCAGATAGCAGAATATCTCAAAGAGCAAAACAGCCAGCGCCAGCAGTACGAGCGAAGGATATTCAAGCAGGCTTGTAGAATGATCGTTGAGCGCGACCTCAACCACCCCGACCGCAAGAGTATCGTCCTTGCAAGCGAAGACTGGCATACCGGCGTAATAGGCATTGTCGCATCGAGAATCGTGGACAGATTTTATCGCCCGACCATTATGATTAACGCTGGAGCTGCTGAAAACGGCATCGCTCAGGGTTCCGGCCGCTCGATACCGGGTTTCTGCCTGCTCAGTGCAGTGAAGGCCTGCTCGCGGGACTTGACCAGCTTCGGCGGGCACAAGATGGCTGTCGGCATTACCATCGAAAGTGACAAAATAGACCAGTTCGCAACCGAACTCGAAGCGTACGCAAAGCAACATCTGAACGAAGACGATGTAGTCGCCAGGCTTCACATCGACGCAGTGGCCCAATTGGATGAGTTCCGAAAAGAGACGGTTAGCGAGCTACAGATGCTTGGCCCCTTTGGCCAGGGCAATCCGGAGCCGACGTTTGCCACAAGGGGCGTGCGTCTGGCCTCGCCGCCCAGGAGGGTCGGCTCGGGAGGCGAGCATCTACAGCTTGCAATAACTGACAACACGGCCGCGGTTCGCTGTATAGGCTTCAGGTTCGGCCGACTGGAGAAAAAACTGCTCGATCACGAATTTTTCAACGTGGCCTATCAGCCGCAGATCAACACCTATAACGGAAACAGCAACGTCGAATTTGTCCTTGTCGACATTCAGTTGGAATGAGTGCGGCCAATAGATGAGCCGATAGCGTTCGGACTATCGGCCTTGGTTGACCACCACCTTGTCAATCCTGAACAGTCCCATTGTGTTGATCAAGTTGAGAAAGTCCTCAGGGTTTCCATTGCCCACAGCCAGGGCAATGTGCCCGGCGTCGTAGCCGCCCAGGCCAATGCTCTTGAAGGCTGCATCGAGGCCCACCCACCTGTCACCGAGGTAGGCCTGCACCCAGGCGTGACCCCCGAACCCGTTCCTGAAATCGCGCCACTGAGATACGTAGGCCAGGCCCGTGACCACTTGAGCCGGAATCCCGACGGCCCGGCACAGTGCCGCGGTCAGCACGGCGTATTCGGTGCAGTCACCCTGTCGGCTGGCCGCGACCTCGGCCGCTGAGGCATAGCCAACCGACAGGCTCTTGTCCGTGACGTACTCGGCCACAAATTTCTCAATCCTGCGGGCCGCTTCGGCCGCATCGCGGGTGTTGCCGATCGCCCGCCTTGCAAGGTCGATGATCAGTTTTTGGTCGCTCTCGACGTATCTTGTCGGCTCGAGCGCCTCAAGTGCCGCCGGGTCGTTACCTTTGTAAGGAAAGCTCACGCCCGCGGGGGCGGAGACGGGCTTGACCGTGAGAATCACCTTGCCGTCGTCGAGCCGCACCTTCTGATTGTCGCCGGAGGGTATTCGGGGCTCGGCCTCACCGGTCGGGCTCAGGTAGTAAGTGACCGATACAGTTGAACTTAGGTTATTCAGCGGCGCCGGGCTGGCCAGAAACATCTTGTCCACCACTTCGAGCACGTCGTTTTCTCCGAGTGCGAATTCCTTAGTGCAGGCCACTTGCTCAATGGTCATCCCCATCAGAGGCGTAACGCTTTTTTGAAGCCGTAGTTCTTCATCATAATATTCGGTGCTGTTGATCGAGCCAAACTGTGCAGAACGCGCGGTGCTCCGGACCTCAGTTAATGCGACTACCCGGCCCAGCAGGTCAACGTTTTGTTTTGGGCCCACCTCGACCTCGACGTCAACAACCTGCATCGCGCTGGGGTCAAACAGCTTTGCAGTGTATCCGGTACCTTCTTTGA
>Ga0209427_10010232_pt1 | contig 10408 bp, 8 predicted proteins | sample DeeMarSWOR136_30_FD_187465 | JGI IMG/M metagenome (GOLD analysis project Ga0209427, IMG submission 187465) | Marine sediment microbial communities from White Oak River estuary, North Carolina - WOR-1-36_30 (SPAdes) (version 2) | ecosystem: Environmental > Aquatic > Marine > Intertidal zone >...
CCCATTTTGAGAATTATTATAGTAATCTAATTTCTTTAAAAGGCTATACAGAATCATTAGACAAAATATTAATATTGATTTTACCAGAATATCCTACTGAAACACGACAAAAATATTATAAAAAACTTATTGATGATGGTTTTATTGTGTATCCTTCAGTTCGAAGGGCTGCTAAAGCATTTTTAGCATTATACAAGTATGGTGAAAAAATTAAAAAATTGAGTTAAAGGAGAGAACTATAAAAGAATTTATGATTAATTTTATTTATTCTTTAAATAAATATTCTAGTTTTTATAATACTCCTTTACTCGATAGATACAGATTCAGGGAGTTTTTTCATTATTTCTTTGATATCAATACCCTTCTTTTTTAACATTACACTCCTAATTAAATATAATAATGCTCCTACACCAGCAAAAGGAAAGACAATTAAAGAAATGATTACTCCAGCATCGGGATCTAAAAATAACAATAATACAAATATAAACGATATGACAGAACCAAGTATACCCATTACTTTTAGAGTCTTTAATGATGGTTTGAACCCAGCTTTTTCATGCCATTCTGGAAATTTCTTTGGTAAAACATATACTCCTATACTAATAGGTATTTGTATAATTAAAACAGTAACCCCTACAACAGCGCTTAAAAGGACAGCAGCAGATTCAACACCTAAAATAGGTCCAAGTATGGGAATAAATGTAAATAGAAAGATTAATCCTATAATATATAAAAGAGTTAAAGCGGGAATGGGGGTTCTATGCTTTTCATGAACCTTACTTAACTTTTTAGGAAATAAGTTTTCTCTCGAAATCATCATAATATCTCTAGAAAATGCCATGAAAGAGGGATGAAGAGTAGAAGCAATTGCTATTGAAATAAGTATAGTGATAAATACTACTACTCCTTGAGGTAACAAACCTCCATTAAGAATAATTTCTATAACTGTACCAACAGGAGATGACCAATCTTGAATTCCTGCTACCATAATTGCTTGCGTAGTATATAGTCCAATAAGGATGATAAAACTAATTAATAGAGCTCTTGGGATATTCTTTTTTGGATTTTTTACTTCACCAGCAACTTCTAAAATTAATGTAAATCCAATATATGAGAAGTAAAATATCAGCGCTGCGAACAAAACAGGTCCAAAGCCTAAGGGGAAAATTGGATCAAAATTAGCACTATTAAAGTGTGGAACAGCTGCAAAAATAAAAATAAGCATTACTAAAATATCTCCAACAAGGGTTATAATGAGTTCAATCAGACCAGAAATTTCAATTCGAATCCAATTAAGGAAGTAAAATACTGTCAAAACAATTACACCAATAATAATAGAAAACCATAACTCTGCTTTAGTAGGGATCCCGATTGCTTGCCCTATAAATATGCCAAAAGTTGTAGCTAAATAAGCTAAGGTTGATCCTACAGCTAAAATAATTAACCAAACTGTCATGAATCCTCCAAATCCTCCAATCAATCTACTTCCTATTACATAAGTGCCACCTGCTACGGGAAATGCACTCCCAAAATATGCAATAATATATGCGATAAAAATAGCAGGAATCACAGCAATTAAGTATGCAAGGAATATTGCAGGACCTGTCTCACTCAGATAATCAGCAGGTGATATCCATATCGAAGCACCTATAACCATGCCAACAATTATAAAAATAGCCATTGGTAAATTTAAACCACGTTTAAGTTCTTTATCTTCTACCATATTATTTTCACATAATCTTACAATTTCCATTAAAAGATAATGATTTTTCTAAAATTATTATTTTAATTCTTGTTACTGATGTCATTATTTATAAAACTATAATTTATACAAAAATCATTAAAATTTAGCATTTAAAATACTCACAATCTAAAAAGAAAAGGATTTTCGTGAAAAAGAAATAAAAATCATTATAAATTGGAAATATCCTCTAATATCTTTATCAATACCTCATACAATATACCAACATCAGAAATTTTTAATCTTTCATTAGGCGTATGATTGTCAATAACAGTTGGACCAAGAGAAATCATTTCAATTCCCCGAATCTTTTTGCTTATCATACCAGTTTCCAAACCACCGTGTACTACTTTAACATTTACTGCTTTCCCTAGGATTTTTTCATACTGTTTTTTAGAGTATTCTAAGAATTCTGAATCTGGTTTTGGTATCCATTCGGGTAACACTGGACGATAAGTAACTTTCCAATCTGATAACTCGCCTAGGTGCCCCATTGAATGGCAGAAATGATCAAGCTCAGTACGTATAATACTGCGAGGATATAATTGAAATTCAATCTCATAATTTTCTGTCTTTATTGTAGCAAAATTAACAGATGTTTCTACAAAATTTTCATAAAAAGGAGACGTCCTGATAACACCATGGGGTATACTATTTGATGTAAAAATTATATTCTTCGAATCTTCTAATGAGAGAAAATCCTCTGGCTCTGCTTTTTGCCATTTAATTTTTAAATTTGGCTCTAATTTGGGAATATTTGCAATCTCACTTTTATAGTATTCATAATAAATAGAAATGTGTTTACCAATCAAGGTTTCAAAAATAGCTTGATCTTTTTTGTTTATTGCAAAAACTACTTTAGACTTACTGGGTATTACATTACCTTTTGTCCCTCCATTCCAATTGGATATATAAAGTTCAATTTCTTGATTTATTGCTGATAAAAATCTTATAATTAGTTTTATTGCATTTGCTCTTGGAAGATGAATGTCACCGCCAGAATGACCGCTTAGAAGGCCACTAACCGAAAGTTCTAAAAATAATAAATCTTTTTTTGAATCTTTTTTTAACCATCTAAAATTTTTTCTAAAATACGTTCTACGTCCGCATACAGAGCCAATTACAATTTCTCCAAGAGGTCCCCCATCTAAATTAATCATATATTTACTTTTAATATCAAGCGCTTTAACATCTAAATTTGTTGCTCCTGTAAAACCATCTTCTTCATTAACCGTTAATAGTACTTCAATCGGTCCATGTTTTGTTATGGAATTGTCATCTAAAAGAAGTGCCATCGCTAAAGCTACTCCAATGCCATCATCTGCTCCTAGAGTAGTTCCTTCCGCATCAATCCATTGTTTATTATCAAGGATTCTCAAAGGAATTCCAAGATTATCAAAATCAAAGCCTTCTGGTCTGTCAGTTTCGCATACCATATCTAAATGTGCTTGAAGAAGTATCGAGGGACATCTATCCATGCCCTTTATTCCTGGTTTTTTAATTAAAATATTCCCTACAGAATCTTCTAAAAGCTTTAAATCAATTTTCTTAGATTCTGCCCATTCTTTTACCCAATTTTTTATTTTATTTCGAATTTTATCTTCGTGTTGTGATCGTCGAGGAGTATTAGCTATAACATTTTCAAAAATTTGCCACACTATTTGTGGTTCTAAATTTTCTAAGACCATATTTATCTCTTAATCAATCTAGCAAAATAAGGTTACTGGAAAGGAATTAATTTAAACAGTTTTTTTAAATATTAGATATTATACTTTTTTAAACTGATTTAAATTATACTTTTATTTAGATTATATAAGTGTTAAATAAAGAAATGAGAGAAAGGAATTGGAAGATATAGTATTATATGAAAAAGAGGGAAATATAGGAAAAATTACTTTGAATAAACCAGAACAAAGGAATACAATAGATCTAAAAGTTCTTACAAGACTAATTGAATTGTTTAAAAAGAGTGCGAAAAATAAAGATATTTGTGTAATTTATGCTGCAAATGGGAAACATTTTACAGTTGGAGCAGATCTAAAGTATGGATATGACTTATTATCAGATAAATCAAGATTAGATGAGGCAATAGAATTTCTTGAATCATGGCAAATCTTAACAAGAACGATATTAGCCCATCCTGGGATCATCATTGTTGGATTGCATGGATGGGTGATAGGAGGAGGTTTTGAACACACGCTAACTTGTGATTTAAGAATTGCGGCATCAGATACACGGATAATGCTACCTGAAGTTGGTGTAGGATTATTCTTTTCAAATGCCTCAACTAAAATTTTACCAAGAATAATAGGGGAGGCTAGAGCAAAAGAATTAATGATTCTTGGAAATGAGATTAACGCAGATGAGGCTTTAAGAATAGGATTGGTGAATAAAGTATGTAAACCTGAAAGCCTTAGAAGAATCCTTAAAAAAACTGCAAATATGATTATCGCTCGAGATCATCTTGCTCTTAAATACACCAAAGCTTTCATAAATGAAAATCAAGATCTAAGTCTAGAATCAGTTTTAGCTCGAGAATCAATTGCTATGATTACTACGGGTCAATCTGAAGAATTAAAAAAAAGGCTTGAAAGATTTGTTAAAGAACGGCATTAATATATACTTTTAATATCTCTTATTTAATTTTTTCAATTGTCTAGTTTTTCTATTCAATTTAGATTTTAAAGCATTAATGGCATCATTTACAGCATATTGGTAAGGAGATACGTTTTTTTCTTGAGAATTCTTAATAACTTCATAAGTTTTTTCTGTAATCTTTGATTTTATAAATTCAAAAATCTCATCAGCATTTTTTGCCACCTTATTCACTAAAACAGCTAACACTTCACCCGCATTGGCAATGAAATCAGGAAAGGCTATAATTCCTCTTTCTTTTAAGATCTCTGGAATTCCTTTTTCATATGGAATATTAGCTGCTGGTATAAGAGCAATAGCTTCAATTTTATCTACATTATCTTTGTTAATCACATCAGGACGAGCACCGGGGATAATAAAGTCGGTATGAAATTCCGAAGTCAATTCAAACAATTTTTCTTTAGGGATTTTCAAAAGATTCTTGCTTTCATAATGGTTTACTAACTCATCTCCATATTGTAATTTAAGTTTTAAGAGCTTAATGACATCTAAACCATCTTCATCAAAAATAGCTCCATTAATCGTAGATATACCATTTAATTGAAACCCCAACTCGTTCACACTCATTGCTAAAGCTGTCCCAACTTTACCAAATCCTTCTAATATTAGTTTTGGTTTTTTAATTTTATCTAATTGCTTTCCCGTTAATTTGTCAAGATTATTATAAATAACATCTAAGCAATATACAACCCCATATCCAGTGAATAATTCCTCTACAGGCACTCCAAATTTTTTTAATCCTATTGGTTTAGGCGCAAGATTTGGGACACCCATCACTTTAAACATCTTTAACAAATCATTATCATCAGTACCCATATCAGGTCCAGGATAATAAACATCATGTTTTATAAATTGAGAAATTTGTTCTGCAAAACTCGTTAATAAAACTCCTTTATTCTCTTTATCTAATGGGTCTCCTCTAATTCCTGCTTTTGCACCTCCTATTTTTAGCTTATAAGCACAAAATTTGAGAGACATAGCGCGAGAGAGTCTAATCATCTCATCAATAGTAATGTCTGGAGCCAATCTAACCCCTCCAGCGGGTATTCCATAGACAGAATTGTCTATAACTAAAACACCATCTAAACCAACAGATGAGTTTTTAATAAAGATAATTTTTTCAGGACCAATCTCATCTAATAAAGAGGGGTCTTTTATTGAGAAATCCATCTTATTATCACTGACTATTTAGGTTTTTCGAATTATAATTCAAGGTTTTAAATAAATAATAATTTAAGATTTGTAAAGAATTATTTTATGAATTTATAAAATTTTTTTATTAATTACAAATTCTAATCTATATGGAACGAAAAGAGCCAATTTTATTTGAATTATACCCTAATTTAAAGGATAAAGTTCCATGGATTCCTTTACTTACAAATGTACCTACTCCTATTGAAAGATTAACAATTTTAGAAGAAAATTTAGATATGAATGGTGGAGAAATTTATATCAAGAGAGATGATAAAAACCATAATATTTATGGAGGAAATAAGCTTCGAAAATTTGAATTTATTTTTGGAGATGCGATTAAGAAAAGAAAAAAAGGAATTATAACATTGGGAGGTATTGGTACTAACCATGGTTTAGCAAGCAGTATTGTTTGTAAAAACTTAGATGCACCCTTAAAATGTGAATTATTTTTGTTTCCTCAACCTCTTACTTGGCATGTACAGCGATCATTGTTACTTTTTAATTATTTTGGAGCAAAATTGCATTTCGGTAAAGGAGATATAACTACATTTATTAAAGCATTACTTTTTCAGCTTATTCATCCAAAATTCTATTTTATGTTTCCTGGAGGTTCTCCACTCTTTGGTTTCGGCAGTTCTTTAGGAACAATAGGTTTTGTAAATGCTATATGCGAATTGAAAAATCAAATTGATAATAAAGTAATACCAGAACCAGATATAATTTTCGTAGCAGGAGGGTCTAATGGAACAAGTGGAGGACTTGTTGCTGGATGCAAACTCCTTGGATTAAAAACTAAAGTCTATATTGTCGCTGTTTATGACGATTTTATTTCAAATCCATCTGCTGTTAAAAGAAATGCCAATAAAGCACTTAAATTTTTATGTAAAAATGATAAATCAATCCCTAAAATAGAAGTCACTGAAGATGATTTTGGATTCATAACAGGATATTTAGGTTCTGAATATGGAATTAAAACAATAAGGAGCCAGAATGCTGTTGATACAGTATATGAGTCTGAGGGTAAAAAGAGAGATTTCAAATTAGAAACTACATATACCGGTAAAGCAATGGCGGGAATGTTTGATTTTCTTAAAGAAAGTGAAAATAAATCTAAAAAAGTATTATTTTGGAACACCTATAATTCAAACGATCTGGATAAATTTCTTAAAGAGACTAATTTTGAATTTGAAAGGCTACCAAGAAAATTTCATATATTTTTTGAAAAGGAGATTTTTCAATGTTGGCAAATTACAGATTGCCCTAATAAATTAAGAGTAGAATGTCCAGCATATTTTAATCACGAATATAGATTTTGGAAGGTTACAGAATGTAAACTTAATGATGAAAGTAAAAAAAAAGCTTTAAATAAACTGAAAAAAGTAATAGAATTAGAAGATTCCTAGTTTTTAAAACGAATTTATATGATTTTTAATCTCTGGAATAGACCAGTAATTAGTATGGGGAGTGCGATTGTTGCATCACACCAAACACTTACATGTTTCGATTCTGCTTTATATTTTCCCCAAGATTTTGCTTCCAAAAAAGTACTTCCAGAAAGACCTCCATCATATTCTGTAGCAGTATGTATCCGAACAGAATAGTCATAACCCATCCTTTTGATTTGACCAATTTCATCTAGCATCGGAAAGATTTGTTGAGCCCAATTTCGTGGAACACCTCCACCAATTATTAAAGTACCATATTCTTTTGACTCTCTTATTATATCTGCAAACTTTTTTACATCTGCCAAGATGTCAAACTGAAAGTTATAGTCTTCATAATAGGAATATTTCAATAATTTCAAGGATAACTCAGAATCAGAAAAAGCAGGAACAAAAATTGGTATATTTTTTTTAGCAGCAATCGATAAAATAGATCTTTGGGTAATTTTACTCCCAATTTCATTTAAAAATTCAGATGGTGTAGTAAAAATATTTTTAGTATCATAAGCGGATTTAATTATTGCATACAACTTTTTATCTGCAAGAGAATAATTAGTTTCAGGAAGAAAAACGTCGTAAATTCTATTTATTCTAAATTTAAAGAGTTCCTCATCATCGACATTAAGAGTTCCAATATAATGACCTATATTTGAAGCTGCGTCTACTAAATCATGTATAATATTAGCTCCAGTACTAACTATTACATTAATTAATTCATATTCCATTAGGGTGGAAATAATATCACCCATACCAGCAGGTACTAATGCTCCAGATAGTGTCAAAACAGTTAATATATCTTTATTGATAACCATTTCATAAAGAATATCAAGAGCTCTACCAAGATTTCTGCCTTGAAATCCGCAATCTTTTAAAGATTTTAAAAGATCATCTACATTTTTAACCTCTTTAATATTGAATGGAGAGATTTTTTTTGTAAGATAATCATGTTCATCCAATCCTTTCATATTAGATTTTAATGGTTAACATTTTTTAAAATGATCTAAATTATTTCATTATATATCATTATTATTAAATTAAAAGCCATAGAACATATTAACGATGTATTCTGTGGTTAAGAGAAATTATACTATAGGATTATTGAATAAATTTCAAACTTTTTTAATAAATGAAAGAAATTAGTAAATTTCCTTGGAATAAATTTATTTTTACATACTATATCATAAATTTGGGTAAATTATGAAAAATTAAAAAGATAACATTCTAATATGGATATACGAATCAATTATATTTAAATAATAGTAATATATATTATATACTTAAGCTAAATAAAATAATTTAAATTATATTACAAGATGTCACTCGTCCCTAAGAAGGTATTCTTTATCAAAGGTGTAGGATTTCATAAATCCAAGTTAGCAGCTTTTGAACAAGCGCTTAGAGATGCAGGAATTGAAAAATATAATTTAGTAAATGTATCTTCAATATTACCTCCTTATTGTATTGAAATTAATAAAGAAGATGGTTTGAGTCAACTTCGCCCTGGTCAGGTTGTATATTCTGTTATAGCTAGAGTAGAATCAAATGAATATAATCGTTTAATTTGTGCTTCTATAGGTGTAGCTAAACCAGCTGATAAAGGACAGTATGGTTATTTGAGCGAACATCATGCTTTTGGTATAAAACCCGAAAATGTGGGAGAATTTGCCGAAGATTTAGCAGCAGAAATGTTAGCAACTACTCTTGGTATACCTTTTGATCCAGATGCTAATTATGATGAAAAAAAGGAAGTTTTTAAAATGGGAGGGAAGATAGTTGAAACAAAAAATATCACTGCAAGTGCTACAGTTAAAGAAGAACATGAATGGGCTGCTGTAATAGCAGCAGCAATGTTTATACTTTAATTTTTATCGATTTTTAAAATTATCAAATTTGAATAGTCTTATCATCTATCGCTATAACTAACATTTTTCCTTTTTATATTTACTAATATGGATAAATAAAATGTAAATAAATAAAGTCATTATCAGTTGCTTGAAAATTACAAATTAAATCCATCATCCAACTCATTTTATTGATTTAATTTTAATTTTTCTTATGAAGACTTAAAATTCATTTTAAATTTATGTTAGTAAGAAATTAAATTTTATTTTTAATAAAAAAAATTAAATAGAAATCATCATGAGTCTTAGAGCAATAAAAACATCTCCAAGTAAAGAGGAACTTGCAGATCGTTTGGAGAAAGTTAGAAATCTCATGAAACAACAAGGTTTGGATTACTATATTTCTTTTGATCCTGTAAATATTTATTATTTGACTAATTTTGCTTTTTATGTTCATGAACGCCCTTTTATACTTATAATACCTAAAGAAGACATACCCAAAATGTTGATACCTCTTTTGGAGAAAGGTCATTTTAAATCAAGAGCAAAATGTGAGCTTGATTTTGTTATTTACTATGAATTTCCAGCGCAAAATGGTGAAAATTGGTATAATCATTATCAAAAGCATATTAATAGCGATTCAAAAGTAGGAGTAGAATCGGCATTACCAATAGGAATTGCTAATAAAACACCAGGAAAAATCATTGTTTCTGATATTATTGAAGAAATACGCCTTATTAAGACAGATTATGAAATTGGTAGAACAGTTCATGCAAGTAGAGTTGTAAATAAAGGACACAAAATATTACTAAAGAAATGCCGTCCAGGAGTGCTTGAATTCGCATTATACAAAGAGGTCACAGATGCAATGACCTCAAAAATAGTGCAAGATATCCCTAATGCTAATTTTAGAGCAACAGAAACAACTGGGGCTGTTTGGCCTCCATCTATATCTCACGATCCTCATTTAATACCGAATATTTTTGCTCCAATGGAAGAAGGAGGACCACATGTTTCTATAGTTTCAGCTCAGGTTGACGGCTATGGAGTAGAAATAGAGAGAACATTTTTTTTGGGATATGTGCCTGAAAAAGCGAAGAAACCATTTGAAGTGATGTACAATGCTAGAGCTTTAGCATACGACTTATTAAAACCTGGAATAATTATGAGCGAAGTGGATAAGAAAGTAAGAAAATATATCACAACAGAAGGGTATGGAAACAATATTATCCATCGAACAGGACACGGTCTGGGTATTACTGGGCATGAAGCTCCGTTTTTAGCTGAGGGCTATGACAGGGAGTTAGAGTCTAAAATGATCATTAGTGTTGAACCAGGTATATATATTCCAGGATTAGGAGGTTTTCGACATTCTGACACTGTTTTGATTACAGAAGATGGATATTCGAAATTGACAAAAGCACCAGAAACACTTGATGAGCTTACAATTTCATTATAAATGGGGTTAAATTTCTTTTACTATTCTACTTAAAGGTTTCCTAAATGTAGGATTAGGGACAGCACCTTTGATATAT
>Ga0209427_10010233_pt1 | contig 10406 bp, 9 predicted proteins | sample DeeMarSWOR136_30_FD_187465 | JGI IMG/M metagenome (GOLD analysis project Ga0209427, IMG submission 187465) | Marine sediment microbial communities from White Oak River estuary, North Carolina - WOR-1-36_30 (SPAdes) (version 2) | ecosystem: Environmental > Aquatic > Marine > Intertidal zone >...
TGCCAAGGGGGGCAGTCAGAGTATATCGAACGCGCTGCAAGAGGCATTCAGGGAGATGGGGGGAGATTTCTTTGTCCGCAACGAGGTGGTTAAGCTCCTCATTCAGCATGATAAGGCAAATGGGATTCGTCTTAAGGATGGAACGGAGATAGAAGCCAAGAGACTTGTGGTGAGCAACTTGAGCGCCCTTCAAGCAATTCAGCTCATTGGTGAAGAGCACCTCGATCCCAAGATCGTCAGGCGAGTCGAGAACATCAGATATGATAGACACAATGTTGTATGGGCAGTCCTTGCCATGCACGAGTTGCCTCAATACAAAGCGGCTTCCTTTAACCCGGACTGCGGACCACAACCCAGAATGTACATAGGACCGAGAAATGCGGATTATATGGCGAACCAGTACCTCTCTGAGATATTTGTCAGGGGTATCGCGAACAGGCTCTTTCTGTTTGTTGGCCCCGATAGCATCTGGGACAGTTCCCGGGCACCTGAAGGCAAGCATATCATCGGAATCGAGGAATTCTCAGCACCTGCACGATTCTTTTCCGCAAGCAGATGGCAAGAGCTGAGGAATGAGTTTGAAGCCGCCATCATCAAGGAGTGGCAGATATATGCCCCGAACATGACAAGGGATAATATTATCGCCAGTCACATTGTAACCCCTTATGATATTCAATTAAGCCACCCAAACATGCACGAAGGTTCCATCGCCTGCGGGGATATGATCATCTCCCAAATGGATCGATTCCGGCCAACCCCGGAACTCTCCAATTACCGGACCCCGATAAAGAACTTCTACCTCTGCTCCTCTGCTTGCCACAATGGGGTGGGGACAGGGAGAGGGTGTTCCTACAATTGCTATCAGGTCGTTAAGGAGGATTTCTCCTTGAGAACTTGAGCACGGGGGGGATCTATGAGTTCCAAGAAACTGATCTTCTGGTTCGAAGAGTTAGGTCTGGAACACAACGACATTGTGGGTAAGAAGTGCGCCAACCTCGGAGAGATGACACGAATGGGCTTAGCTGTCCCGCCGGGATTTGCGATTGCTATCGACATGTACCGGAGATTTATTCTTGATACTGGAGCAGCTGAAGAGATGTCACGTTACGTAGAGGGACTTGGTGAGCTCAAAGGCAAAGGGATTGCAGTATTTGAGGATATGAGCGAAACCCTCCGAGGTATCATCGAAGACAAAGAGACGCCCCCTGCTATGAGAGGAGCGATAAGGTCCTCCTACCATGAGCTCTGCGAGAAGACAGGAATACCTGATGTTGCCGTTTCCGTGAGGTCTGCCGGCACGGAGAGTAGACCTGGTATGTTCGAGACCTATTTGAACGTGAAGGGTGCGGAAGAGGTTATCGACACGGTAAAGAAGGTATGGGCGAGCGCCTATACAACCCGGGCCATTGCGTTTCGGGTTAATAAAGGTCTTCCGGTCCTTGGAGACGAATTGGGGGTTGCGGTCCCCAAGATGGTCAACGCCCGGGCTTCAGGCATTGGCTTCACGGTGGATCCGGTTACCGGTGATGCCTCCAAAGTAATCATCGAAGCCAACTGGGGGTTAGGAGAGGGGGTTGTCAGTGGAACTGAGAGTGTGGATCATTTTGTAGTAGACAAAGAGAGATTGAAGGTGACGGAAAGGAATGTGGGCAAAAAAACACGATGTGTTGTCAATAGGGAAAAAGGGGCCGATTGGGAGGATGTGCCCGTGGATAGGCAGACAATTTCCTGTCTGAGTGATGAAGAGATAGTGGAGATCGCTAAATTGGCGAGGTCATTGGAGGAGCGGTTAGGTTATGCACAGGATATGGAATGGGCCACTGACCAGGATCTCCCATTTCCTCAAAACATATTTCACCTGCAGACGAGACCGGCAAAGGTTCAGGCCAGGAAGCACAAGTCAACCGCAGACCAAATCGCTGATATGATCGCCAAGAGTTTTGGGACTCCCTTTGAAGGAGGTTGATGGGCAACATCGATGCGGGATTGGGAAAATACCTGGGTCATGAGAGGGTCAAGGGAACAAAAGGGTCAAGGGAAGCCAAGAGGACAAAATATGCTATTGACCACAGTATTTCAAACCCAATCGCTTTAGAAACGAAAGGAGGAGAAAATGGAGGAACAAAAAATAGAGAGTGTGAAACTTTGGGATTCAGTACCCGGGTATGATTTTAATGAAAAAGTTGATGTTCCTGAAATGCATTCTTATTTCCACGACGGAGTACACAGTGTGCCCCGTCTGACACCGAGTTATAGCTGGTTTTACGGCAGATATAACCCCTTTGGATCTCAGTATGCATGCGAGATTCTGAATATTCCAAGATGTAAAGGCTGGGCTCAAAAAATTAAGGATGGTTCTACATACGTAGCCATGCACATCATCAGAGACGAGGCGGAGATAGAAAAACGTACAGCCAGATTTAAAGAGGCATTAGTTCCCTGGATTGAGGACTTTGACGGAAAATGGGGAGGCTACAAGAACGAGTTAATGACCATATATGGACGTCTGAAATCTGTTGATCTGGAAAGAGCTACGAATATCGATCTCATCCATCACCTTTGGGACCTCATCAGTGCCTATCGGAGGATGTGGGAAATACATTTTTTAGGAATGTATGTTTCCTACAGTGCAATTGCATTGCTTGAGGGTCTGGTGGAGCGTTTTGGGCTTACTGTCGAGAGCCCTGAATTCCAAAATATGATCAGGGGGTTTGACAATAAGGCATTTCAGGTTGACAAACAGTTAGGGGAATTCAGTAAGGCTGCAATCAAGTCAGGCCTGTCCGACATATTCAACAACAACAAAGCTGAAGATGTTTTGTCAAAGCTTGAGGGAACTGAAGCCGGGAGGAAGTGGAAGAAGGATTTTCATGAGTTTCTGAAGGAGGAAGGGTGGCGGATGGTACGAATGATGGACTTCAATGAGCCGTACTGGCTTGAGGACCCCTCTGCTGCTATCTCTGTTATTCAGAATTTGGTTAAAAAAGGGGTGGGTTACGATCTGGATGAGGTAAGATCGAAGTTGGTCAAGGAGAGAGAAAAGGCGACAAAAGAACTGCTAAAAAAGGTCCCTGACAACGAGAAGGAATGGTTTAAGGCGCTGATAAACTTAGCCGGGAAGTCAAGCTCATATAGTGAGGAGCATGACCTTTATTGTGAGCTTTACCTTCATGCGTTGGTGCGCCGTGGTCTTCTCGGAATTGGTAGAAGGCTGGTTCAAGCCGGGACTATTGATAGACCCGATGATACCCTCTTCCTCAACCCGGATGAGATTGAGCAGGTGATGCTCGCACCCGAATTTCATAAACTTCAGTATATTGCCAACAGACGCCGTGCCCAATGGGAGGAATTGAAGTTTAAGGAGACTCCCCCTGTTTTTACAGAAAGGGCTGGCTTTAATGAAGCAGTGGGAATGGACCTGATACCGTCTGAAGATGTCATTATCTTGAAACTTGTCGTTGGGGAAATGCCCAGAGTAAGACCAGAATTAAAGGCTGACCTATATGGGGTATGCGGGGCTCCTGGAGTTGCCGAGGGACCGGCAAGAGTCATCATGACCTATGAACAGTTGAAGGAGGTTGAACCCGGTGAGATCCTGGTCTGCCCAGGTACAAATCCCGCGTGGACCCCGATTTTTGGTATTATCAAGGGTGTAATCGCCGATAGAGGCGGAACGCTCACCCACACCGCTATTGTCGGCAGAGAATATGGATTACCAACCATAGTCAATAGTTTTGAAGGTACGACAAAGATCAAGACCGGGATGAAAATACGGGTTGACGCGACTGAGGGGGCCATCTACTTTCTGGATAAATAACATGGGGAGGGGACAGTCTTTCTTTTATGATAACCATACTGGGGGGAGTTGGCTCAAATAGCATTTGAGAGACAAGGATGAGGATGGATGATGAGACTCACAGACAAGGTGGCCATTGTGACAGGGGCTGCTAGGGGACTGGGAAGAACCTTTTCCATAGCTCTGGCAAGAGAGGGAGCCAAGATCATGGCTATCGATATTGCCGACCTTGAGGACACAGTGAGGGAGGTCGAATCCTTGGGCGGGATTGCCAAGGGTTTCCGAGCTGATGTCTCCGATGAAGAGGATAGCATCAAGATCGCCGAGGAAACACGTAAATCCTTTGGAAGGATTGATATACTGGTCAACAATGCTGCCATCATTTACGGACTCGTTCGGAAACCCTTTTTTGAGATCGATCCCAACGAATGGGATAAGGTGATGACGGTGAATGTTAAAGGCCCCTGGCTTTGCACGAGGGCCGTATTCCCTTATATGAAGCAGCAGGGGAAGGGTAAGATCATCAACCTTTCGTCTGAAACATTCTTCACAGGATCTCATGGTTTCGTCCACTATGTAGCCTCCAAGGGAGGGGTGGTTGGGCTAACGCGAGCCCTTGCGGTCGAATTAGGGCCACACAATATTACCATCAATGCTATTGCACCAGGATTTACCGATACGGAATCAAGCAGGTCTATTGCGGATGTCACTAAGTACGATGTCAGTCGGACCCCTTTGAATCGATTGGAACAGCCCAATGACCTCGTTGGGGCAGTTATCTTTCTTGCCTCGGATGAGAGTGATTTCATTACAGGCCAGACCCTCTTAGTGGATGGAGGGAGGGTTATGCATTAGGTCTTGTCCTGCTCGGATTTCAGGATTAAATACGCATAACGTGTAATAAACACAAAAAAAGAGGAAATCTCATCTTTGTCTAAAATGCCGTCAAGATCAAGATTTGGACAGCACCGTAGGTAAATAGTACCCATTTTGTAGCTTGAAATCTTGAAGGAAAGGAGGAAGGGAGCAATGAAGGACCAGGAGAAAAGGAAGGAGGTGGTTATTCTCATCACAGAACGTGAAATCGTAAATGGAAAGGAGGAATGAACCAATGAAAGAAGAGGGGAAAAGGAAGAAGGCCTATATTTGCATCACCTGTTTATTTGTACTAGTGGTTGCCTTCGTTTTCGGGGGCGGCACTCAGACGGCACTATCAGAGCCAGCGGGAAAAATTCCCAAGGAAATTCGGATAGGTGATATTGTATCCTATACGGGTCCTTATGCAGGGTTCGGGTTTAATGCATTTGGCGTGGAAGCGGCTTTCGAGGATATCAACAAACAGGGTGGAATATATGTAAAAGAGTACGGAAAGAAATTGCCCGTCAGATGGATAACCGTCGATGTTGCGAGCGACCCGCTCAAGTCAGCGCCTCTTACCGAAGACCTGATTCTCCGTGAAAAGATACATTTCATTGGACCGGGTCTGGAGGTGCCAACAATGCGCCAAGGTACAGCTGTGATGGCAGACAAGTATAAGATACCAGCCGTTTATGGAGTCGGTCCCTTTGAATCCTGGATGCCTATGAAGCAGGCGGCTGGGGCAACATGGAAATACAGCTTCACGTATGGTCCTGGCATAGCCGCTCCACGGGAGAAGGGAGATTTCCGGTATGGTGATCCTGGATATTTAATGATGCCTACATGGTTCGGTGCCCTGGGTGCCTACGCTGGCAAGACCAACAAGAAAGTGGCTGCCTTTGCCCTTGATGACATCGACGGCAGGGCTTGGTACATGGTATTTACTGAAGTGGCAGGGAAGGAAGGGTATGATTGTTACCGTGCCGGAGATCAATTTGGCATATTTCCCCTGGAGACTACTGACTTCTCGTCCATAATACGGGAGTGGAAGAAGTATGGCTGTGAGATACTCTGGGGCAATTGTCCAGGGCCTCATTTCGGGATATTATGGAAGCAATGTCATGTGCTGGGCTTTCAACCTAAGCTGGTTTTCTCGACAAGGGCAGCAATGCACTATCGTGATATAACGTCCTGGGGCGGTGACCTACCGCACGGTGTCGGTGCGGAGGTTTATTGGGCTCCCACAATTAAAGGTGCCCGCGGCATTGGTAATACAACCCCGCAATCGTTAGCAGAAAGATGGTATAAAGCGAAGAAAAAAGAACCATTTACCCAGGGCGTGGGTTATCAGTATGGGGCAGCGCAAGTGCTATTTGATGCCATTGAGAGAGCCGGCACGCTTGACCCAGATGCAGTTCTTAAAGCTATCATTGAGACCGATATGAACACATTGATTGGTCGTTTTGTGTTCGAAAAAGGGACACAGTTTTACGCTATGCCGTGTGCCCTTGCCCAGTGGCGGAAGACTGATAAACCATGGGTATGGGAAAATCCGATAGTCTTTTCCTATAATAAAAACATGCCGGCGACAGAAGAGATGATATTCCCCATGCCCTACGACTAAACCAGGTATGGATAGATCAAACAGGGCTTGGGCCAGTGTGTACCCCAAGCCCTGTTTCATGCAAAGGGAAGGGCATGACCATTTGGCTGGGCCGGAATGTATTCAAGAAATGCAGCTACCGCTAACTCCTCGCCGGTGGACGAGGATAGACAGAGGGAAAGAAGGGTGGTGAGATGGAAGAACCGATTCTTTCAGTGGCAAACATAAATAAACATTTTGGAGGGTTGGCGGCGATATGTGACCTCAGCTTTGATGTGCAAGCAGGCGAAGTTCTGGGCTTAATGGGCCCAAACGGTGCTGGCAAGTCAACACTATTGAATATCATATCTGGTGAATACAAGCCAGCCTCTGGAATAATACGGTTTAAGCAGCATAATATCACGGGTCTGGCTCCGCATAGCATTTGCCACCTTGGAATTGCGAGAACGTTTCAGATTCCTCAGCCCTTTGTCAATTTAACGGCGCTGCAAAACATCGTGGTGGCAGCAGAATATGGAAGAGGCCTGGGGAGGGTTGCTGCTGAACATGAGGCTCTCAAAATCCTTGATATGGTCGATCTCTTGGAAAAGAAAGACATGTTCGCGAGGGATTTGGCAGCGATAGCTCTGAAAAGGCTTGAATTAGCGAGGGCCCTTGCCATCAATCCAGCACTGCTGCTGCTTGATGAAGTGGCTGCGGGCTTAACCGAAGAAGAAACCCCACGGATGATAGAGATCTTACAACGGGTACGTGAAATGGGCATAACATACATATTGATCGAACATGTTATGAGAGTAATGAAGAAGGCGGTTGATAGGATTATCGTGATGGATAAGGGCGTGAAAATCGCCGAAGGCCCACCGAATGAGGTAATGGAGGATAGAAAGGTAATTGAGGCTTATTTGGGTGAGGCTACATAACCGGGAAATGGTATTGGCGGACGAGGTTAGCGAGAAAAATAGAGCCTATAAATGCCTAAAGAAACATTGCTGGAAGTCAACCATATAGATGCATTCCATGGGAGCTTCCAAGCCCTGTGGGATGTATCGTTATCAGTTAAGCCGGGAGAAATTGTAGCTATTATTGGCGCAAATGGATCCGGTAAATCCACGCTGCTCGACACAATATCGGGCTTAGTGCATCCGGCTAAGGGCAGTATCGAATTTGAGGGGAAGAATATCTCCACATTGGAACCCTTCAAGATCGTCGACCTTGGCATCTCCCAAACTCCAGAAGGAAGAAGAATTTTCCCCGACCTGACCGTTTTTGAAAATCTCAAAATAGGTTCCTACAATCGGAGGGCAAGGTCCGAGAGAGCACACAATCTCCAAAAGGTTTACCAGCTCTTCCCTCTCCTGGAAGAGAGGAAAACTCAACTGGCCAAAACACTCAGCGGGGGGGAGCAACAGATGTTAGCGTTAGGGCGGGGCTTAATGTCAAACCCAAAACTTATGCTCCTTGATGAAATATCCCTCGGCCTTGCACCCCTGTTAGTGAATGAGCTGTATAGAGCTTTGAAGGAAATTAGGGAAAGGGGCATTACTATTCTTTTCGTCGAACAGAATGTAAGGCGGAGCCTTATAGAAGCGGATAAGGCCTACATTATGGAAGCGGGGCGTGTTGTTTTAAGTGGAAACGTAGAGGATCTTCGGGAAGAGGAGAAAGTGAAAAAAGCCTACTTCGGTGCCTGAAATTGATGAGGAGGGGATTTACGGTTTGACCATATTAGCTGACTTATCTATGCCTATCGTGATGGGTATTCTGTTGGGCGGATTATACGCGGTAATTGCGCTTGGCCTTTCCCTGGTTTTCGGGGTGGTAAAGGAAATAAACATAGCACACGGGGATCTGGTCATATTGGGCAGCTACTTTGGTTATGTTGCCATGACCATCATAGGGATAGACCCTATTCTGAGCTTAATCATAGGTGGGCCCCTCTTGTTTGGGTTTGGTTTCGTTATTCAAAAATATCTCCTGAACCGAGCTTTTAAAATATCGATGGACGCTACATTGATAATCGCTTTTGGAATTTCTATCATTTTGCAAAACACCTACCAACTCATCTGGACTCCTTTTCCCAGGGGTTTAACAACATCCTATGCCCTTAAAAGTTTTAGTGCTGGACCAATCCGGTTCCCCCTCGTTTATCTGCTGAATTTTATCGTCGCCATAGTAGTTATGCTTTTCCTCCGTGAATTCCTGAGGAGAACATATCTCGGCATTGCTATAAGGGCAGCCGCCCAAGATAGGAAAGCAGCTCATTTGATGGGGATAAATACTGACCGAGTCTATTCGTTTACCTTCGCTATCGCCGTGGCAATGGCCGCTATAGCTGGCGTTTTCCTCGGATTGACTTTTCCCTTTACCCCGATATCAGGGTTGCCCTTCCTGATCATTGCCCTCGGTGTTATCGTATTAGGAGGCTTGGGGAGCATAGCGGGGACATTTGTGGGGGGGATAGCCTTTGGCTTAGCACAGACTCTTGGTGGATATTTTTTTGGTGTTGCCGCTCAGATGCTTGTTGCTTACGTTATGGTGCTTGTAGTATTAGCCGTGATACCACGAGGCATATTTGGCCGTTAGGGAGAACATGAAAATCACCATTCCTCAACTGCGAGGGGGATTAGCACCGTTCATAGCGGTCATCGTTGTACTCGCACTGTTTCCGATAATAGGAGTGCCTCGCGCTTGGTTCCTTTACCTCTTGCTCTTCTTTCTCTACCTAACTATGGCAAATATGTGGAATTTACTTGCTGGTTATAGTGGTTTGATCTCCCTCTGCCCAGCGGCCTTTGTTGGGCTAGCAGGGTACACCATGACAGTAATGACATGGCTTGGTCTGCCCTATTATGCCGGAATCATACCTGGAGGGATAGTAGCAGCACTCTTTGCAATGCTCATATCTATTCCTGTCTTTCGGCTGAAAGGTATCTATTTCGCTATTGGAACGCTCGTTGTACCTGAGATATTGAAGTTTGTGTTTTTGCTTTGGAAGCCTGTTGGAGGGCCGTTGGATGGAAAGGGTAGGGGCTATACGGTGCTCGGTGTAACTGAGGTTTCACACTCGCAGGTTTATTGGTTTGCTTTGGCTATTGTGATTGCATCAATTTTCCTTATGCGATATATCCTGCGTTCAAAGCTAGGAAGGGGGCTGGCTGCAATCCGCGATAACGATAGCACTGCTGCAAGTTGTGGGATAAACGTTTTCAATTTAAAATTGTACTCCTTTGTCATTGCCGCCTTTGTAACCGGAATAGCTGGGACAATCTTCTACATCTACCAAGGATTTATAGAGCCGGCCAGCGCCTTCGGTATACAGTGGCTCATTACTATAATGCTCGCCACCATCATAGGAGGGGAAGGCACTGAGGAGGGACCGATTGTTGGAACGATTATCGTTGTCTTTTTGTATTTCCTCCTAGCCAGGTACGCTGAGATCAGCCTCATCATACAGGGCATCATACTGGTCAGCATCATGTTGCTGGCGCCGCAAGGTATTATGGGCTCTCTCCGCAAGACCCGAACGTACCGTTCCCTTTTACAATTAGTGGCCAGGAGTTGATTCGGTCATCGTCGGACTATTCAGCCTAGAGACTTCAGGGATTGCCATGGAAAAGGAGGCGGACCACTTCTGCTCCTGGATAGCCCATCTTCCTCACCGCTAGCTGAAATACCAATCGCCACGCCCTGGAGATCTTCTTCTTGCTGCTTCCTGTAATATCTTCGCGCTATCGATCCCCCAGCCTATCATATGGTGAAACCGTTCCGGGAGCATCGAGTCTCGGCTGCCTGGGCATAACCAATCCTTAAACCCTTTAGCCTCCGATGTCACGTCTATTCAGAAGCAAGGTCCCTTACCTTCTCTCGCTTCTACGGGGGAACGTACAAAGGGGGTGCTTTGGGGGGATGAGTTGTGGGAGAAGCGGAACAAATTACGGGCGGGCAAGTGTGCTCTCTTACGGTTGGTCGGCCTTGAAAACAGAAAATATCAAGATAGGAATTATGTCCCCAGAATTACGTTTCTGAGCTTACAAGAAAGGATAAACACTCTTTCAAACATATCGCTTCGTGCTAAATCTGCGTCCGGGATTTCGTCAAGGGCGGAAGCCAGAGGGCTAAAAGGACTGCCACCACGAGGCAGAGTCCCTC
>Ga0209427_10010235_pt1 | contig 10404 bp, 12 predicted proteins | sample DeeMarSWOR136_30_FD_187465 | JGI IMG/M metagenome (GOLD analysis project Ga0209427, IMG submission 187465) | Marine sediment microbial communities from White Oak River estuary, North Carolina - WOR-1-36_30 (SPAdes) (version 2) | ecosystem: Environmental > Aquatic > Marine > Intertidal zone >...
TTGCACTTATGTCAGTAAACCCGTCCCAAACCATCTTGAAACTGTGGCCACCATAAAGATTCACCGACGTGTTGTCGCTCATCACCGGAGCACTGTAAAAAGCCCAGTTTGCCACGTTGTAGACTGTGTTTTGGATGATGATGTTCGTGTCTGCACCCTCGATGAGGATGCCGTTGAGCCTGTCCACAGCGGAATTCTGCATGTACCGGGGGACGTTTGTGGCACGCAGCACGGCAGGTTGAACAGCGTAGTCGAGTCCATCGCTCGCCCTTGTGAACGTCAGCGCAGAAGCCACGACAGACCTGTGAGCGTAGTGTCGCCCCTGTGTAAAATCCAGGTCAAGAAGCGGGGCGAGATTCATGTCGTCAATGACGCCCATTCCTGGATCACTAAGGCCCAGCCGACGTTGCAGGAGCGCTCTCATTTCTCAATCTCCTGAGCGGTTATATGCCTGTCCCTTCAAGACAGGTGTCCCGGAAGCGGCTATTGCCGTCACGTAGCGGAAATCCAGTCCCTCGTAGTGAACGGACTCCCCCGCCGCGAGGGGAAAACTGTTCGGGCAAGAAGCCGTAGCAGCGACCTCCGGGGCGGTTGACAGCGTGTACCAGATAGTGATTGAGCTATCCGTGTTCTTCAGGATCAGGCACCGTTTACTTGTTCCGCAGTCAATCGTCGTGGAGGCCGCGGCGTTGAGTGTCGTGTTAAATGTGTACCACCCATGTATGACAGGCATTTCTTCACTCCTTCATGTGCTCGAGTTTTGCGTCTATCCGTGCCATCCATCCCTGGAGGTTTGTCCAACGCTCATCCCAGCGCTCGCAAAGACGCTCTAAAACCTGAATGCGCAGTTCTCTCTTTTGCGCGGCTTCTTCCTGTACCTTCAAGCTCGCCGCAAGTGTGATAACGTCACCTCTTCCTTTCGCTGCGCCTATTGTGAAACACAGGCTGCCAATAGTGACCGCGCCAGCGAGGATCATGTATATGGCCCGCAGGCCGTTGTTTCTGTTCACCGTAAACCTCCATACCGGGGATTGAATCTTGGTGGAATGCACGTCCTGCGTCCACTGATAGGACCCTGAGGCAGGTCCGTGCTCGTAGTCTCAACCTGCCGCCGTCTGCGTCGTACCGTGCTCAGAGTCTGGAAAGCATCCCTTCGCCAGAGTTCCGCCTCGTCGTACTTCTTCAAGTGTCTCAGACCCATACAGATGCCCATGTACGCGATAGCAAGCCCCATACGAGGATATTCCGGTACGTCCTCTTCGTTGTACAGGCGTCGGGGACGACGCCAGCATTTGACTGTCAGAACCTCGCCGCTCGTTGATGGTGTACCGTAGAGCCTAAAAATCTGCGTTTCCTTCGGCTCTACGCTCAGCGAGGCCGGGTTGTCTGTTGTCGACGAGGGACCGCGGTACGCCTCTTCGAGCCTTGCGTAGTTGCCGATAGCATCCGTGCCGGTCTCCACGATCTTGTACCCGAACTCGCCCGGATTCTGTGTTATTCCATTTGCGTCCTCAAAGGGATCGAAACGGGTCCACTGACCAATGTGCGACGAGTTGAAACTGAAAGCTCCCACTGGCCTGACAATCGGCGAACGATTCTCGATGACCACCCCGTGAGCTGTGCCAGGGATCGTCGCGGTGGATGCCCTGTTCCTTATGCCCGCCCAGTCGTATCTCTGGACAGGACCCTTGTTTCCTGTCCTTCGGCTGTAGGCAAGATCGAGGGCCTCCTCGGGTTGGTAATCGAGCCTCTTGCTTTCAAGATAGATGGAGATGTCAGTACCGTCGTACACGTAGGGAAAATCGTAGGTGTCCTGGTCGGCAACAGTGGGGCTTGTCTGTGCCATCTTCAGCGACGGAAGTTCAAACTCCTCACAAAGCTCAAAGTGGCCATGGTTCAGCCACTCATCTTTGTAATTCGCATAATCCGTGAGACCGGCCGTTCGGCACAGCCGATCAAATTGGTCACCGATCTCTTTCCAGTTCGTGATCTTCTCCTGTTACACGTCAAAGCATGTGGAGGTGCTACCGTCGACTTCCACAAGCTCGTTTAGCGCTTCTTCGATTGCCTCGAAATAGGGCTGTGCGATCTGATCCGTGTACCGTTGCTCTCTAAGTATCTCGGCGCACTGCCGATGGTGTGGTTCACCATCGAAAAAGACGCCTGGCGGTATTCGCACTAGCAGATCGCAGTACGGACATGTCCCGAAAATGGGCACGACGCGGGGAAAGATCATTACTTCTTGAATCCCTTGCGATGCAGGGCACCCGTGCCAACCTCGTGTTTGCCCCTTCTCTGCGGGCTGAACCTGGTATCGCTCATCTTCTTTGACGTTGCCAGCCGTCCGGCTTCTTGCCTGTCGGTCGGCGGTGGACTCTTTTTGGGCACAATGCCCTCACTCAACACGAAATTCTTCTTTGCTCCCGTCATGGGTTCCTCCTGAAGACAGAACAGTATTGTCCTGAGGAGCCGGCCGAAGCCGGCTCCCCAGGCCGTTATCTCAGTTTCTCAGAAAACTGGATTCGCACTCCACGTGGCGCTGTTGTAGCCATAGTTGGGCGGCGTCACTCCGTCAGTAGAAGCTGACCCCGCGATCCAGTACCTCCAGTTCCGGATCAGGAATCCCCAGCGCCGCTCGTAGGACATCCACCACGACCGATTGATCGCGTCGTACCAGAAATCCCACGGCGTGGGTTCGTGATCTGGTTCCATCAGGTAGATACCAGGCGAGTTTGCCTTTCCCACAAACCACGTGTTCGCGATTAGCTCGCGAGAGACCACCTTTCGCAGGCGATACCGTTCCAGCATGAAGATATTCTCGGTATTCACATTCTGCCCATGCAGGAAGTGACTTTCGAGAATCTCATCCCAGTCCGGCTCGTTGTGAGCCGAGATCAGAAGCGTATCTGGTGTCTGCTGATACGGTACGTTGTTCTCGTCAAACGCCTGGTTCGTCTCAAAGTGAGTTAGCACTCGCTTCAAGGCCCAGATGCTTGGCGGGAACGTGAACGCGTTAAAGTAGCCTCCTGTGTCAGCAATAGCTGCCCCCGCCGTACCAGCCCAGCCGCAGACTGTTCCGGTCGGCCTTCCGGTCGGCCCGATTGTGGCGCCGTTCGTGTTCGCCGTATGCGGGTTGTTCGCAAAGGTGAACAAAGCGCGACCGTCGTACTGCAACCCGGTGTTCGGCAAGTCGGGGTTGTTGACGCGGGTTCTGTGGTTGAAGAAGGCTTGTCCCGCTGCTATGGCTCCGTAGTTGAATATGCGGGCGGACAGTTGGTGCCACTTGTACAACTGCCGCGACAGAATCCCTTCGGCATACTGATCCGCCAGGTAGCCTGCAAACCCTTGCTCCGGCGAAATGCCAGGTTCAGAAGCGAACCTTCGGCTATACTCGTGCATGGTGTTTGACAGGCCAATTCTGACGCTCGCCTCAATGCCGACGGCCCCGTAGCAGGTCCGCCCCATTGCGACGTTACCTTCAGGAATCTGTTCCGCCTCATCTCTCCCATTGAGCTCCCCAACAGGATCGATGGAGTACATCTTGTCCCAGTAAGTTCCGGCGGATAGTCGTCTCATCTTCAGGATGTCCGCAAACTGATTTCTCAGATCGGCATCCGAATAGAGATTGATCCCAACCGCGTACGCTTCCCGCCGAAACAGAGGGAGAAATTGCGGACTAAGTTCCATCTTTCACTCCTTCCATTTAGCGGTCACCGTAACGGTGCTCAGTCGGAATCTTCGCGCTAACCCAGTCGCCGTCATTGTCTATGATCTCCGATAGACGCAGAATTCCATACGTCGAGGAGTTCATGTTGATGCACTGCTGAGGGTTGCCTACTACCACGCCGGGGACAACGATGTCGAAATCGTGACCCATGTCGCCCTCGACCGCTTTCCTATTGCTGGTCGGGAACACGTAGGTCTTGTTGGCTCCAAAGTTGCCGGGGATGCGGTCACCTGTCGAGGTCATCTTCAACTCTGACACTGGATGTGTTGACGCTCCAGTATCAAAGGCTGTTGGCCAGTCAGCAACCTCGGCGAAACCAGCCAGGTTACTGGAGTTCGCCTGAGCAAGGCGGTAATATCCGCCGTGCTTGTCTATGGCGTGGCCGTGATGTCTCGAAAAGATGATGCCCCCGTCAAGCTGGATCCACCGAATGCGATCCTCACCGTCCCAGGGACCGCACTTCGGCATCGTGTAGCCGGTAGGACTTTCGGGCATCGTTTGTGTCCCTTTCGACATGCCCGAAAGTTATAGGGAAAGAAATCAGCCGCCCAGCGCTCTCTGCTTGGCGCCTTTCTTGGCTTCGAGGAAAAGCTTTACATCAGTAGGATCAGTCGGATTTCCGCCTTGTTGACGAAGAACCACTATGTCTTCATCACTCAGGCTTTGTGCCTGGCCTCTGGGCTTACCGCCCGGCGGTTCCGTAAGTTTGACCCCTGGGCTTCCGCCCTTGAGTCCGGATGCCGCAGCAGCCGCCGCTTCCTTGCCGAGATGAAGTCTACCGCCCGTCACTGTCTTTGCGGTGGCAGGAGTGCCACCTGTAGGTTTCCCACCAGTCTCCTTCTCGGATTCCGGCGTCTCAGGCGCCCCCGTAAACCTCTGGACGTTCGCCCCGATATAGGAGTGAACTTCCTTACGGATGGCGTCAGGGTTTACCTTCAAGTTGGGCGGCAACTTATCGACAAGCTGCCGGACTGCCGCTCTGTCATCCTCGTTCAGCATGGAAAATTCGGAAAGAACCGAACTCGTCACCTGTGGAGCCTGCATGGCCGCGAAATTCTGGACGCCAACTTCCATTGCGTCCATCGCCATTATTGCGGCCATCTCCTGCCAGAGGGCTGCGTCACGCTGCTGTTCACTTGCAAAAACCTCACCTTCAAGGCTCTGTACAGCCCGCAGGTGGACACTCTCTCGATACCTCCGCTTCTGTGCTACGAGGTTCGGACTGTCGGACGATTGCGGTGCCGTTTGGGCCGCCGCATGTGCAGCGCGAAGCTGCTCCAATGCTGACTTTGTTTGCTCAAGTTCGTCCTTGAGCGCTTTCCGTTCCTGCCGGGATTTGACAAAGGCGGCTTTCGCCTTTCCTGTCAGCTCGACTTCCCCTTCTTCAGGCATGTCAAGTGTGTCAGCATCTTCCTGACCCAGGACGGAAAGGTCTTCATCGTTTTCTACCATAGCTCGTCCTCCTCTGCCGAATGGCAGGTTGTATTACTGTGGTATTACCACACATCTCCAAAACTTGTCAAGTAAGACTTTATGCCCCGGCCTGTGGTACGATGATCCCATGTTCGTAATATGCCCGGGGATGATAATTCTTGTAGGTGCTCTCGGGATATCCCGAAGGCCCGCCTGCGGGGCCAGTCGGATCACAGAGACGCCGGGTTCCCTTCTCATCTACGACCACGACCCACGCATGCTCGTTAGCCTCGCCAGTAACGGTCCCCAGTACGATCCAGCATTTCCATCCCTCTGACTGAAGATGTTCAGCATACAGAATCGCCTTCTGCGTGCAGTTCATGGTCGCCACGTCATAAGGTAACGAACGTATGCGCATGAACTCTTCTTCCTCCGGGATGACCGACTTACCCGAAGATGTCAGAAGGACAATCGCCAGGATGGTCCCAACGACGATTATGGCGCCAATCCACCAATTCGCTGATGATTTCACGGTGCTATCACCTTTCCTGTGTTTGTCGGTACGTCCAGTCTCGATCCCTTGACCTGTCTCGTCGCTTCCTCCACTTGCATCCTTGCCAGCGCCTCGAAGATCGCGTCCTGCTCGTAAAGAATCTCGTTCCAGACCTTGTATTGGCCCCTGATTTCCGCTCGAATCTCGTTGATCTCCGATGGCGGTAATCGAAAAGTCACCACCGCATCAAGAGCCGGCGTCGCCAGAAGCTCTCTCAGCTCAACGAGCTTGGCCTCGGCGAGTTTCACACAAGCGTCGCCCATCGGACTTGCCTTGAACGTCTTCCAGTCAGCAAGTCTTTTCTGGTAATACTCCTTCTGTTTGTCGGTCATCTTTGGCTGCTCTTCGCTGAGCCTTCGCTGAGCGCCGAGTCGCGACTTGTCCGTACCTTCAAGTATGGGCATATTTCCTCTCTCCTTACGGGCCAGCGCCTATTGCTTCGCCGGGAGCGGGAATTTGGGGGGTCGCCGGCTGAGGTGTGATCCCTTCCCGGCCCCCGGCTTTCGTCCACTGTTGCATTTCCGTCATGAGTTCCTGGATACTTTCGGCGGGCATCCCTTTCAGTTCTGCCTCACTGGGAATCAGGTACCGCTTCCCACGAAGCTCCAACTCCGATGCCGCACGTATCATCCACCGCAAAAAGTATTTCATTCCCACTTCCTGGTTTACCTGCCAGAGTCTCTGTATCAACGGGATAAAGAAGGAGAACTTATTGATGAAGTCCGTCTTTCTTGCTTGCGGGTTCACAACGCCCGCACTGGCCTGCGAAATCCATCTGATCGGCTTTTCCAGATCATCGAGTGAGACAGCATATCGTTCCACGGATTCAAGTTCACTTGACTCCACAATATTCAGCTTCTCGTCCGGACCTCGAATTATCGTGGTCTCGTAGACGGACTGCCAGATGTGTCGGGCAAGCTGTTCCCAGCCAATGTTCCAGTCGCGGATGATACTTTCGAGACTGAGTTGAGCCTGGCCAAGAAGAAGCTCGGTCTTACGGGCAGGCGAACGTGGATCGGTACTTTCAGTCTGCCCCATTGTATAGGATGTCACTCCTGTACGATTCTCTGCCAGCTTCGAGGAGATCGGATACATCAGCCCAAGGAGATTCTGTGAAGGTCCCCGAAGGTCTACTTGCTTGAAATCCATCGCGGGATTCTGTACGTAGCCCGCCTGACCCGGCCCCATGCCGAACCTGAAAGGTGTTGTTCCGCCCGCTTCTGGGGCCCGAATAAGGTAAGGCGGATACGCCGCGTTCGCCTCGCTATCCAGAAACAGGTTCAAAATCGAAGTCTGCCGGGAATCCTCCTTCTCGAGAAGCGCACCAAACCCAAATCCATAGTAGCTCTTCTTCGATACACCAAGCCGAAAATGAATCCATGGTAGCCGTTCATCAAAATGCGGATACGTGGATGCTCTGAGAATGGTCTGGGAGGAAGGCTCCCATTCCCACACCGTCCACTTCGGGATGACGCCGCGTGGATCTTTTCGTGTCGGATAAGCGTAGCGGGCGAATATCCTGAAGACGATGTACACGTCCTCATAGGGCAGAGTGCGCTTGTTCCCGTACTCGCCGCCCATGTCGAACCATTCAAACCCGGGTGCCGTACCAGCATCCGTTTTCATCCTGATGTATCGCGGAATTTCTCGTCCGTCTCGAGCCAGTGTCACGTCTACGCTGCGTTGTCCGATGACCTTTTCTACGTCGGCTTCGGAGTACCATCCGACCGCATCTGACGCAAGCACCCTCAGATCGGATTCTGTGTAGTACAATCTCCTTGCCCGAAACCTGATTTCTTCGTCACGGTACACATTCGGCGGAATCAGATGATCCGTCAGATCCACGATAAAAACGTTGAGACCCATTTCCTCGACGTTGTCTCTCTCAACAACAAGCCGTACGGGAACGCCTTGATCCAACAAGATGAACTTTTCGTCCAGAGCGCTTATGTCCGTAACAACAGCCTGGTCAGCTTCAAGTTCCTCTGGTGTCCGGTAGACTTTGACTGTTCTCTGTGGAACAACCTTGAAAAGTGTATCAGGTTCGGCAATGAGCGAACCAAATAACAGAAAGTCCAGCAAGGCACGTTTACCGAAGACGGATTCCAGTTTCAGGATATTGCGACAATGGGAGTCCATCCAGTGTTCGTATCGTAGAACCTGCTCAATGTCAGCATCGGCAAACATCGCCTGATCTACGGCAAACAATGGGTCCGGCGTGTAGATGGCCCGCATCAGCCGATCGGTAGCCTCTATTGTCTTCTCACAGAGGAGGCCCGAGGGATAGTCCGCGCGTCCCCCAATGTCGGCGTAGATGTCCGGCCTGTTTTCCAGATCGTAGATTTCTCGCCAGAGGTCCCACGTCCCCTGATGTCTCTGAACGAAAGCCGCGCATCGCTTGATGTCATTCTCGAACCAGGCGTTGATTTCCTCTTCTCTGCCAGCGATGTCCAGAGCCGGAAATATGTCATCCAGAAGCAGCGGCGCACCGGGCGCCGCAGGTTGCAGAATCTGAGTCTCAGGCTCAATCTCGATTACCTCTTCCGCAGCCATGTCTCACCTCAATAACGTTTCGTCACCTTTCGTCTCTGGGAAGGCAGTGCCTCTTCTGGAATACCTGCGCTCTCCGGGCCATGTAGACGTCGAACGCCGAGCGGGATACCTCGCATCCGCAGCGACTCAAGAAGCCGGAGTTCCACTTCACTCGTCTTAATCGATCTCAACATTGGCGTGCTGTCGATTATGTGGAGTGCGATGGCAGAAGCTGTAATGCAATCATCCGTGTGTCCCATCGCTGCCCGCAACTTTCCTTTCTCCTCGACGAAATTCGCCATCTCCTCAAGTAAGGGAATGCTGTGAAGTATGCAGTCGCCCTCCTTGAAGTGTATCTTCAGAACATAGCACAGAGACTGCTTGTTGCCGGAAGTTGTCCGCCAGCCTTCATCGTTCGTTATGGTTCTCGATCTGCTGACCGTCTGACGCCGATAGAGGTTGAAGTAATGATACCTCTCCTTGATGTAGGTCAGCACGGCACCACCGCATTTTGAATTTACCTCAACGGCGATCATTGGATCGCCATATAGACGTGCGAGTAGCACAGCGTAACGGGCCGTCAACTCCTCGTCATAGAGGCCACGCAGCTCGGCTGCCTGCTCCCGGGCGTAACAGTCGTAGACTTCAATCACAGAGTAGTCCGACGTGTACCCGTCCGAGCTGATTCCTTCTGCGGGATCAACGCTCACGATGTATTTCCGCCTACGATTTGGTGCGAGCCACATGGTCACCTGGCCGCTATCTTCCTTTGGTGAGTCCACAGGAGCAAACGTGACATGGTTTTTGACGATAGATACAGTGACGAGGTTCGGTATGCGGCATCTGCGTGACAGGTCCTGAAGCCACGCTTCCGCACCGGCAGTCCAATTTTTGATCTCCGCGGTAATGGTAGGAAACTGGGCAACCGCGTCGTCGTATCCTCTTTCCTTCCAGACGCGATAGAATTCGATCTCCTGTTTTCTGTCCTCCACAAGCAGGGGATCGAAGTAAGTGGTCGTGCTGACATCAAACGGCTCACGTGGATGTAACGGGAATTCCTGCTTGAATTTCGCAGCACCGATTTCTGCAATCTTCTCCCGTCTGAACTTTACGTTACCAGGGGTCAGGGAGAAGGTTTCCATCAACTCGCTTTCTTCTCCCGTAGGACTGAAAGTTGAACGTTCTTCCTCGGTGAGTTCAATCGAGCAATCGGCCATATCCGGCCACTCAAGAAAAACGAACTTCCACGATGACTTTTTCTCCAGGGCAGCGAGACAGTCGCTTTTCCACTTGTTGATGCCGCAAGCAGTGCTCTCCTTGACGAGCCAAACAAAGCCTTCTCTCGCAACGGAGTTCAGAATAGAAGTTTCTGCGTCAAGAAGCTGAGGCCATTTACTATTCTCGCTCATGTGGACGACCTGAATAGTCTGGCTGGTCGCAGGATGTTTTGTCTCTCCGGAATCCATTTCGAGCATTGAGCGGTTTGACAGAAAAAGACCTTGTTTGTTCCGCGAGATCGTTTTTCCGGTGGGTTTGCCCGGAAGAGTGTCTTTCTCCCAGAACAAGGTTATCATCCGGTAGATGTTCTCGGTGTGCTTATTCTTGTCGGCAATGATGAACACCCCACATCCCGAGATGGATCGCATAAAGATGTAATCGAGAGCCGCAAAGAACGTCGACACGCCTTGCTTTCTGCTCTTGAGCACAATCAACTTGACACGCTGGCTGTCCCGTGAAAGCAAGTAGGGTGCACACTCATTGGCCAGAATGAGCTGAGCGCGGTTAAGCTGAAAGGGGATTATGCTTACGTCGCCGCCCTCAATTTTTGCCGACTGGATCTGTCCGTAATGCTCCATCCAATAGAAGGGATTGATTTGGCAAAGGCGTTGTTCACGTTCATGTCCACTTTGCCTTTGGGGCCGCAATGATAGCTGTATTTTTAGGTGTTTTAACGGACATTTCTTACAGTTTGTCCGTTCACGGCTCAGATGTTTTACTTCCCAGACCACTTACCGATGAAAAGTTAAAGAGGGCATTGTTTGTGGTGACCAATTCCAGATATATGGTCAATGATATCAGAAAACGTTTTATGTTGCCCCCGGAACATCATTTTTATGTGGTTCGTTATGGTGTCAAGACGCGATCCGGGCCCTGGTCCAAAACGCGACGGATTAACATC
>Ga0209427_10010238_pt1 | contig 10403 bp, 10 predicted proteins | sample DeeMarSWOR136_30_FD_187465 | JGI IMG/M metagenome (GOLD analysis project Ga0209427, IMG submission 187465) | Marine sediment microbial communities from White Oak River estuary, North Carolina - WOR-1-36_30 (SPAdes) (version 2) | ecosystem: Environmental > Aquatic > Marine > Intertidal zone >...
AACTCCTTGTATATCGCCTTTGCAATTATCTCGGTACTGCCCCACATCGTATCGTAGACAATAATTGCGGTTTTATTATCATCAATTTCGCCAGCAGACCATTCTGTGTACGCCTCAACGATTTTGCCAACATTTTTCCTCCAGCAAACGCCGTGAGAAGGGCAGATTATGTCAATTGGAAGGGCCGCAACTTTAGGAATTACATTTGCAATTATTTTCGACAAATGGAGTAGGATATTAGCGTAATATTTCTCAGCTTCTTGCATTATCACTTCTAAATCGTTTTCGTCGTCCCAAATCTTTGAAGTAGCAAGATGTTGCCCAAATCCGTCGTTAGAGAATAGCACATTAGGACCATTTTCGTCAGACATAAAAGAAACCATCGAATCAGGCCAATGTATCATCGGGATCGGGACAAAAGTAAATGTTTTTCCATTACCAATGTCTAGCGTATCTCCTTCTTTAACCGCTCGGATTTTATTAAATATTGCGTCATCTACTTCCTGATGAAAATGTGCTTTTAAATTATCCACTCCTTTTGTGGAGGCGATGATCTGCGCGTTTGGAAGGTGTTTAAGAATCAATGGAAAAGAACCAGAATGATCCATTTCAACATGATTCACTATAAAATAATCGATTTTTGCGGGATCAATAACATTTTTAATGTTCGTTAAGAAGTAGTTAAAGTACGGACGCTTAACGGTGTCAATTAGTACGGTTTTCTCTCCTTTAACGATGTATGCGTTATACGAAGAGCCTCTGTGTGTAGAATAACCGTGGAAATTCCTTACCTCGAAATCTACATAACCTACAAAACTTACATCTTTCAATATCTCCATATGAACCATTTTATACTCACTTAATCTAATTTGTAAGTTGAATTTTTGATATTAGTACATTTGAATAACTGAATAATTTAATACTAAAACAGATTATAAAGTTAATTTCTTTTAATTATAAATTATTAAATCAAATTTAATTGAATTCTTCCGAAAATTTGCATTAACACGAATATTCTTCATAAGTTTTAAATTTATATACTTGAGTATCTTTAATTTCAATGTTCAGACTTAACAAAAATGTTCATGAGAATTGGTCGCGATTTAATGAATAATCAATATTTTTAGAGTTATGCCAAAATTGAGCGATAAATTTAAGGAATTGGGTATTAAAGAATTCCAACTCTTAGATAGCATTTCAGAACTGGTTTCGGTTCAAGATAAAGATCTAAAAATATTATGGGCAAATAAAGCGGCGGCTGATAGCATAGGAAGCACACCTAAAGATTTAATCGGGATGCATTGCTACGAAATATGGGAACAAAGCGATAAACCAAGCAAAAATTGTCCGGTTTTAAAAGCAATAAAAACAGGAATTCCTTGTCAAAATGAAATGTCTACGCCTGATGGAAGATTTTGGTTGATATCGGGACATCCGATTAAAAACGATAATGGTGAAATAATTGGAGCTGTTGAAATTACTATTGAAATCACAAAACTTAAGGAAACTGAGAAAAACCTTAAAGAATCAGAAGAAAAATTTAGAGAATTATTTAACAACATGAGCAGTGGATTTGTTATATATGATGCAATTGATGACGGAGATGATTTCATTATAAAAGACATGAATAAAACAAGTTTAGCAATGAGCGAAATGAAGAAACGACAAATCTTAGATAAAAAAGTAACTGAAATATTTCCTGCGGTGAAAAAAATTGGGCTTTTTAGCGTTTTTCAAAAGGTATGGAAAACAGGAACTCCAGAATATGTTAAACCAACTTATTACGACGACAAAAGATTATCTGCGTGGGTAGAAAATTATGTGTTTAAATTACCTTCGGGGGAAATCGTTGCGTCATATAATGATGTAACTAAAAGAAAAGAAGCTGAAGAAATTAGAATTGAATCTGAAAAAAAGTTCAAAGCCTTGTTTAAGGGTATTCCAACCCCATCATATACTTGGCAAAAAGTCAACGATGATTTCATTTTAGTGGATTACAGTGATGCTGCAGCAAGAATAACTCAGGGAGATGTTCAAAGATTTTTAGGTATGAAAGCTTCCGAGATGTATAAAGAGCGCCCAGACATAATCGAAGATCTTAATCGTTGTTTCGAAGAAAAAACTTATATCTCTAAAGAAATGTCTTATTATTTTGAAGTATTTAAAGATTACAGGCATCTCTTGGTTCAATACGCCTTTATCCCTCCCGATTTGGTTCTAGCTCACACAATAGATTTGACTGAGAAGAAGAGAGCAGAGCAAGAATTAAAAGAATCCGAAGAAAAATATCGTTATCTGTTCGATCGTTCTCCATATTCTATTACTATTGTAGATGTTGAAGGAAATATCGTTGATTGCAACTCTGCTACAGAGCATTTTCTTTCTGCACACTCCAAAAACGATTTGATTGGAAAAAATTTTAAAGATATTTTCTCGTGGAACGAGGAAAACAAACTACTTATACCAATATTTGAGAAGCGAATTCAAAGCCTACTGAATGACAAAGTTCTAGAACCGTTTGATTTTCCATTAATTCAATCCACAGGAGATAAAATGTGGGTGCATGGGGAAGGTTCATTAATTAAGATAGAAAATGAAAAATTTATGCAATTTATAATCTCGGACATTACGGAGCAAAAGAGGGCAGAGAAAGAATTAAAAGAATCCGAAGAAAGATATCGACATTTGTTCGAGAGGTCTCCGTATTCAATTAGTATTGTAGATCTTGAAGGTACAATTATTGATTGTAACTCCGCTACAGATTATTTCCTTTCTGCACACAATAGAAACGATTTGATTGGACATAATTTTAAAGAGATTTTTTCGTGGAACGAGGACGATAAAAATTTAATACCAATGCTTGAAAAAAAAATCGAAGACTTACTTAAAGGAGTAGCTGTGGAACCATTTGATTTTCCATTAACTCAAACAACTGGAAATATAATCTGGGTTCAGGCCCAAGGTTCTTTGATGGAGATAGAAAATAAAAAATTTATACAATTTATTATCTCAAATATTACAGAAAAGAAAAAAGCAGAACAAAAATTAAAAGAATCTGAAGAGAAATATCGCATCGCCTACAATCTCGCCAATCTTTACAGAGATCTGTTCGCACACGACATGAATAATGTACTTCAAAACATACTCTCGTCTACTGATTTACTATCGATGTATAAGAACTATCCGGTATATATGGATAAGGTTATGGAGACATTGACTATTTTAAGGAAGCAGGTTAAACGAGGTGCAAATTTAATTTCTAATGTCCAGAAGTTATCGCAACTGGAGGAAATTCAATATGAAGTCGAACAGATTGAGATTTTATCAATTTTACAAGAATCGGTAGATTTCCTAGAAAAAAGTAGTCAGGGAAGAGAACTTCAAATTAAAATAGACTCGACTTTAGAGACTTGCATTATTAACGGAAACGAGTTATTGAGAGATGTTTTCGATAATATATTGAATAACGCGGTAAAATATAACGATAATACTATTGTTAATATTTTAATAAAAATTTCGAAAACCAAGAAAAACGATCTTGATTTTATAAAGTTTGAATTCATAGATAATGGAATTGGCATCGAAGATGAGCAAAAAAAAGTAATCTTTCAGAGAGTTGGCAGACAAGATAAAAGTTTGAGAGGAATGGGGTTGGGATTGTCGCTGGTGAAAAAAATTATTGATAATTATAACGGGGAAATTTGGGTGGAAAATAAAGTCCCCGACGATTATTCTAAAGGCAGTAATTTTGTGATCTTACTCCCCGAGGTTGGTTAATATAATAAAAGTATTTATTGTTGAAGATGATCTGGATATAGCGCACCTGTATCAGAAATTATTAGTAATTTCTGGTTTTGATGTAGTTGGAATTGCGGAAAATGGAGAAACAGCAATAAAAATGTACCAATCGTTTTCTAAGAAGCCAGATATAATCGTAATGGACCATCGGATGCCGATTAAAAACGGAATTGATACAACTGTTGAAATTTTAAAAATTGAAAAAACTCAAAAAGTAATATTTGCAAGCGCAGATAGAAGCGTGAAAAAAGAAGTGTTTTCAATAGGGGCGGTTGATTTTCTTGAGAAACCCTTTTCGCTAGATACTTTAGCGCAATGTATTAAAAGAACCTTAGATTCAAAAACGGTTGAAGATGAGCAAATTTCTGAAGAATACCCTCAAGAAACGAACTAATTCTTAAACACCCGTTCTTGAACAGGTAAAGAAATAAAAAAAAATGGATATTTTTAACCTTCAATTTTTTCAAACATATCTTTGCCTACCCCACATACAGGACAGGTCCAATCGTCTGGTAAATCCTCGAATTTTGTCCCTTGCTCGTCCTCATCGTAAATATATCCGCATGCGGAGCATTCCCATTTAGCCATAAGTAGTTATCACTTTATATTTAGTTTTTACGGTATTTTATTATGGATTTGAGATTTCTGTTAATTAAAAATGTTTTATTAATAAATTATAAAGATTTATGAAATCAAACTAACTTCTTCTTAAATCTTACTTTTGCTGTTTTACACTTTGGACACTTGACCGATTCGGGTAATTCTTCGAAAGGAACACTTTCTTCGTCGTCGTCGTAGCAAAACATACATCTCTGGCACACAAATTTGGGAATTCTCTATACACATCTAATAAATTTCATTATTATTTAATTGTCTTTTATTTTGTACGCTGATTTTGGAGCTTTACATCCCGGACATTTCCAATCGTCTGGTAACATTTCAAACTTTAATTCCTCTTTAGCCTCGTCGTAAATATATCCACATCCAGGACAATAATATATTAAAACCTCCAAAAGATCGTTAATTTCTTCTCGTTTAACCTTCAAATTGATATTCTTATTAACATATGGTATAGTCTTTTTCTCTCCGAAGAGAATAGCGCCTTTTAGAGTTCCATCCTTTAACACCAACTTTTGATAGCATCCCCCTTGTTTATCGACTTTTCTTAATATTTCCCAACCAGGTTCGTCTTCGGAAGGCGGATTAAAGATACCAACTGAGCAAAGATCGATGCCAACGATTTTCAACGTATTTTTAGGAGTTGTTCCTTTGTACTGAATTTCTTTTTTTCCTAGCACCGAGGAGGCAACTATTCTCGATTGCTCCATACAAGCCGGAATAATACCCCATGTTTGAGATTTATATTCGATACAATCTCCAACAGCGAAAATCTCTTTATCGCTAGTTTGGAGAATTTCATTTACGATAATTCCACGATTTGTTTCTAATTTTGCCATTTCTGCCAACTCTATAGTTGGTCTTATTCCTGCTTGAATAAGTACTATATCGGCTTCAAGTGTTTGACCATCCTTTAGTTTAATTCCTTTTGCTGAATTATCTCCTAAAATTTCTTCTGTCGCCGCATTAACAATTGTTTTTACTCCCATTTTTTCAATTTCTTCTTTTAAAATCGTTGCGCATTCGTCGTCTAATTGCCTAGGCAAGAGTCTCGGAAAAAATTCGACGACTGTGGTATCAAGATTACAATTTCTAATTTGTTTGGCCAATTCCAATCCTAAAAGCCCTCCTCCAATAACGATAGCTTTTTTCGCGGAATTGTTTTTAATATAATCGCGGATTTCTAACGCGTCATCAATATTTCGCAGCGTAAAAACTCCCTTTTTCAACAATTTTATCGCATTATTAATAGGAGGAATGTTTGGTCGGCTTCCAGTTGCTAATATCAATTTATCGTATTTCACGGGTTCGCTCTGCCCATCAATCAGAATTAGTTTTCTTTTAGGCCGAATCCCCGCGACTTTTTTTCCAAGAAAGGTTTTAAGATTCTTCTTATTATACCACTCTTCCTTAAAAGCGATTAAGTCTTCAATTGAGTTTTGCTCAGAAATCAACTCAGGCAATTTAGGCCGAGAGTAATAGGGGTAGTTTTCTTCGGAATAAGTCTCTATTTCTACATCTTCGTCGAGATTCCTAATATTTTGCGCTGAAAATGTTCCCGCAACTCCATTCCCGATGATCACAACTTTCATATTTTAAATATTTCACTCTTAGTATTTTAGCGTTATTTCTATAAATTTTAAATCAAATAATCAGAACATGTTCGGGATTAATCTTATTTTTACAATATCTCTATAAAATATTAGTATGACAATAGCAAAATCAGATGAAAAAAAAATAATAAGAAAAATTATCAAGATTGACGAAGATCTATGCACTGGTTGTGGACAATGCGTCATTGCCTGTGCCGAAGGAGCGTTAGCTATAATAGACGGAAAAGCTAAAGTCATTAATGAGGTCTTTTGCGATGGATTAGGCGCGTGTATTGGAGAATGCCCCGAGGGTGCTCTTGAAATAATAGAAAGAGAAGCAGCAGAATTTGACGAAGAAGCGGTTGAGAAACACTTGGAAGATCTCAAAGAGCAGGAGCATTTTAAACTTATTCTCGAACATACTAACCTTGGACAGCAGCAACATTCGCACCAATGTTCATGTCCATCAGCAAATACTATAGTATACGAAAATACATGGGAAGATTCGGAAATAACCGGCGAGATACCTTCTGCTTTAAGACAATGGCCCACGAAATTAACATTGGTCAGCCCGACCGCTCCGTATTTTAATAATAAAGAGTTAATTGTAGTTTCTGACTGCGCGCCTATGGCTTACGGTGATTTTCATAGAAAAATACTGAAAGGGAAACCAATCGTTTCTGTTTGTCCGATATTGGGCTTGGGCGAAATGGAATTAGAAAAATTAGAGCAAATATTAATGCAAAATCCGATTGAATCCGTGAACTTTGTGCTAATGGAGGTGCCCTGCTGCCAAAAAATAAAAATTTTTCTCGACCCAATCCTGGCCAAAATAGATCGCAGTATTACTGTGCAAGAAACGGTTATTGGACGAGACGGGAAGATTTTAAGACGAGCTAAAATCTAAATTTACCTTTGTTTTTTTATAGAAGAAATACTTATTTTAAGGGTATGAATTGTCTTCTATTAGAGATTCAATCTAAATAAACACTTTAATATCAGAATTATTGAAAGAAGGTAATCGAAAAAAATGAAAGTGAGACTATTTCTTAAAAAAAAAATCGCCATTTTATTAATCCTTTTGACCGTTAATTCCTTTCTGAACATTTTATTTGTGAAAGGTTTTGAATGGAAAGATAGCACTCTTGGCGCTCACTCAAAATTCCCCAGAACATTCTCAAACTTATCCAAGGGAAATTTCATGAATTTAACCTATAATGTCAAGTCGGGGGGCGATATTGATCTTCATATTCTTTCGGAAGCTGAATATACTAAATTTAACGCTGGTCAATCGTTCACTGCTCATGTGACTCGCGATAATTCGTTGCAAGGAAATGTTTTATTTGAAATCCCATCTGATGGAACCTGGGTTGTGCTAATCGACAATACAGATTCAAACACAGCAATAACATATGATCTCACAGTAGATATTCTTCTTGTTAATCCATACTTTTGGATTCAAGTAGTGATAATAATTGTTGTAGTCTCTGCTATAGTTGCTAGTGTTGTAGTAGTTACGGTCGTTCTCGTAAAGAAGAGAAAAAAAGGTAAAATAACAAACCAAAATAAGCCTAAGGTTTAAACAAAACTTTCTTTTTTATTATTTTTCTCAACATTACTGAAAGTGCAGATTTTGACTTTCCAAGTTCATTAGCCAATTCTTCTAAAGAGATTTTTCTGGGAACATCGAAGAAGCCTAAACTAATTGCTTTATCTAACACTTCAGATTCGTCCAAATTTAATTTGTATTTATCATCTTCGATTTCATAGGGCGCGTTTCCAATTCGGAGTAATGAGAATTCGATTTTTTTTTCTTCAAAGAGCATAAGTAAATCGTCTATTCGTTTTCTACTAGAAATTAATTTCCAAACGGCAGAAGCTTCCCTCACTATCACGGGAAAATTAATGAGAACGCCACATTTTATTACGCCATATAGCAAATAAGGGTCCTTCGTTTTCACATTGAATTGAATTTTATTTTCTTCTCGCTCTATAACGCTAAATTCGAACACAGACGGATGAGTTTTTATTTCTTCTACGATTTCATCGATACGATAGTGCATTATTTCAATTATTGCGTTTCCAATAGATTTTTCTAAGTCGTAAGGTAAGAAATTCAGGATATCGAGCTTAACATCGGGAAATTTTTTGAAGATTTCAGAAATCCATAATTGTTCGGGAAATTTTATCCTAATTCTCGCTAAGCTCGGCTTATTTTCGTCCATTATTAAATATTATATGTTTAAAATTAATAAATTTTCTAAAGAGCTTAAGACTTATAGATCTTCGAACAAATATTTAAAATTAAAAGAGGAAATGTTATACTATGGGTGAAAATAATAACTTTTTATTGGGGATCTGCGGTAGCCCGAGAAATCAAGGTACGCAATTTGCAGTTGAATACGCGTTAAATTATGCTTCTGAGAAATTTGGATTTGAAACGGAAATTTGGTCGGTCAGAGGGAAAAAAATTGGCTTCTGTACTCATTGCGACTATTGCGTAAGAGAAAAAAAGGGATGTATTCAGAAAGACGATGTACAAGAATTATATCCTAAAATTGAAAACGCGAAATTTCTTCTTCTTGGAACGCCTGTATTTCAAGGGAATTTATCTGCTCAGTTAAAGGCTGTTATGGACCGATGTAGAGCTTTAGTAGCCAAGAATCCCGATGTTTTTCGGAATAAAATAGGAATAGCGTTAGCGGTTGGAGGTGACCGGAGCGGAGGACAAGAACCGGCAATACGGACGATATTAGACTTTTATTTGCAAAATGGAGTAATAACCGTTTCTGGAGGAGCATTTGGTGCCAATTTGGGTGCTTGTTTATGGACGAGAGATCAAGGTAAAGATGGCGTTAAAAAAGACGAGGAAGGATTGAGAACTATAAGAAAAGTGATTAAAAGGTTAACTACTTTTACAAATAAAAGCGATTAAAAATTTAATTTTGTGAATATTAAAGGCCAAATCACTAATCCTACAATAAAAATTATTAAATATTCTATTGCAACCAGCCAAACCACATCAGAAGGAATTATTAGATATAAGACAAGAGAAAGAATTAAATAAATAATTAATCCCATAGAAATCCTTAATATAAATCGACTTTTTGATAATGATTCACGGTTTATTTCAAAATTTAAGAATTTATATTCAAGTGCGAGCCCGATACTTATTCCAATCATTTTTCCAGCAGTGGTTCCGATATTATGTTCCTGAGCGTAAAAAAACTCCGAAAAAATCATTATTATTAAACTGACAAGGGCCAATCCAAGATAAATTATCATAGGATTATATTTCGATAGCGAAGAGCGTAGTGGTTGTTCGAAGATCCAGACCAAAACAAGAATAACAATTCCAAAGAGCCACCCGGTAAGAACATCTCCAAACCAATGCACACCCAAGTACATTCTTGATAATCCTACAAGAACAATTATTGCTATAGAGAAGACCCACATTAACAATTTCTTAATTCTAATAGATCCATACCCCCAATATATTGTAGAGCTCATCGCGTGACCACTTGGTGTGCTAAGATGTGAGGCTCCAATCAAAATCCATTCAGATTGAGGTGGTCTATTATTAGCAATTATTGATTTTGCGTAATAATTAACAAAATTTGACGAAGCGTAAACAATCATTAGCGATTTCGCGCCGTCCTTGTTTACAGCCCAAAACAATGTAAAGAAAATTGCGAAATAGACTTGAGTACCTCCCAACTCAGTAATAATTCGAAAAAAATATTCAGTTCCCGGGAACAGATCTCTTAAGATTTGATTCCACGTAAATTCGAAAAGAGAAGGTGTTGATAATATCACAAATATAAGGATAATAGATAAAGTAAGAATTGTCAGTTGAATTAGCAATTTATTTTTAGGATTATTCAACGATAACACGCTCAATATTTAGGACAATATCTAAATATTGATTTTTTTATTTAAAAAGTTAAAAAAAAAGGTTTAATTAAGGAAAAGTTTCTTAGCTTCTCTTTCTCGCAAGCCATCAACGCCCCATAATTCCTTGAACCAATATTTGCCTTTGTGAAATACTGCCGGAGTATTTACTATACATCCTTCTGCATCGCAAAAAGTTCCTACAAAGTTAGGATCTTGTAATAATTGTTGGACAAATTCTTCGTCTTCAATGTCTTTCTCAATATATACCACCTTCTTTTCATTCAACCATTCCATGAGTTCGTGGCATCGATGGCACCCTTCCTTGGTAATAATAATTGGTATTTTTGATTCTGCCATGGATAAAAAGTAGTTTTTAAACTATTAAAAGGTTACATCTAATTTTTATAAAATTCTTCAGCAGAAAATTGATAAATCTATAATGAAAATTGAGTGGGTATTTATAGAATAAAAATACCAAATTGTGTTATACAATTCTTTCTA
>Ga0209427_10010239_pt1 | contig 10403 bp, 13 predicted proteins | sample DeeMarSWOR136_30_FD_187465 | JGI IMG/M metagenome (GOLD analysis project Ga0209427, IMG submission 187465) | Marine sediment microbial communities from White Oak River estuary, North Carolina - WOR-1-36_30 (SPAdes) (version 2) | ecosystem: Environmental > Aquatic > Marine > Intertidal zone >...
GCACATGGGGACAGGCTCTTCAATCATGTTATCTATACCAAACATCTCCTTGCCACTCATATGCCCTGGGCCGAGGATGGTGGGGAACGACGGCTGTGCTCTCAGTGCAGCCAGTACGGCATCGTTCGAAGGCCACTCCCCCGGTGTATCCTCACCGGCGATCTGGACGCCAATACACCACGGTATGAGCCATATCATGTGGTCCCAGTCGATGCCGGTCATACGGCGCTTAACGTCCTCGGGTGCCCCCGGACCATATCGAGCATTCCACACATTGGTGAAAGATTTCTGCCATGACGTCTCACCCCACCACGGGTCATCCATCAAGGGGAAGCTGTCTATACCGAACTGAGTGGCTGCATACTCTGCTGGGATCTTCGTAAGGTTTGTTTCCCAGTCGGCGTAGTTCTGGACAACCACCCCCTTGTATCCCTGCAGGTACAACTGCTCCCAAAGCATGGTCTGGTATTCGGGCCAGGCCTCACAGAGGCTGATAACGTCAGGTTTAGTCGCCATAATAGCGGTGACTATCGGAGCGAAGTCGGTTGTCTCAACGCCGAAGAACTCCTCGTAGACTATCTTAAACCCCATGGCGACAGCGGCGCCGATTTCCCACGCCCCAACCTGACGGGACATGATGCAGTCCTGAGTGGTTAGCGCATATCTTAACGGTCTCCCCAGCTCTGCTTCACTAGGCAAAACCATCATGGCTATTAATGTGTTGAACATGTTACACTGAGGGGTAATATCGCCGCCAGCAACGACGTATGGCCTGTCAGGATGGCAGTCGGTGGGGACCAGGGAAGCGTAGACCACCTTGTTCTCGGTAAGGAAGGGAGCCGTGGCGTTAGCAGCATCGCCTCCAATGGCACTGATGAATTTAACATCATGTTGCAGCACCAATTCTCTGGCACCCTGAAGCGCCTTCGAGGCGATAGCCTCATCGTCAAACGCGTGTATCTCCATCGGGTATCTTACACCACCGACGAGGAGACCACCGGTCTTATTCACTGCATCAATCCAGATCGTATTTCCGGTAAGTCCAGGAAGTCCCCACCCAGCATCAGGCCCAGACAGCGCGCAGAGGAAACCAATGTGAATCGTGTCCCCTATGGGGTACTCTACTCCTATCTGCTGGTCAGGTAGGTGGCTTAAAAGAACCACTTCATCTTCGGTAAGCCCAGCAGGTAGTTCAGACACCTTTCCTGGCTCTGCTGTGGTTGCTTCTGGTGAGGGTGCTTTCTTACAGCCAACGGCAAAGAGTAAAGCCATTACCATCACTGTAACTAACAAGATGAGAACAACTGGTTTTCGTAATCCTCTCCTTTTCATGTAATGCCTCCTTTATAAGATTTTTCGGGCCCTTTAATCTCAGCCCCTCTGTCAAAGATCTAGTACTTTATCATGAAAAGCCGTTCATTGACTGTGTCTATAAAGCCCTATTTTTACCCGGAGAATACTCATGTTACCGAGCACAAGACCTTTTGTCAAGAATAAAGTAAATGACCGAGGATATGTAAAATTTTGAGGTTTTAATCAAACCAACATGGTTCCCGCACAATAGGCAAATGGCCAGGCAAACCTCATTTCTTACGGCTTGCTCCTGAAGGCTTGAAAGAAGCATTCCTCGCAACGCACATCACGCGTTTTCGATTTCTGCCCATGCTCTATTAACATGTAGGTTGAGTAGTATATCATTTGATAAGAAACCGGATTGTTGCTTCATCAAATGCCCGTTCATCCCGAAAAAAAGGAGCTCGTGCATGACAAAACACGATTCCGCACGTCCTCCCACCAAAGCTGATCTCGCCGAAGCTAAGGATCTCGATCGAAGGTTTTCCGAGGTTATGAGCCGGAAAGACCTGGACGCAGCGATGGACTGCTTCTGGGCTGGCCCGGACCAGATCGTAATGCTTTTTGGCAACGTCCAACGTGGTTCAGAGGAATTTCAGTATCGGCTAGCTGATTGACCGCGTGAAGATCGGCCACTATGAAAGGGCGGTTGCTAGCATACGACCACCCTTGACGAAGGCAGGTATTTCTTCCAGTCTTTAGGGTTACAGAGACACATTCCCGGATTAATCGCAAACTCTATCCGCAGGAACGTTCTTCACAATACCTCTTGGTTGGACATGTAGCGCTACGGGGACACGTCCCTTTATTTATTACAAGCTCTACACACAGAGACGTCCTTCACAATACCTCCCGGTTTACTTATTAGCGCTACGGGGAGTCGAACCCCGGTTTGAAGAATGAGAATCTCCCGTCCTAACCACTAGACGATAGCGCCACATCTGCAATTCACGAGGAAGGAATACGATAGGTTTCTTCCCCTGTGAATCTATGCCTGTATATCTTACTATTACGCATTGAACTGAGTCAAGATTTTGTTTCCTGGAATTGACGAGTTATAATCACTCCCCCTCCCTGAGGGGGGAGTGATTATATGTAAGGGCAATTTTGCCGGGTCAGAACGGGAAGGGCAGCGGAGCCGAGTTGACTACCTTCTTCGTCACCTCCCAGAGGTTGATGTCCGCCGGGTGTACGATTCCCTTGAACATCCTCCGGTGCACCCGTACCCAGACGAAAATCGCGGCGCGGGCCTTCACTATTGCAGCGTCGCCCTGCGCACAAACTCCGTCAAGCTCATCCCTCTTTTTTATATAAATCTCGAGCTCCGGCTCGGTGCTCGCCCGTTGAAAGAATATCCGTTCCATGCGCTTGAGAAGCACCTCCTCCACCTTCCAGAGCCCCTGTGGGGTGAGCCCGTCCTCAAGTGTTACGTTGTCGAAGGCGGTAGTTGTCGGTTTCGCCTCTATGAACAGCTGGAGAAGCTCCTGCTTTCGTTTCTCATCTGCATAGGCGTATTCATAAAGCGCCTCATATGCATTGACAACGAAGTCTTGCTGTGCACGAATTGTTTTCTGATACAAGAGGAGCGGCCTGTACTCCTCATCGATTGTAGCCGTGACTGCATCAAGAGCTGCATAGAAAGTATCTTTATATTCGTCAATGAAATCAGCTGCGACGCGTCCCACCTCGTCGATGATCGGCTGAGCGGCACGGAGTGCAGCGAGGAGGTCCTCCTGAGCCCTGATGTCATTGAGAATTTCATTGATCGATTTCTACGAAACCTTAAGAGGTATCTCCTTCTGATCAGCGGAGAGATCAATTACTTCCTCCACATATTCGGCGAGAGCCTGCGCCTGTTCAGGTCCGGATTTGGATGACTGCGACAGGGTCACAACCTCCATGGAGTAATTGATGATGCCCCGCATAAATTTGACGGCCTCCTAGCCCATGAGTACAAGCTTTCTCACCTCGGGCCTGTCGAGGTATTCACGGATGTACACCGTCCGCACACCTGCCACGCTGAAATAAACATCGCCGGCCATGGCGACGGTCTGATCCGTAAAGGGAGTCAGATCAGGCGTCTCCGACTTCCTGAAGCTGGCGCAGCTCGTCATGAGCATTATCAGAGCTCCCATCACAGCGATCGATAGAACGGCAGTGTACCTCTTTCCACAAGACAAGTATATTATGGTGACATCCACACAAGATTATGGGAGGAAAGGAGAAGTGAACATTCTTCTCATCATCGGCTTCGTTTTCATAGCTGGAGGGGTCATCGGTTCAGTCCTGCCTTTCATTCCAGGTCCAGTCCTGAGTTACATAGCGCTCCTGCTGCTCTCAAGGGTTCACGAGTGGAAAGATTTTACCCCTTCATTTCTCATTGTACTGGGAGCGATTGTGGTGGTTGTAACGGCTCTCAGCTATATACTGCCGAGATTTACGGGGAAACAGTATGGGGCTTCCGCGGCCGGACTCTGGTGCGCAGTAATCGGTTTGTTTGCAGGACTCATGTTCATCCCGCCCTACGGCCTGTTTATAGGTGCAGCATGTGGCGCAATACTCGGTGAGCTTCTCTCCAGGAGGGAGAAAAAAGTTAGATCGTTAGAAAGTACAGGGGCGCTTGTTGGGACTGTCATCGGAATCCTTTACAGGCTCAGTGTGAGTGGCATCATTGCCTCTTTTTTCATAAGATCTGTACGGGCTCAATAAGCATACCGCGGGCTGAACCTGCACTCTCTTCCCTGAACGCTGTAATATACTATTGGTGAAGGAACAGTACTGGGAAGTATAGAGGCAGTCTGGTACATTCCATTAATCCGTGAGAACAACATCGAGTATTTCGATCAATCTTGTAACCTTGAGAAGTGTGTGAACGTGTGACTTCTTTTTCACAAGAAATTCAATTCTACCCATTATAAGTTTAATTCTCGTACTACAGGTTACCCACATTCCCATATCCGTGGAACCTGGATACTCGAGTTCTGTCAAGTCAAACATCCAATTACTCATATCTCCATTGATCATCTCATCGATGTTCTTCAAAAGTAAATGCCATGAATCAATGGACATGGGGCATCGAAATTTTAATCTTACATTCTCGCTGTCAAGGTATGCAGAAACACCGTATATATCGTTGATGTTAAGTGAAAATGTCGGTGCATTCATGATCCGGATTCTCTCAATATTATGATCTGCAGGTGCATATAAAGAATATAGCACGTTATTCCTTATTTTCATTTCCCAGGAAACGAGCGTTATACCTCCTGAGAATACCGCTTTAGAAAAATTTGCATTAAAGATTTGCATTTATGTGTAGGTTGATGGATATATAAGATATGAATGGCGATGAAAATAATCGCTGGTATGACAAGTATCCTGATCTGAGAAAATATGTCGATATACTAAAAAGTCTTAATAATCAGGACAGGGATGAGATAATACAAAGCATGAAAGAGATTATATTAAATCATGATGAGGAGTTGATCGATAAAAATGCCATGGAATTTCCCATTATATGTAGAAGGAGGTGGTACGACAAAGATCCATACGCATGGCTTGTTGTAAATTCACTCAAATATGCAGAAGAAGATTTGATTACAGATATAATTATTTTCCTGCATGAAAAATTGTATGGTACATAATTTGATTTTAATCACAAAGTTTGACACCGAAAGACACTTTGGTGAGTAAAAAAATAATGTTCTTCTCCATATTCGTTGTAAATTCTTGATTATTAGCACACACTAATTGTAAATAAGATAAAGAGTTAGGTTCCTCTAAAATTATTTGCTATTTGCATCATTTCTGAATCTGCCCCAAAGAACCTCAATTTATTCAATACCATGATTTTCAGGCTCTATTGCCTTAATAATATCAGTCAATACGAAAACCAGACTCGTTTTCTTAATATATGCGTGTGTCCTTATAAATTTATTTGCCGAAAAATCGTATTTAATTCAAGCAGAATAATTTCCTTTTTATCTCTTAAATATTATCAGGAGGATTTCCTTTAAAAATTGATCTGAGTACGATATGTATCAGGAGTGATTTTAGGGCGTGGACCAGAAGAAGATGATATATGCCAAATAACCCATTGCCAACGACCTCCTTCAAACATAATGTATAATATAGTGAACTAGTTATTACACATAAAATGATTTTCAAATCGGCTTTCGCAAGGCCGTATCACCGATCATCAATGAATAATTATATGAGGAGGAAGTAGTACAAATGGACGAGAAAGAAAGCTACTCTGTAAAAATGGAAGAGAGGCTCCGCAATCTGGGCAATCAGGTTGACGAAATGATGTGGAAAACTAAGAACTTCACGCGGAATGCGCGAAAGAGCTTCAAACGACGCGCCGAGAAGTTACTTGAAAGTAAGGAGGCCGTTGCTGAAAAGATCAGTGAAATCAGAAACACGAGCAGCAAGTCCTGGAAGGATCTCACAAAAGGTCTCGAGAAGGGGATGAATGAGCTGGAAAAAGGCTTCGAAAGTGCGGTGCAGGAGTTCAAGCAGGGAGAGACCGGCGATAGGCAAAAGACATCGAAGTAGAGTAGGTAAGCGCGATGCCCAAAACGATTGACCGTGAGTAGCTAAAAAAATGTAGTAACTCGCATTTGTTCTGATATTATGAAAGCGCTGCGCCTCACAGTTTTTCGTGTATGATGAGCCGTAAGGCACTCTAATTAAAAGGAGGCGTAGCAAATGGAGTATATCGCATTGGATTCCCACAAGCGTTACAGCTTTGCATCGGTTCAAAATTGTGACGGAACGACACGACTCGAAACACGTGTTGAACATCATCCTGGCGCGATACATCAGTTACTTTGTCAGTGTGAGAGCTCTGCCTGTTTCAATGATGAATAGAAGTTGCGAGTTCCGTGAATGGTGATAGTACTATCTCCTCATTAGCTCAATCAAATGCTCAGCGGCTAATGAGGCAAATGCCGGATCGTTAATATCCTTCTCCACAACATGAACCGGAATATCCCCTCTCAATTCTTTTTTGAGTGTATCCACATAGATCTTATCAGCATCTGGGTTGTAAAATTTTTCACCTTCTGTGGAATAAGAGCAAAAGCCTTTCATAGGTATTAACCACTCAATGGGTCCTTTTGCAACGTTTACCCTTTTTGCTTGTTCTATTGCCAACTTCTTCAGTTCTTCTGCAGTTGCCATTGTGTTAGAAAATATTGCACTGTGATGAATTATCGGCCGTCCTCCGAAGTGTTTCATGATAACATCACGAGGCCCAAATATGTTGTCGATTCCTCCTGGGCAGATTACTTGTGGTATGCTCCTCTCTGCCGCTACTGTCATTCTTTCAGACTTTACGAAGAGCAACCCTTCAAACATCTCCTGCATCACCTCTATAGTAACAAGATCCAGTACTCCATCGATCTGTCCCTCCTTAATGAGCGATTCCATTGCAGGACCGCCACGGCCGGCTGCATGAAATACTATTATCTCAAAACCAGCCTTTTCCAATACTTCCTTGGCCTTCATGGCTCCTGGAGTTGTGATTCCAATATTTGTTATTCCTATAAGTGGTTTTTCAGCTTCTACTTCAATGTATCCTATTTTTGCCATTCCACAAATAGCTCCAGCCGCTTCCGCAAGTATCTTTTTCGTGATTCTATTGAGACCCATGATATCGGCAATGGGATTTATCATTGTTATATCTTTGAACCCTACAATATTAGTAGTATCACCCGCAGCTACGGTTGATACCATCAACTTTGGAATACCCACCGGGAGAGACCGCATCACATCTGTGGCTAATGAGGTTCCTTGAGTGCCTCCTAGCGAGATGACGCCATGTATATCCCCCTGTGAAAGTAACGTTGATGTTATTTTTTTCACCCCTTCTGCCATAACTGGAGATATCACATCGCGCGAAGGCCCATCTTTGATCAGTTTTTCCAGGTCCTCACCAGCCGCTTTTGCAACGTCATATCTCGTAACATCAGGCTTAAGCCCAGGTGGATCTATTATCCCAACATCTATCACCAAAGTCCTTAGCCCATGTTGATCAATAAGTGTTTTAATAAATCTAAACTCTTCGCTCTTTGTATCCATGGTCCCAAGAATGACTATCTGTTCTTTCATCTAATCCCTCCTGTCTCAATTCTGTAAGCGCAAGTTAGCAAACCTCTCTGCAACTTCAAGAATTGCTTGTTCTATTGGAATTCGTTCTGTTGATGATCCTGTCCATACACCTTGACATGAAGTATGATCAAGTATATATTGAGCATCTTCTGGTGTTTCCATAGCTGCTCCATGAGCAAAAAGCAGCACATCTGGATTATATTTTACCGCAACCTTAAAGGCCTCCTCACTTCTTCTCGCAGTATCCTCAATAGTATCTGGCGTATCAAAACCCATGAGGCCTCCTTTTGTGGTACCTGCATGAAACATAAAGGCATCCGGCTGCGCTTGCTCCATAATCTTGTGAGTATCTTCAATGTTGAAGGGTTGGCCGAAGGTAATAAAACCCATCTCTTTCGCCAGTTTTAACATCTCTATCTCACGATCTAGTGTTATTCCGGCTTTTGTAAGTACTTTGTACATTTCAGTGTCCTTCTCGTAAAATCCGATTGATGGAGCATGAGATACTGCTATCACTCCTATCGATTTAAGCTTTTCAAGAAAAACCACCATGTCACGTAAAAGATCATTTCCGTTTATACATGTTAGTACACATGCCTCTCCTTTAATTGCAGGAAGTATATCTCGGGATGTATACTCAAGTAAATCTCCATTAGAATCAAGCATTGGCCAGAAGATAGCCATTGTACCGAAGCCGTTGCTTCTTAGTCTAGCACCAGGAAAAGTGCAGATAAAATCGGCACCAGCTTTTTCAAGCATCTTAGCAACAAGACCAGTACCGCAAGCTGCAACAAATAGGGTTCTTCCGCTGGCAACCTTATCTCGTAATTTTGACATAACTTCCTCTTTTTTTTGTCTTTGAACTTGCATTTCTTATTCTCCCTTCGATTTATTTGATTTTTAAGGTTTAATCAATTTGGCCTGCTCCCATACTTTGTATCACTTCGAAGGTTAATCTCCTTTGCGTAAGTGAGAGGTGGAGCGAAACCGAACACCTATATTCCCACCGGGATGATGACCTCGAGGGAAGGTCAATTTGATCAATGATGCTTTGCCAGACGCAGAGCTGATGTGGGGTGCTTAAAGTTATTCTTGGCGGTAATAGATTAGGGTTTATAGTGCTATTCATTATTCTCATTTTAAATACTTATCAAGAAAATCCCATACGTCATTATCAACAAACACTCCGTATCCTTGACCCCTCGCACATACTCGCGAATAATCGTAATCGACTCACCGTACCCCTTCTCCCGGATCTCCCGCAGCAACACCGTAGAGGGTAAATCAAACTCTTCCAACCGTGTTCGTATATAGCCCCTATAGGGATCCAGCTTGGATGCTCTTTTCTTTCTCTCTTTTTTCTTCTCCGGATCAAAGCGCAGATGATTGTAAACCGTCTGCCGGCTTATCCTCAACCTCCGCGCTACCTGTGACTTCGGCTCTCCCTGGCTCACAAAATGTCGTATCATTAACCGCGTCTCCTGTGGTATCATGTCTCTGAGGTCTCCTTGTGTCGACGATGTCTGTTACTACCAAACACCATCATACACGCAAGTGAGGCCTCATGTCTTTAACTGATACCTGATTTCACGAGAAAAGTGTCCAAGTTTATTCCGTTGGTTTTGTCTATGATACAACCGATGGTGAGAGTACGCTTTACATGGGAACCAGGATCCTGGGCTGGACGATGTTGTTCTACAGTGCCGGCGCCGGTTTCTTCCTCGCGCTTAAGGGGCAGAAAACGAGCCTGCAGAAAGTTATGGCGCTGTGCGGTACCGGGCTCGTTGTCTTGATGTGGATTGTTAGAAAATGAGGAGATATGGATAGTTTTAATTACTTCTCAATCGAAATATTAAGAATTTCAATCAATCTTGTGAATTCAAAAAGTATATGAACAGATGAGCCCTTTTTCATAATGAAAACAAGTTGTCCTGATTTGAGTTTGATTCTCGAAACGCAGGTTACCCACATTCCAATATCGGTTGAACAGGGATACTCAAGTTCGGTTAAATCGAATTCCCAGTTTATTAGACCTTCTTTGATGAGCTCGTGAATGCTCTTTAACAGTACATGCCATGATTCAAGAGGAAGTGGACGTCGAAATTTTATTCTAATTGCATCATTAACTAGGTAGGTAGAAACACCATATACATCGTTGATAGTGTGTGAGAGTTCCTGTATATCCATGGTCTACAATCTCTATCTCACTTAAGTATAGTGCAATGTTCTATCGATTTCCTATGAAAATGAGCATTTCCAGAAATAACCACCCCCGTAGCATACCGACACATGTAAAGGAACTTATTCTCATAATGGGGGATAGCCTCTTTGATGCGGGTCTTTTTTATGCACAATCCACTTGGAGTTATACCATTACAGAAAGAAAGCATGCTGGAAAGTGAAACAACTAATGGTAATAATTATGTGTGTTTATGATGTAAGTTGTCGTCACATTTAATAAGTCAAATTGAATGATTTTTCGATAAAGAGAAAAAGTGAGTATAAATTGCTTTTGCTTTGAATGATTTTAAAAAAAGTTTAGCTATTTAAAAATACAATCTATAATAAGCGATTTAATAAAAAACCGAAAACTTATAACACTCTGGCTCTCTGTGCTGGATGCGTTCAAATATTTTGCATATTGTATTAGATCGGGTTGCATTGCAGCCTTACCAGATGCAGAGCTGATGCGGGGTGTGGCAAACTATTCTTGGCGGTAATAGATATAATAATTACGCATAGGATCAAGTTCTTCGGGATATTCAACCACAGAAACCACAAATTCCAATACAGTTGCATTATTACTCAACTTTCCGAGTTCATAGCCAGTACCATATTGACCAATTATCATATATGTTGCTTTATACCAAATATTTCCATCTCTATCATACCAGGCTTGTTCAATAGTATACTTGCTATGATCTCGTGGAGCCACATCT
>Ga0209427_10010242_pt1 | contig 10401 bp, 8 predicted proteins | sample DeeMarSWOR136_30_FD_187465 | JGI IMG/M metagenome (GOLD analysis project Ga0209427, IMG submission 187465) | Marine sediment microbial communities from White Oak River estuary, North Carolina - WOR-1-36_30 (SPAdes) (version 2) | ecosystem: Environmental > Aquatic > Marine > Intertidal zone >...
GCCCTCCCTCACCATCCAGACCTTCCCGCTGAGCATCTCCTCCGCGGGGCAACCGAAGAACTTGATCGTGCCCTTTATCCCCGCCTTCTCCATGGCTGCCTTCGCCGCAATCGCCCCGCCCATGCCTGAGGTTCCGTGGATGTTGTGGCCACAGCCGTGGCCCGGGGCGCCCACCTCGATGGGCTCCTTGTGGGGCACCTTCTTCTGGGAGAGGCCGGGCAGGGCGTCGTACTCTCCCATCACGCCGATCACGGGTCTCCCGCTGCCCCATTTGGCGACGAAGGCCGTCGGAATCGCCGCGACCCCTCTTTCCACCGAGAAGCCGTGGGCCTTCAGCTCGTCCGCGAGCAGCTTGGAGGATTTGAACTCGACGAAGCCGAGCTCCGCGTACCCCCACACCGTGTCGCTGATCTCGATGATCCTCTCCTTGTTCCTCTCAACCCAGTCGATGACTGTCTTCTTATTTCCGTCCGTCATATCGTATCAGCTTTGGTAGGCTTCAACTTGTATTTCAAGATATTGACAAAATTAGTGTCCAAATGTTGAATAGTGATCGAAGGTCGCGTTTGAGAGGTAGATCCACGAGTTACTTATTGTTAAAAAATACGCATAATAATAAATGAAACTGCCTAAAAAATATTCATATTATTAGAAATCACAATAATTAATTATTACTACTTTATAGCATAGAAATGTTGGCTAATGTATGTCTCTAGAACAGCTCTTATAAAATAAGAAAAATTAAGCCCGTGGGTGATATCACCTGTTCATGGTTGATTCAAACTCCAGATCACACATAGAACTCAACCTTCAATATTTAAGTAAAATATTATAAGTATTTAAGGAATTAACGAATAAAACAATGAAGGCTATTATCTTAGATCATTAAAATACTAAGTTAATTAACATAAGAAATATAATTAAAAGAGTTAATCTTCAGGATTACAAGATAGTAGAGAACTTAAAGCGTGGATTATAAACGATTATATATATAAAATTTAAAGTTGAACCTGTACACATTATCGAATAATAATTTTTTTTTTCAAGTTTTAAAAAAAATTAATAGATTAAGATTTTAAGACAATCTCTTTCTTGTCTACACCACCTTTTTCAGATGTAGCTTTTATTTTTATGGTTACAAAGTCAGAAGGAGCTCTGATTAACCACTCCGCTACTTTGGATGAGCTATCTGTACCACTCCCAAATGTTGCACCATAGAATCGACCTGGAGGTTCTGTTTTAGGACCAAGAGGGGTATAGAATCTTCCAGCGAGCCTTGCGTTACGTCCCTCAATATGGCCAAGTTCAAACTTATTTTTACCCATTATAAGCTCCGATCCTTCGTTTAGGCTTATCTCTATAATAACGGGTTTTGCTAGTTTGGTTTTTTTAGCATGTTCGGTTATATTTGTAGGTAAAAAACCGAAGTTTTTCACTACAGCAACAATCTTGTATAATCCGGGTTCAATTTTAACGGTTCTAACCTCTACAATTTTAACTTGTGGGCTAAGTGCTGCATAGATGAGCATAAATTTCGCAGCTCGTTCACATTCCTCCTCTAAGGATTTTTGGGGTGGATTCTGCCAAGTAAACTTGTATTTCCACCCTCCAATCTCGACTGATCCTAGTTGAGGGTGTTCATAAGGTGCCCAAGCAAGAAAACCATTCCCATTCAAAAACTCATCATTCCACTTCAAAAGTGCTAGATCTTCTTCTTCGGTTCGATTGTCGTCCATTATTAATCGTATTCCTCCTCTTTCTCTGAAATTTCCTAGTCCCGCTTTTCCAGGCATATCCCATAGTTCATATGTCCAAGCATAAACTCCCATAATGTCGAAGAGAAAGTCCTTTGCGGTACCTACTCGTGGAGTCTTTGGATCGAGCGTAAAAAGGATGCTGTTTCCCCCCACACTAGGGTATTGCATTTCTCCACTAAGTTCTGTCCCGATGTCCCCGATGAACTCATAGGTGGCTATGTCTTTTATGTCGAGTTCTTCATCACTAGCACAACTGTAAGAACGAACGATGACCCCACTATGGGTGTGATAGGCTAACCCTCCACAGATATTTTTATGAGTACGTAAGAAATCGGCCTGAGCCCGGGCTTCGGGTTCGTCCAATGGCATATCTACTCCATAGGCTCTGCTTTCTGGTGTCCATCGTTCTGGCCAGTTTCTATTTGTCCCTCCAATCCATCTCGGAGGTGCTGCTTTTATCTCGCCTCCGTCATATCCTTTTATTAATCCTTCTGTATAGATTTTATAGTAAGTTCCCCCAAAATCGTTTGGTTTTCTTTTTACCATAATTCTTGGGTCTTTATCACTGACCTTCCAATCGCCATTTGGATCCTCTATACGCATCTGAGTAATATGGCCATCACCGTTTACATCTTCCTCGTAGAGCCCCTCTTTCCATTCGAATTCTGGATTGAGAATGCCACCACCCGTTCGTCTATAAGGAGTAGTCAGATATATCTCCGCGCCATCTGGATTAAGGCAGGGTAGAATGTAGAGGCAGCGAGTATTGAGAAGTTCAGTGATATATCTTTCTTTACCATAATTTGTTAGAACATACTGTATGGTCCAGATGCAGACTTCCCGGCCCGTCACTTCTCCAGCATGAGTGTTCCCATCTTCGTATATTGCTGGTTTTTCTGATGCAGGGCCAGTTTCATAGTTAGTAATTTCCATCATCCATAGTTCTCGTCCTGCTGAGCTTTTCCCAATTGAGTATAGCCTACATAGTTTAGGATATTTTTTGGCTATACCTTTAAGCATTTCAGTCATTTCATCGTATCTGTGATAATGATCGAACGTAATATTAACCATTTACATCTTCCACTTGTATTATTTTATTACTAATATTTAATAATTCTGCGTGCTTATAGCGAATTATATTATTTGTGAATTTAAATTAGCAAATTTTATATAAAAAATTTAAGTTATAATGAATTTAATATCATATTCACTATTTTACATGATAAATGATAAAAAGAGGGGGATTTATCAGATATTTTTTTTGGTTTTTCGCCATATAATGTCGAATAGTATAAATGCTAAGGCCACAGGTATTATATATACAGCATCAGTTTGCCATAGATTTAACAAAATGCCAGAATAATTTGCTAGTCTTCCAGTTCCAGTGTTTGCATAAGCCGCACCGACGGTTACCATAATGAAGATGCGGCCAATTCTAGGTATCACGTATATCGGACCCTTTATTTGTCTGGTGAAAATGAAATAACTAAGAGTGCAGAAACTACCTACAGTGATCAGGGTAGTGTTAAAGCTATCCATGAAAGTTGCTTTAATTAATGAACTCATTGATCCTCCGATCTGACCAAGAAGCTGTGCGTGTATTGCTCCTCTCATTCCAAGCGCGGTACCAAGAGCAACAATTAATGAAATGGGAATCATATAGAAGGCCCTAGTTTTACTATAGAAGAACAGGATGAACCCCAGTGCTAGAATAAATATCCCACCCCACAGATATTCTCCGCGAGTAACTGGAGTCCATGCGATTGATAGGGCTGATTCCCATCCCAAGACTAAGAGATGTGCTCCGTAGAACCCAACATAAAAATATTCAGCGCATCTGTAAAAGATATTCTCACGATAAAGCAAGCTCCATATTGCAAGTGCACCGATTCCATATAAGATATATACTACTGAGACCATTTATGCCCTACCTCCTTGGCGTGTAGCAAAGTAAATGATGTTACCGATAACAATAGAAGCCACTATTAACAGTTGAGCTAAATTCAATACATCCATGAGTGATGCCGCTAGTCCAGGCTTACGTATGAGAAGCTCATATTCAGCGGCACCGGTTAAACTTACCAACATTGCTACGACTTGTCCTGCACCTATGTAAGGATATAGTCTCGGAGCTGAGACGCCGGGTGCTCCGAATATTATGGGCGTCCCATAAGCAGAATACCATTGGGCGACCATTTGCTCAAAATTTCCTCCTGAAACAGATATCGCGAGACTCCAATCATCAACGGTCTTACAGTACTCCATTATCGGAAACTCGGATAGAGGTTTTTTCTGTTCACCATCTACTTCAGTTATCCAACTGTTGCGAGCAAATGCAGCTATAGCGGTTTCGCCGCCAGCTATATATCCGACAAATATGTAGTCTTCTCCATAAACTTTCCCATATGCATCTGGGTTTATAGGAGAACCCGAAAGTGTACTTCCTTTAAATGTCATATCCACGAGCATTGGACCTTCTGCCCCTAAGGCAACAATGACAACTTTCAGAGGACGAGATAACAAGTGTTTCATTAAAGCAGCGAATTGCGTCCCTAACTCAGGCCCGTATCCTGTACTATGCTGAGCGTCTAAGATAACAACGCTTCCAGGAGGTAGATTTTCAATAAAATCATACGCTGATCTGGTTAAAGCACTTGGTGCTAGCGGAAGTCCAAGGGGCATCAAAATAGGTATAGATGATAATATTAGCAGAATGAGATACAGATACCTAGCGTCTAATCCACTAATTTTCTTTAAACTCATTCTGCCCTAGCCCTCCTTTCAGCTAAGTACCCAGTCTCACGTCCGATTAAGATTCGAAGCGATGTAACAATTGTGCCTATAGCGACACCCATTATTACTCCCCGGTATCCCGCCGAATTAGCATTATCCATGATCCAGACTTTAATTGCTTGGAAGCCAGGCCAAATGCTACCTGTTACAGGGCTATTACCCATGAATACTAACGCGGCAGTAATAAGCAGGAATATTGAGTCGGTGCTCTTAGCTCTAAAAGTTCTGAAAGCTCCTGACAATATGTAGAAACCTAAGAGAGCAAAGAATGCTTGAGAAACTGGTGTATACAAATTATTGTATAGGTACACATAAGTAGGATCCTTTCGAGTAAGGAATAGACCAATTATGAGTGGAATCCATAAACTAATCAGCAATAACATACTTGGGATCCAATTACTGCCTCGTCGGATTACATTTTTCGAGTGTGTACGGGTAAGATTACCAACGCCAACTATTGCAGAAAGCCCTGCCAACGCTGTGCACACGCGAGTAAAGTTTGTAGCAGCACTATTTACCTCGGGCCACACTAGGAAGTACTCGAAAACCATGAAGAATCCTAATGTGAAAGTTATAAGAAGGGCTATATCCCGCATCCTTAATTCGGGCACAATCTCATCTCCTATCACCCGAATAGGTTGCGCAATTGAGGTAGACCTAAAGTTGAAAGCAATGTACCTAGTATAATTAACGCAAGAGTAATGAATTTGATGTAGTCTTGTCCTGCGATAGTGCTTGTCATCACAGGGTCCTTCGTGATATATGCTGAAGCAGCGAAAAGCTCTTCACCAATTAAACAGTAATCGCAGCATGCGACTAAGAAGGGTAGTTGATGCATAGTCGCTACTCCGCCTATATTGATCGCACCTGCTGCAGCTCCTGCCTCAGCTAATACAAGTGATTCGTGCCAAAAAGCCCCTATTAAAAAGTTCGCAGCTACCTTCTCCCTTTGCATAAGACCAGCCGCAGCCTTAAGTTGAGGCAAGAATATCATGTCTTCCTCGACAAACATGTCAAGTTTATCTTCGGCTATAAACGCCTCCCTCACTACTTCGAAAACCATTGGGAATACCTCTGGCATTTGGCACGTGGTTATTATACGAGCACCGTTTCTCGCCGCGAGTCCCGCAACGTAGCCAAGTATTGAAAGCGCAGCGAGTGTTTGAGGAGCCTCCATACGTGTTAGAACAGCTGTTCCTGGAGTGTAATGAATAGGCCTTCCCATCTCTACCGCCCGTCCAACAGCTTCTTCAGATGCATCCATCGCCGGCAATCTTCGTATGGGAAAAAACTTTTTCCTTCTTTCGCCTTGAATGATGACTAAGTACACTAATATAACTAAGAATAAAAGCAGAAACGCGAACACTGTCATCCTACCTGTTACAACGGCTACCATTTTTTTTCCATCTTATAATAATAATAAAGCATATAAGAGATTTGTCATTACATTGTCATTTCATGGCCTAATTTATCTTTTCCCGTGCAGTGTTATACATTAGATGATTTTGATTAACCTCTGGTTTCACGATTCTTAATACCCCTCGGATAGCCTTATAGATCCCCAACCATCACACACACCCATAGACACCTTCAAGGCCTACATGCTTTGAAAAGCCTACGAGAGATACCAGAAGCTGGGCGACCGCCTAGCCAAGATAGAGCACCTCATCGACTGGGAAGCCTTCAGACCCTTCATTCAAAGCCTCTACCACAACCAAGGCCCCAAGGAGGACGCCCCAATATGGACGAGGTGGTGATGGTGAAGCCCCTCGTCCTCCAGCAGTAGTATGGCCTCAGCGATACCGAGCTGGAACGTCAGGTGGCGGATCGCATCAGCTTCCAGAGTTTCCTTGGGTTCCCAGAGATCCTGCCAGACTACTCCACGATCTGGCAGCTCAGGGAGCGCCTCGCCGAATCTGGTCGGGATAGGCTCGTTTGGGAGGAGCTGCAGCGCCAGCTCAACGTGAAGGACCTCCGGGTCAGGAAGGGCGTGGTCCAGGACGCCACGTTCATCACCGCTGACCCGGGAAAGCAAAGGAAGCCCCTGGGAGAGGAGGCGAAGACGCGGAGGAGCAGGGATGGCAACTGGACCAAGAAGGGGAGCAGATCCTACTATAGGTACAAGCTGCACGCCAAGACCGATGTCGAATTGGGCCTCATCCTGGACCTGGAGACGACGGTGGCCAGCGTCCACGACAGTCAGGTTGACCTTAGCCTTCCGGGGGAGGTGGCCTACATGGACAAGACGTATTTCGGCGTGGATATCAGTAGGTAATCGGCAGCGATGAGGCGTGGGACCCAGGGTCGTCCGCTGGGGATACGGGACAGGCTGTGGAACAGGCGTATCAACAGGAAGAGAGCTCCTGGGGAGAGGCCTTTCGCGTTGATCAAGAGGATTTTCAACGCTGGGCATGTATTGGTGACCACAGGGCGGCAGGTCAGGGTGAAGATGTTTTTCGCGTGTTTCTGCTTCAACTTGGTTCAGCTGGGTTCGTTGGGGGTGGGCTGACAGCGGAAGCAATCGATCCGCTGCTGGAGAGGGGTGAGGAAGAGTGGATGTAGATGGTTTGGGGGTTGAGAGCGGGAATGTGAGGTTCTCCAGAATGAGGTTTCATGGTGGGTGGAGGTGGGATTGTGGCTGGGTTGGGAGCTGTTTTATGTTTAGTACGATGGAAAACTGAGTATTCTAGCTGACGGCAAAGAAAATAATAATCCTCATTATTTAAAGTGCAACATCGAGGTTAAGCAAGAAATAATGGCGAAATTCATAATGGCGAATTAGAAGGTACCCAAATTCGTCACGCTGCTAATATCTGAGTCACTAATAAGACTTATTATTCAAGCTTAAATAATAAGAATATTTTAAGATCCTAACCCAAATTCTTTCATTATCGTTGCTGCGTATTTTATTCCTCTTATATAATCTTCAATTGACATGAATTCGTTCGGTGCATGAATTCGTGGATTTCTGTCCCCTATTCCAGAGCTTGCTGAAGGGATTCCTAACCTTTGTATGGCATCTCTTGTGTATCTAGATAGATTGATTTGCTCTATTGGTGGATTTGGTCTGGATGGAATAGGTTTATTAACGATTGGTTTAACGCCAAAGGTTTTTTCAGCTGCTTTAGCCATGGATTGTACAATTTTTGAGTTAGCAGATGTTACGTCTGGGCTAAAATGTGAACTATACACAATAATATCTATGTCTCCAAAGCCGTGTTTTTGTAGGTGATTTTTTAAGAGTTCGTAACATTTATCGGAGTCTTGCCCTAATTTCAGCCTAAAATCTATTTTAGCAAAGGCTTCGTGAGGAATCAACGTGTGTTCACCGAACCCTGTGTATCCAGAGTGAATGCCGCTAATCTCACAACTTGGTAAGTACCTTGCTAAAGTAAGTTCTTTACCACTTCGTTTTGCTTTCAGAGATTTTAACCCTAACTGGCTTTTTAATGCTTCCTCATCGATTTGAATACTGCCCACATAATTTTTTTCTTCTTCGCTAAGAGGTACAAGGTCGTTATACCAGCCTTCTATGAGAATCTGATCATTTTCGTCTTTGAGTGTCATCAATGCACGCGAAAGTTTTTCAGCCGCATTTGGCACCGCGTATGCCTCACCAGGATGAACATCAATATTTGCACATTTAGTCCTCAACTCTACATACAGAATCCCTCCACCTCTTCCTGCGGAGACAACGGGTAGACCAGTGCTTCTGTCTACTCCCCCGTCGAGACCATACATAGCGTCGGCAGCGATCAAATCTTGATATTCTTCAACCCAGAATCCAAGGTGTGTGCTTCCATGTTCCTCTTCTCCCTCGAAAATAAATTTCATCGTAACTGGAACTTCTCCTATTGCTTTTAAAAAAGCATCAACTGCATGAACGCTAACTAATAATTGCTTGTCATCACATGCTCCTCTAGCGTATATTTTACCATCCCTAATTTCAGAACTAAAAGGAGGAGAAACCCATTGATCTAACGGTTCAGCAGGTTTGACATCATAATGACCATAGCATAAGAGAGTTTTTGAACTAGTTTTAGATTGTCTTACGCCAAATACTACAGGCTTAGATGGATCACTTTTCTCAGGACGTTTTGAAGAGACCATCAAAGCGTCCACTCCACAACCTACCATAATATTTTTCAAAAGGTCAGCGCATTCACGTACTCCGACATTAGTCGTGGATATGCTTGGTTGTTGTAGAAATCTTCGGAATTCATCAATATAACGGTCCGCATTCGCATCAATATATTTATAAACTTCATACATTGACATTGAAGCTCGAACTCAACATAACAATATATTATTATATGAATTTTTCTACGTGGATTACGTATGTATTAATTAAAATTTTTCCATTTTTTCCAAATATAAACATATATATAAAAACATGCGCGCGTGCAACTGAATATTAAAAAATAAAAAAGATTAATTGTAGCCTAAAAGATCAAGAATTGCTAGAGCATATAATTTTGTCATGTAAACTAGATCATTTATTGATATATGCTCATCAGGGCCATGTGCTGGACCTGCATCGTCTCCACTGCCTAGGCTTACCATTGGTATTTTGAGATCGTTAATGAAGTAGTTAAGGTCGCTTGATCCTGAGTGGCCAGTAACTTCTACCTCCTCGCCTTTAACTTCTTTATAGATTTTTTCAAGAGCTTTTACAAGTGGGTGTTCCTTAGTCATTGTGGATGATTCACGTGTTCGAATGACCTCAAATTCATATTTTATTTCAGGATTTTCTTCATTGAACTCTCGTAATGTATCTTCAATTTCCTGAATAATATTTATAATGCTCTCTGATGGAGTAAATCTTCGATCAAGGATTATTTCACATTTATCAGGGATAACATTATCTTTCCATCCCCCATTTATTAAAGTCACCGACATCGCAGCTCTCTTTGTGATGGGATGTTTTCTATTACTTATTTCATGTGCCTTTTTTTGAAGAGCAATTACTATTTTAGCTGCATTCTCAATAGCATTTCTCCCTGGTTCCATAGCTTCTTCATGAGCTGAATGAGTTAAAGTTCCTAGTGCCGTAATTCTTGATACCATCCTGCCATTATGGCCTATAGATATTATATTACCTGTTGTGCAATATAATCCGAAATCTGCTTTTATCACTTTTTTTTCTGCAATTGGTTTCATACCTTTCATTCCACTAACTTCTTCATCTGCAACAAAGGTGAATAATACATCTCCCTTAAGCTTCAATCCCGCCCTTTGAATTGCTTTAATAGCTATAATTAATGCAGGAATTGGAGCTTTATGATCAGCCGCACCTCTACCATATATTCTCCCTTCCTTGATTTCTCCTCCGAATGGATCTACGGTCCAATTTTTAATATCCCCTGCCGGGACAACATCCATATGCGAATAACATGCTAAAGTTTTGGTTCCATCAGTTCCTGGTAGACGTGCTATTAAATTCGTACGGTTCTCATCGACTTCGAAGAACTTTATGTCAGTGAATCCTATAGGTTCAATAATATCACTCACCCATTCTGCAACAAGCCGTTCATTTCCAGGAGGATTTACACTAGGGATTCGAATTATTTCCTGGTGTAACTTTATAAGTTCATCTTTAGCATTTTCGATCTCATTCAAAACTTTACCTCGTGGATTCATATTATCACCAACTTCATAGCAATGTATTGTATATTTATATTAATAATAAAAAATTTGTCAATATCATAGGCGCACATATGGAGACGCTGAAAAAACAGTTAAAGTCTCAGCTGTATTTTGAGAGAAATTTAATAAATAACATATGAAAATTATTGATCGGTGGCAAGAAATGTTTGATCTTGTTATTAAGAATGGAAGAGTCATCAACGGC
>Ga0209427_10010246_pt1 | contig 10400 bp, 8 predicted proteins | sample DeeMarSWOR136_30_FD_187465 | JGI IMG/M metagenome (GOLD analysis project Ga0209427, IMG submission 187465) | Marine sediment microbial communities from White Oak River estuary, North Carolina - WOR-1-36_30 (SPAdes) (version 2) | ecosystem: Environmental > Aquatic > Marine > Intertidal zone >...
CAAGCATCATGTCATCGCGATTGTAGGGCTCCTCAGCGATCAAGACGCCCACATTATCAGCCCCCACGAAGCCAGCCTCGATAGGCAGGACGTGGACATAGGCCCCCGGGCTGATCTTTATCCCCATGTCGCGAGCCTTCACATCTATGGAAGCGTGAAGGGCAGGAGGGAAGGGAGCTTTGCCGATGTATACCGGATTAATATTGAGAAATATATGGTGCATGCAGGTATTACCGACAATGGTCATATCCAGAATGTCCTGGCGCTTGATTTCTGCCTGCGTGGATATGTCCTCAACGATGCCATTGAGACCATCGATTATAGCTTGATTCAATTGCTCCAAACCTTCTGGGTTGGTCATCGTGTAGCAGATACGGGACATGACATCTTCGCCGTAAATCACCTGCGGATTCATCATGGAGGCGGTGGCTATCAATTTGCCGTCTTTTAGGTTACAGAGATAACCGGCTATGGTGGTGGTGCCGACGTCTACCGCCAGCCCATAGCCATTCTCAACAAAGCCCGGCTCGATGCGGATGACCTCTTTCTCCTGCCAGATGGAGACGGTTATCTTCCACTCCCCCTGGCGGGTAGTATCCTGCAGAGATATAATCGCTTGGTAGTCAATGCTGAGGTTCCTTAATTTATACTTCTTATCGAGCTCATTCTGCAACCGTTCCCAGTCACCCAGCGTATCTTTCAGGGTAGCCTGAGGCAGCTCTACAGTATATTTCTTTACCGCCGGCTTCAGCTCAATATCAATTTCACGGGCGGCTTTACGAACAATCTGCTTGCCCATGCGGCTTTCCTCAGGGACAAAAACAACAACATCACCCTCAATTCTGGCCTGGCACGCCAGGCGGAAGCCATGCTGTTCTTGTTGCAGGTTGAAGAACTTTTTCTCAGTCGGTCCCATCGAGGAAAGGTTATCCCGGTGAGACTCGATGCCGTATTTCTCAAAGGCACCTTCCTCAACCCTCACCTTGCACTTGCCGCAGATGGCTTTTTCGCCGCAGACACCCTCTATATCAACACCCAGGGCTACAGAGGCTTCCTTAAGCGTTTTACCTTTATCCACAAAGCCTCTACGCCCCGATGGTTGAAAAATGACCATGCATTTTTCGTTTTCCGGCATAACTTCACTCCTTCCCTGTTACTTTTATTATACCAGTTAAGCTTGTTCCAGCGTATCAAAATGTATGCTGACGTCTCGTGCCAGCGCTAGGCCGGCTTCAACCTCAATGGCTTTAATTATACCCACCGGTACGGGGCATGAAAGGTGCAGAGGGTGCTCGGACAACTTGAGGTAAATCCCTGACTCAGCCCTGGGTTTTAGAACATCCCACTTATCTATCTCTGTCAGGACTTCATCCAATCCAGCTACAGTTTTACATTCGCTTATTATCTTGCAAGAAAGTCTTTTTTTATCAATTTTACTAATTTCTATAGTAGTGGTAAAACCACAGATGCCTGGTTTAACAATCACTCTTGTCATACAGGTTATCGCCCCCCCCATCAGTTCCGCTGGATTCATACTTCTGCCCAACTAGAGAGAGATAGTGTAACCAATTAGCTTCTTTTTAGTATCAGTACCTAATATGATTATATTAAAATAATTTCTTCTATAGATGGCATAAGCCATCTCCGAATGTTTCATCACCCGTTAGATATAACTGCTATTGCCGAAGGTCTTTGCCATGTAAGCCAAACACTAGCCGGCTAGCTATTTCTACTGACTAGTACCAGCTAACAATTTGCTTATGCCTTCTGTAAATTATAGTAAAGGGAGGAAACCCGTTATTTGTATCAGGCTTCTAAATCATCCGGGTGCTCCCCCCCTTACTCTAACAGAATATAAAATATTTAATTTTATATTGTTTTACGATTGCTATTTTGCTTTAAATAACGGACCGCCCAGTGGTAAAACCGGTCTGTGCAGCATTCCTGCTAGAAATCCAGCCGCCGCCATATAGAAGAAGTATATACCTCCGGCAAATATTATCCAGCCCAGTACCGGTTCTACTGTGTGAGATAGGTACCCAGCAAAGACAAGACCGATTAAGAACACGTCGATGGCAAGTGCCCACAAGGCAATCGCCATGTGCCAGAAAAGACCGCCGGCAACAAATCCGACAACGAGTAGCACAGGGGCGATATAGAAAAAGTACCAGCCGATAACCCTCATATCCACTTCAATGCCCATACCACCGGCTAAGAATGCCATCAAGAACATAAGACCCGGAGCCAGGCCCAGCAATATACCGAAGACGCCGTTAAGCGTCGCTCCGAACAGGTTGCCGCCCCTTATATCCACCACCATTAGAATTATAAAAACGACTGAAGAAGCGATAATTATACCGGCGATAAGCGGTGATGCCGCTGGTGTAATATAACCAACCAGCATAGGCCAGAAAGCTCCGAGGAGTATACCACCCACGATGAATATACCTATCGGTGTGGTATCTACCCATTTATTGTTGTTCTCCATTTGTATCTCCCTTTTTACTCCAACATTTTATTTGGTTGATTTTCTGGAGATGCACGTTCTAATTAATACCAGCCATGGTCGAATACGGCTTGCGTCATTGCCTTGACGTTCTCTACCGGCGCCATCGGCGGCATTTCACAGCCGGGTGAAAAGATATAACCCGCTTCAATTTTCTTACCGTCTTTCACATTCTTTTTAACGGCTTCGTACACTTCTTCAGGCGTCCCGGTCTGGATGATAGCTGGGTTTACATTGCCCAGTATGATGTCATTGGGGTAATATTTAGCCGCAGTTAGCAGCTCAACTTCTTGGGCTATACTGATTATACCCGGGTCACCCATCGGTATCTTCGCCCAGTATTCCATATTGGCGTTGTGCTCACCGCAGATGTGAGCATAAAGGTGCTTGTAGCCCATATCGAGAAACATTTTGTTCATTTCTGTAATATAGGGCATAGCGAATTCTTCAAACATCTTAGGTGATATCAACTGGTTGGCTGAGGTCGGCTCGCCGCCCAAAGGTATTACGTTATCAACACCATATAGCTCTTTCCAGTAAGCAGCCAGCTTTCTAATATGCTCGTTTGCCAGTTGCAGCAAGCGGTGGGCAACATCCGGCTTTTTCAGAATCCATTTGCACAGTTTGTCCGGCCCGGAGATGTTACCGGCTAGTGTAAAGGACATATTCGCCCCAAACTGCATTACATTAAAGGGCTCATTGTCAAGCAGCTCCTGTGAAGATATATCATAGAACTCCTTCATTATTGGAACGATACCGGCTGTTTTAACATCCGGGACTTTGTGGCTCATAACGTCATCAGGTGTCTCCACCGGGTGTTTGAGCACCGTCGGCGCCTGGGCAAACTCGCCACTGGGCCACTTGATTTCACCGCCGAGCTCCCAGCCACCATAGGCGGCATAGCCCAGCATCGGAGTAAAAACCCAGCCGAAGTCCTGGCAGGTCTTCTTCTGTGCTTCGTAGGCTACCTTGGGATTGTTATAAGCATCGGATATAGAGGTGCCAGTATAGACGGTGGCAAAACCCTGATAAGCAAACGGCCAGACTGGCACGCGGTCTGGCTTCTTACGGTTGAGCAGGGCAAGTATCCTCTCTCTGTCTGTCATAGTCCCTTTTCTTTCTGTCATAGTAATAGCCTCCTATTTTTTACTAGTCATACCAGCCGTAGTCCACTACTGCCTGGCTCATAGCTTTGATGTTCTCCACGGGCGCCATTGGCGGCAGCTCGCAGCCGGGGGAGAATACATAGCCGCCAGGGCACTTGGTCATGCCGTCCAGAACATTCTTCTTGGTAGCCTCGTAAACTTCGTCCGGTGTTTGGTTCTGGATAATAGCCGGCTCAAGGTTACCCATAATGACGTCGTTGGGGTAATATCTACCGGCTGTCTCTAACTCAACTTCATGTCCGATGCTGATGATGCCTGGTTTACCGTATGGTATTTTAGCCCAGTGTACAAGGTTATCATTCTGCTCGCCGCACTGGTGACAGTAGATATGCTTGTAGCCCAGCGATAGTATATATCCATGTACCTCCATGAAGTACGGGAGGACAAAATCCTCAAACTGCTTGGCTGATATTATCTGGCCGGTAGCTACTGCCTCACCGGTAAACGGCAGAGCCCCTTTAACACTAAAAAGTTTGTGCCAGTAATCAGTAAGGTCGATGGAATGGTCAGCCGCCAAGCGAAGTAACCGGTGTGCGACATCTGGCTTTTTAATGACCCACTTACACATCTTGTCGACACTGGCAATCATCCCGGCGGTGTTAAACGCACCAAGGCTCCAAGCCAATACATTAAACGGCTCGTTGTCTAACTGTTCACTAGCAGCTATCTTGTAAAACTCCGTCATTAGTGGGATAATACCAGCAGTCGACACCTCCGGTTTCTGTAGGTTCCAGACATCTTCCTCGGTTTCCACCGGATGGCGGGTAACTGTCGGCGCCTGGGCAAACTCGCCGCTGGGCCACTTGATGTCACCACCGAACTCCCAGCCACCGTAAGCGGCATAACCAAACATTGGTGTAAATACCCAGCCGAAATCATCACAGGTCTTCTTTTGCGCCTCATATGCCACCTTCGGCTTGTTGTAGGCATCGGCGATGGAGGTGCCGGTGTAGACAGTGGCAAAGCCGGCAAAAGCGAAAGGCCAGATAGGCACCCTGTCTGGTTTTTTGTACTGGAGCACTGCCTCCACCCTCTCTCTGTCGGTCATTGTTGCTTTTCTTTCTGTCATAGTACTAACCCCCCATTCCTTTTTAGTTTAGTGGTAGCGATTTACACTATTTTATAAGAGGAAACGTTTCGTCTGCCCATTTATACTTGTTAATATAGAACCATAAGCAAGCTCCCTTCAGATAATTATTTGCCAGAGCATCAGCCGGAACTATGCACCCCGAGGTGCTATTCTATTCCCAGTTATTAGCTAACAGGCGGTCTTGGGCAAGCTATATTTGATGGCCTATTTGCCCAGTTCTTCTTCTTTGAGCATCTTCAGAAGATTTATAGCTTCATCAACGGCGGTACCGGCTGTCTTGGCATAGCCATCAGCTCCGTATTTCTCGGCAACCTCCGGATTTACCGGGGCACCACCTAATAAAATGCGGACCTTGGGATTCTTAGCCCTCAATTTTTCTATGACTACCGGCATAGCCAGCATACTGGTGGTCATCAGCGCTGATAGGCCGACAACCTCAGAGTCTGTTCTGAGCTGTTCCTCAACAAACTTATCCAGAGGTACGTCTTTGCCTAGGTCGTAGACAGTCCAGCCGGCGACCTCGAACATCATCTTGACCAGGTTCTTACCGATATCATGGACATCGCCCTCGACCACGCCCAAGACTATGGAGCCTTTTACCTCGGCTTCTCTGCCCGAAGCTTCAATAGCTGGTTTTAGTATATCAAGACCAGCATACAGGGCGTCAGCACACATCAGTAACTCGGGGACAAAGTACTTCTTTTCATTGTAGGCTTCACCAGCAGCTATCATACCGTTGGCGAGGCCTTCCATAGTCGCCACGAATGGGTCAACACCCTCCTCTAGGGCTGTGTTGGCCCACTTTACCGCGTCATCTTCCTCAAACTCATACACTGCAACATGCAGCCCCTTCAGGATTTCTTTGGTTCTTTCCTCTGTAGCCATGAATTGCCTCTCCTTTATTTATTTTATTTATAAATTATGAGTATTTCGACTTTGGTGTGAGGACATGAAAATGCTGATGATTTTGCGGGGAAACGGAATATAGAGTTATGCTGGATTGCACTGCTATTAGATCAAATAAAATATACCTAAGTACAGTCAAAATTATTAGTGCCTTATATGGAGCTAAAGTCTTAATATTCTGAGAATATTAAATATGCTGAAACACACTATATACTACCAATTAGCTCGTGTCAACACCCCACTAAGCATAATTACCTATAAAGCATAACCTTAGTATAAACATAAATTACTTACGATGGTTCTTTAAAAGTGTTAAACATCTTTTTTATATGTTATTATATTCGGCATGTTGAATAACCATAAGGGGATTAGGGTAGCCGGCGCTATTGCCGGCGTTTCTATATTCTTCATATTTAAGTCATTAAACATCACCGGCATGGAGCCAGAGGCTCAGGAACTTATTGCTCTGTTGCTGGCTGCGATTATTTTCTGGTTGACCACCCCCATTCCGATGTACCTTACCGGATTGCTTGTTGCTGTTATCCCTTGGGCCCTGGGGCTGGTGTCTTTTGAAACCGCATTCAGCGGCTTCTCTGGCAATACCTTCTGGTTCCTTTTCGCTGCTTTAGGCATCGCTGGCTGCATCAAAGAGTCCGGAGTCGCCAGAAGAATAGCCCTCTGGCTGGTATCGAAGGTAGAACCAACATTTCACCGCCTGATGTTTATTATAATGATCGTCATGTTTCTGCTGGGCTATATACTCCCCCTGGGCGTGGCGAGGGTAGCTCTGATGCTAGCCATATTAACCCCGCTGATTGCGCTCTTCGGTGTGCCGGGCAAAAGCAATATCGGCAAAGCTATCACCATAGCTGTAGCTATGTTCGGCATGGCTACTTCGTGGCAAATACTGACCGGCGGCGCTCCTGGACTTATAATGTGGGGCTCTCTTGCCGAGCTGGGCTACGAGGTTTCATGGTTTCAATGGGCGGCTATAATGGTCGTTCCAACATTGCTGGTACTGTTTATAATGCACCTGACCGTGAGCAGGATGTTCAAGCCAGAGGTGGGTATAGCGCCAGGAGGTAGGGAAAAGGTTAAGCAGGAGCTGGAAAGCCTCGGTCTGATGAAGACGATGGAGAAGAGGTCCTTAATAACACTTGGAGTGATAATAGTATGCTGGCTTACGGAACCCTTGCACCACATAGAAACGGAAGTTGTCGGTATTGTCGGTGTCTTTATCTTTGTACTACCAATGGTGGGCACGACCAGCTTTGATATTTTCATTAAGAAATTGATACCCTGGCCCCTGTTGATATTCGTAGGTGCTGTTATCAGCTTGGCTGCGATGGCTGTCAGTACCGGCATGGACACATATATAAACCAGAGCGTGGTAGCCCCGATTTACTCTATAGCGGATAGCCCTTTTCTGTTTATAATAAGCACTTGGGTTTTAAACTCGGCTGCCGGAGCAATGATGGTCAGCGTGCCTTCTATACCGCTTTTTGCCGCTCCTATTACCGAAGCGGCTATATCTGCCGGTGTGAATCCTATAGTCGGTGCGCTTATATATCTAAGCTGCTTTCCACAGATGTTGTTCTACTGTGCTATTCCGTTTTTTCCCATAGCCATGGGCTATTGCTCAATCGAAGCTAGGGACTGGATAAAAGCCGGCTTCGTATTCTTTCTTGCTTGGCCTATAGCTCATATAATATGCATGTTTACCTGGTATCCATTATTAGAACTAATGGAGATAATATAGAAGTCTGACCTGGATACCATTAAGGAACGTTTATCAGGCTTAAAATTGCTTTTGGGCAGTAGTTACTTTACGGAATAAAAAAATCTTTCCTTAGATCTTTCGTAAAGAGAGTCAAGTTAAACAAACCGACTATAGTTATCGATTATGCTCTGCCCTTGCCCATTAATGGATTAACTACAAGTGAGAAATTATGTATATCTATAAACTTGGCTCCCCGAGTAGGACTCGAACCTACAACCTAGCGGTTGCATGCTGGAAATCGCGTAATTGCATTAATATTAATAATCTTCAGTAAGAATCAATGTAATAACGAGAAAACCTACCTATCATCAGCTTAACGTGTTTATTATTTATCAGCCTTCTTTATAATGATAGGTATCTATTCCATCCTATCAATGAAAATACAATAGCAACAACGGTAATAAAGTAAGTGACATAAGGTGGAATTTGATAATTGTTTTTTGCGAAATCCATCAGTCTGATTTGTTCATAATTGCAATCACATATTTTGGGATTCTGAGATAGAGATCGGTTTTTGGCAAAAGATACAGTTTTTAATTCCACCCAGTTAAATACTTCTTGAATGGATATGCTGTTGTCATTGTCATCGTCAACATTATCCAAATTGTTAAAGGCATCCAGAAAAAAGTGCGTGAAAATACTATGGCCTAGTATTGGTCTTTCATATGAGTCTTCATCCTGACGACAGGATGAAAGGATTACGCGACCATAATTATAGAGTTCTTTGATAAATCCTCCGCTGTTACATGAGTCAATGATAATTATCTGTTGACTTGACTCCAGACATCTGAACCAAGAATCCAGCGTATCATCTTGGATTTCATTCCTATCCGAATTATTTGACGTGTTATATGGCCAAATGGTGTATTCGCCGTTACTGTCTTGTTGTCCATGCCCGGAAAAGTAGAATAAAACTACATCATTAACTTCTTCTTTCGAATCTAGCCAGCCAGTTATGGTATATTGAATACTAGATTTCGTAGCTTGCGAATCTACTAAAAGTTTTATATGGTCTTCACCCCAAATAAAACTCAGTTGATCGGCAAGTTTAATAGCATCATCATCAGAATATACTAAATCATAACCCTTCACAGGTTTGGGGAACAAAGGGGCTGAGTCAAAATATAAGTAATCTGAAACACCTATTATAACTGCCCAATACTCAACAGGACTGCTCTCGGCATAGACTTTGTTATTTGGGATTTGCACTAACGCAATTGAAATAATTAAAGCTACGAGAGTAATTTTTATGTATTTAAAATACTTTGCCACGATTTTCTCCTGGCGGAGATTATCGCTTAGTTTGATATCTTATCACTAATTGAAGCGAGTGGCAAGTTTCTTTTAGCCTTCTTGGTCGTTGGTTTAGATCCAATAACTACCACTTATTTATTAGATTTTTTCCATCAACTTACTCATCTATTTTATCAAGTCGTGTTCAATTATCTGTAAATTCGTTGAGATGAGCCAGGGCTATTTTTAATCATACTTAATTATCGTAACGAATAACATAGGAATTCAGTTTGACAGTTCTGCCTCAATTTTCATTTTCCATTGGCTAAGTTCCTCTCCATTTTGAACTCTAAGATCCATAGCATCATTAAAGTATTGCACAGCTTGCTCGATATTTAGTAAGTAAGCATCGTAGTCATTATTATTCTTGCTTTCCCATGACTTCCTTAGATAACTGTAGGAACTGAGAAATAAACTTCCTTCATCAACAAGAGATTCCTTTATGGCACGCATTTCCTCTGTGGGAGAATATAATGAATAATACCTTTCTTTATAATCTCTCATAAGTCTTAATCCGGTGTTTAATGAGGAATCTATTTCTTTCGGGTTTCTTATTTGGTTATAGGATATATTCGTGAAAAGATTATGAAAATTGTCTCGAACCTCATTATCATCAAGATCATTATGTAGAGTTTGAGCAAGCTTTAAAAATCCGTAACTCTCCTCGGCTTCGTTATAGGTTACAGCATTATATATCTCAATGCCCGAAACAATTAAGATTATTACAGTCACAATAACTACTGATGCTTTAATGGTATCTTTGATGTTTTGATCTATTTTCATGTTCCTTTATACAGTGGATTTAGAATATAAAGCTGTAAATTATTCTTTGTATATAGTTACAATTCGTGGCAAAAACCACTCAGAATGTCAATATAAATTGATTATTAGATGGTATTTAATATACTCCACTATATTATTGACCTTCTCAACAATCGTTGGTTCAAAACAAATCATTGCCGCTTATTCAACTCTCTTTTAATACGGCATTTTCATAGATTAATAACCAATAATAATATAGTTGTTCAGAATGTTTATTAATCTATTTATTTTAGTTTCTAAGCTAATGTAAGCTATTTTTAAAGTGGTATCAAGAATCAATGTAATTAACAAAAATCTAATCTATTCATTACCGTAATGTATTTATTCTTCATCAGCCTTCTTTGAAAATCTTTCTAATGATTGGTATTTATTCCACAATATCAATGAAAACACAATAATAACAACGGTAATAATACAAGTGACATAAGGTGGCATGGGAGGACTACTTTTTACGAAATCCATCAGTCTGATTTGTTCATAATTGCTATCACATATTTTTGGATTTTGGGATTGAAATTGGGTTTTAGCAAAAGATACAGTTTTTAATTCCACCCAGTCAAATACTTCCTGAATGGATATGCTGTTGTCATTGTTACCGTCAACATTTCCCAAATTGTTAAAGGCATCCAGAATAAAGTGTGTAAAAATACTATGGCCTAGTATTTGTCTTTCGTGTGAGTCTTGATCTTGACGACAAGATGCAAGGATAACGCGGCCATAATTATAAAGTTCTTTGATAGATCCTCCACTGTTACACGAGTCAATGATAATTATCTGTTGATTCGACTCCAGACAACTGAGCCAATCGTCCAGCGTATCATCTTGGATTTCATTCCT
>Ga0209427_10010248_pt1 | contig 10399 bp, 14 predicted proteins | sample DeeMarSWOR136_30_FD_187465 | JGI IMG/M metagenome (GOLD analysis project Ga0209427, IMG submission 187465) | Marine sediment microbial communities from White Oak River estuary, North Carolina - WOR-1-36_30 (SPAdes) (version 2) | ecosystem: Environmental > Aquatic > Marine > Intertidal zone >...
GTACCAGTATCTTCATTTTATCTCCTCATCTTGCCTCGATCATTTTCCCATTTTTGCATTTTAATTTGTCATTTTGCATTTTGATTTTTGATATTTAATCTTCCTTCTCCATCCACTCATTCACTCATCCACGTATTGTTTTGAACCTTTGTATTTTGGTCATTTGAATTTGTTTAGTATTTAGTGCTTAGGATTTAGGATTTCTTACGTCCCATCGCCAACCAGTGTTTCAACCTATTCATTAGCAATACCCTTTAAAGGTAATAATAACACCCACCAAAATCCCCACCAACCAAATACTATCGATTTAGCCCGTTAGAAGTAAGATGCCGAAGGCACTTGTCCACTTTCTAACTGGGACTATCTCCTCATCAATAATCATTAATCAATAATCATTTCGCCAGTCCCTCCATCCATTATCCATACCAATCATCATTTATCAATAATCATTTATCAATTGACTCAACCCACCACAATCCCTGCCAACCAAATACTATCGACTAACGACTATCGACTAATTTGGCCCTGAGCAAAGTCGAAAGGTCGAAGGGCAACTCGCAGCTCATAACTCGTATTGAACATACTATTTTTTCAAAATTTTCTTAAAAAGTTCAATTTTTGCCAAAAAATGGGGTGCATTTTTAGTTCTTGACACCAAAAGTATTAGCTGATGGAGTCATTTTGGAGACAAGGCAAAGAGGCAAAAATTAGAGATATGACCAATGGTTTCCAAATCCTATCAGAGGCTTTATTGAAGGCGGGGGGATTCGAAACCCTTCCGTCGCCTCAAACACTTCTTTACATAGTACAAACAAAACCCACACAAATCAAGCACAAAAGCTTGCAAAATCAGACACTTACAAAAATCCCAAAAACAGTAATTTTAACAAAACCGGTACATGTTCCGAACAAGAGAATGACACATCTTTGCACAAAAAGTGTGCCATATGTGTGCCCCAACATTTTGCAGCTAACGGTAACCTACCGCCCGAACTCATTGAACTCATTTGCCTCTGGCCGAAATTGCCAACGGATGTAAAGCAGTCCCTTTTCTTTCAAATATTGTCTGAAAATAGTTTCCGCTGATTTCATATGTTAGGCTTGGCTTATACTATCGCACTGTTTCGTAACAAACCCGGCAATTTCTCTTTACGACTGAGAAACAGATGATTGAGACTCCTCAATGCAGTGCGTCGGTTCTGTAATCTGTTCGATTTCCTGATTGCGGTATTTTTTTATAATATCTTTTACTGAAAGCCCCTCATCAATCTTATAAATATCAACGAAATTATCCCTGAGCATATGAAAAGAAATCTCACCGATCCGAGAGGTAAATAATAAATCCAGTTTGTGCCAGATAACCGCTTTTATAACTTTGACGCCTACATGCTTTTTCTCGCCCAGAAACTCGTTATAGTAAAAATCCTCTATTCCTACATTTTCGTCGGCAATCTTTAAGATGACAAAATATGGTGCACGACCGAAATGACCATGAACTTTCGAGTCCATTCCGTTTATATCCTGTACAGGTACGATGGCAGAAACAAAATTCTCTTTTGATGGTTCGACATGGATAAAAACCGACTCAATATGCTTGAAATTATTGGTGATATGATCTTCTACCTTGTCTGCTAAGGCATGAGCTTTGTATAAAGAAAGTGAAGGACTTGTCAAAATCTTACATTCTACCATTTTGAACGGCCCTGCCTGACGAATCATCACCTCACCAACACCCTTAACACCATAAATCCTGTTTATATCCTGCTCAATGTCAGATTGCAGCTCAGCATCAAGATTTGCGTCCAGCAAAAACAGGAAAGATGTCCATACGTTCTTCAGGCCCAACTTGAAAATGAGTAATGAGATTAAAATAATGATAGAGCCTTCTACGTAAGGAATTCTTAAATAGGCCAACAATATCCCTGCCAAAACAACTAAAGAGGTAAAGATATCTAAAAAAGACTCGCTTGCATTAGCTATAAGGGACTGGGAATTGATTGATTTGCCAACGTCTTTTTCTTTTCTGGCCAGGACAAAAGCTGTAATGATAGATAGTACGCTTACACTGACAGGTAAAATCGGAAATTCTTTAACATAGGCGACGTGGAAGAGCTTGTCGTATCCGTCTCTTAATATCTGTACCCCTGCCCACGTTATTAGGACACCTATGACAAGAGTTACTAAAGTTTCAACCTTGTATAAACCATAGGGGAAACGCTCGGTCTTTTTCCTGGACGCTATCCAGAGCCCAAAACCGGAGGCAAAAATCGTCAGAAGATCGGCACCGCTGTGGAAAGCATCAGCTACTAAAACCTTCGAGTCGAACAGATAACCTACAGCAGCCTTTGCAACAGCTAAAAGAAGCGTTACGAAACTCGCAATAAACGCTATTCTTTGTCCCAGTTTTAGACCTTCAATTTTATCAATTTTCTTCTCCATAGCTTGAGCAGGCATTTCTATTCTTCATAGGAAAATTGACGTACCATAGGTGAACCGCAATTGGAACATTTTGTTTGGAAACACGGTACTCCGAGTTGATGTTGTACTATCAGGCCGCAATTAGGGCAGATGCAATTACCTGGTGGCACATTGAACCTGAAACCCCCGGCACCTCTACCTCCACGGAAACGCCTGCCCATACCTCTTTTACCTCTACCCTGTCCTCTACCAAATCTAAATGACATTGTAATCTCCTGTCGTATTGCTATGCTATTATTAGATAGTAGCTTTATAATAAAGCTGCTGATTTTGCGGTTTTGATTCGATTTTTCGTTTGGAGGATAATTCTTCTACATACTTGACAACTTCATTTCGATGAAGACCAAGACCTGCTGCAATATCCTCAATAGAACAAGGCCGACGCTGCAAAAGTGTCAAAACATCTTCACGGCGAGCGGAAAAATCCTGCTGCTTATGAACCTCGCTGTAGTTAGCAATAACCTCTGCTTTTTCATATAGTTTTTTAGCTATCGTTTCTAATTGCTTTTTTGGCACTGGCTCGGCAAAGCCTTCGGCAGGTGGACGAGTAACGGTATTTACCTGAACTTTATCGGGTTGTATAGCATTTATACATGTCTTCAATCTGTTTATTTCCATCTCTGGTGTGGTTACACCTGCCAGAAGGAACACTTCCAACCAGTACTGGCCACCATAATCCTTACGGAATTCCACAAGACCTTGAAGCATTTTGCTGAATGTAATATCCGGATGGGGTCTGTTAACATATTGAAATATCTGGCTGCTTCCTGCATCAAGCGATGGAACAACCATATCCGCAGCTTTCAAGGCATTTCTTACTTCCGGCAGCCACAACAGTGAACCGTTTGTAAGCACAGCTACAGGAATATCAGCAATACCTTTAGTCTTGGAAATGAGTTCTTCAAGTCGTGAGAAAAGTGTCGGCTCACCTGAGCCGGATAAGGTTATATAATCAGGTTTGGAACTGAGTTTTGCTTTGAGTTGGTTGATGACGATATCAATCGGTACCCATTCTTTTCTTTGCATTGTTTTGTTGGTTGTTCTTCCGAGTTGACAGTATATGCAATCATATGTGCATGTCTTGAATGGTACTAAATCAACCCCCAGCGAACGCCCCAACCTTCTGGAAGGTACAGGACCAAATATGTATTCTCTTTTTTTGCTGCCAATAATTTCAGCACTCATACTATGGAACTCAACTTTACTACAGAACCAATTAACTCTTCAACAGTGTAAGACTTTGCCAGATTGGTCGGCAGCAAACAGCCATGATTGTGGTCAGATGCGACAATTATCAGATTTTCTCCTGCTTGGCCCCATCCTCGCTCTTGTGGTTGGTGGCCAAGAATAAAAATGTCAACGTCAAAAAGTTTGGCCAGACCGTCGAGCAAAGATTGGCTGTGTTTTCTGCCCCAAGTTAGAAGATAAGCTGAACCTAGCCTCGCCACATCCTCGTTTCTCAATTGCCGATATAGAACCTTCTGGTCGAACTTGCTAAGGTAGCAATCACTTGGTAGCGAATGTGATAACCATATTCTGTTATCACATTTGACCGCTAAGGGTTGCGAAAATAGAAATTGTTTTATCGCCAGTTTAACATTGAGGCTAGTTTGCCCGAATTCCCTGTCTAAAGCCGACCGCATTGAACGGTTCATTTCCCTGCCATTTCTCATTACTTTCTTGTTATTGATGAAAGCGATATCATGATTTCCCATAATAATGTGGACGCGGTTAGGAAAATCCAATTTATAACGAACAACATCAAACAGTAGTCGATAAGACAAACAGCCTCCTTTAGAATCTTGCGGGCCTCCGTGTATGATTTCCTGCAAGATAAGATGCCTGCTACGATTGTTGTGCAAATCGGCAAAAGTAAGTATTCGTTCGAAATTGCGCCGATGTCCATGAAGATCACCAGCTATAATTACGCTACCAGCAGCAGGTAGACAAAGCAAATTACCACGTCGATACCTGTCTGTAGTGTTAGCCTCTACGCCCGTCTTAAGCAAATTAACTACTGTTTGAGACATTTTGGCTGCCATATTTAGAATTGCAGACTCGTCATGAGCATATCCTTATAGATATAATCATCAATTTTTTTAGCCAGCACACGCCACCGCTGGGGACATATCCCGCTTTTTGCCCAATTATTTTTCGTTAACCTTTTAATTTTCATGTACATACCAACATCCTCTCCAAAGCACGTTTTGCTTTGGCTCTGATGTCTTTAGGAACATTAATCTTGAATCTCATCTCTTCTAAAGAAGCGGTAACTTTTTCCAAGCCTATCCGCTTCATACCTCTGCAACAGGTTGTAACAGGATAAAATTCCTTATCAGGGTTTTCTTTTTGCAATGTGTGAATTATTCCATCTTCGGTCCCAACAATAAATTTTTTATGTTCGCTTTTTGCTGCATATACCAACATTTGAGCTGTACTTCCTATGTAATCTGCTATATCCCTTACAGATTTCGTACATTCTGGATGTACCATGAGTTTCGCGTCAGGGTGCAACTGTTTTAATTCTTCTATCGTACTTAACCCTATATTTTCGTGAACGTAACAGTATCCGTCCCATCTAATAATATCTTTACCAGTCCTTTCAGCGACATGAGATCCTAAATTTCTGTCTGGAACGAACAGAATTTGATTTTGGTCTAAGCTATTCACCACCTCGACAGCGTTAGCTGATGTGCAGCAGGCATCTGATTCGGCCTTGATGGCAGCTGAGCTATTTACGTAACTAACGACCGCAGCGTCAGGGTATTGTTTCATCATTTTTATCAATATTTCTACAGCAGCCATGTCTGCCAGTTCACAGCCTGCGTCCATGTCTGGCAAAAGAACGATTTTATCAGGATTAAGTATGGCAGCTGTCTCAGCCATAAATCTTACACCGCAAAATACAACCACATCGGAATCTGTATCGATAGCCTTCCTGCTAAGCTCTAAAGAGTCACCGGTAAAGTCTGCTATATCTTGAATATCACCGATCTGATAAACATGGGCAAGGATAACTGCATTCCTTTCTTTTCTTAATTCTTCTATCTTTCTTATGTAGTGCTCTCTCAGATTTTTCATATAGTGTTTACTTTCTTTAATTGTTTTGTGCGGCTGGTTTATGTCGTAGCAATATTTAATTCGATACTACTTTTTTCCTCTCTCATCGGGAACGATTAGTGGAAAAATATAACCTTCTTTAAGCTGAGCCAACGTGATTCGGATCGAGGTAAGCTCTAGGTCTACCAACGCCTCCCATAAAATGCTCTGAAGTTTTGCTCTTCAATTATAACCCTTGAAAAACCGGTTACTTTGATACCTTGGCATATTCCTGACTTTCTTTACTAAGCAGCAAGGCAGAGTTTTCATCCAGGTAAATAGATGCGTGCGTGTGTTTTCTTAAAATCGATGCCGGATACATAGGAAAAATTTCCTTTTCAAGGCAATGCTAAGCTTGAGGCGTTTCCGTTGTTATATCCAGTGTTATATCTAGTGGATTGTATCTGTCCATCGTGCCCGCTTTTCCAATTAATCTTATTTTTACTTGAGAAACTCCTTTTCTATCAGTGTATGTTTTCACTCTTGTTGTATAACTGTAAACTACAATCATACTATCTAATTCCTCCTGAATTAGTTTTAGGAGTTCTTCGCCTCTGATTCCAAAATATTTATTTTTTAATCCTTTAAAAGTAAATGTTCTATCTTTAAATTCATTTACTAAGTAGATTGTTAAATTTATCCCTTCACTTTCCTGGTTGACTATATTTTTCCTTCTTTTTATCAAATCAGTTAAAGACATTTTGCTTTGCTCCTTGACCCACCTAATTTCTTTGCCGCTTTTTGTGGGAATTTTACCCACATATAAGCTTCCATCTGTCGGTCATCTTCAAAATATAAGTCATAATCGTATTGGCCATTAGTAAAGTCACAATTGTCAGGGTTGTATTCCCTGCAGATTTTCGGTCTTTTGTGGTAAATTTGGCACTTGTAATCTTTTTCAGACAGATGCCTGCACTTATTTTTTACATTCAGATACCATTCGCCATCTTCGGCAAACGCACTTATATTTTTATGTGCAAGGTACCACCTGATATCATCATAATCATCCCAATCTTCAGGGGTTTCAATAGGAAACGCAAAATACCTGCAGCAAAACCCTTTAAATCTTTTGCGCAAATCCACAGTTAATCTTTTCCTGCTTTTAGTTTGTTTAGACATTATCCAGCAGATATCAGGAAAATTCCCAACACAATAATACTGCCAATAAACAGGCTCCTTATAAGATTATCTTCTTTGAAGAAGATATATCCCAATATAATAGTGAACAAAATGCTTGTCCTTTTTACACTTACTACATAGGCTGCAAGACCAAGTTGAAAAGCTGCAAACAATGCCAGCCCAGCAAGAAATCCAATTATGCTTGCAATAAAAAGTAGATTGAAATTATCTGCCGTTTTCTTGAACAATGCCCCGAGAGTTTTTTTCTTGAGGAAAAGCACTGTCAAAAACAGAGTGCTCAATAACTGTGTTACACCAAAGGCAAAAAATGGTGATGAATTCAAAATCGCCTTTTTGAAAAAGACCGCCAGGAAGCTAAACAAAAATGCCGCCATAAGCATATGCCGCTGACCTTTTTCTTTTAACAAAAGCTTAATCGGCTCTAAAACACCGACCTTTATACTTTCTGCTCTCAACAGATAGGCTCCGCAAACTATCAGCAGGATACCAGCTAAGCCCAAAATTGATGGAAGCTCTCCTAATATAAAAAAGGATGTTCCAAGCAAAAAAATTGGCGTAAAAGCAACTAATGGAAACGTTTTAGCAAGTTGTGTCGAAGCGATGGCGTTAAGAAAACACCAAGCAGCTATAACATCTATAACTGAAGCAATGATAATAGAATAATAGAAGGCAGGCTTGATTTCCGGAATACCTGTAAAGAAGATTAGCAGCAAAGTAAATAAGCTGACAAACAAATATTTTGAATAAAGGATCACCCACCTGTCAGTTAGGAAAACCAGTTTCCTGGTGATGACATTTTTCGTAGCTACTAAAATTCCGCTTGCCAGTGACAAAAATAACCAATACATATTATCTCGCTCTGGGTCTAAATCTCAAAGATACTACCTGCTCTTATTTCTTTAAACTCAACAGGATATCTTTGCCGGATTTGTTGTATGTGTTGTGTACAATGACAGGGTGCGATTAGCTTTATTCCCTGCAGTTTTTCCAATTTTGAAAAGCCGTGAAATCCCCCTAAAACACCATAGATTTTACCAAGCTGGGTTGCCTTGTCGATTATCTTTCCCAAGCCCGGGTGGGCACAGCCGGTTATGACTATATTTCCTTTCTCGGTATTTACTACCAGAGACTGCTCTTTGATAAGTCTTCCAAGAGCGCCGGTCGAGTGAACTCCTGGGGATATTTCTGTCGCCTCCGAGAAGGATTTAGGACGAAAAACTTTAGTATTGTTGTTTAGTCTTAAGAATTCTTTCAGTCCGCCGGTATGATCCCAGTGGTTATGTGAGATAACAACAGCAGCAACACTTTCCGGCTGAATGTTCAATTGTCTGAGGTTATAAATCAAATTTTCGCCGCTGTCGCCTGTATCAAATAGAATTTTTTCTTTTGCTTCTATCAAGCAGGAAAAACCCCATCCTGATTTTAGACCCTCGTCTGCCTGGTTGTCATATACGATTGTTATCTTCATTGTAATTATCCTTTATATTATGATTATACAAGTCAATAAATTCATCCGTAACCACAGTTGAGTCTAAGCCTATTTTCTCAAAAATTTCTTTTTCCAACCGGTAGATTAGGCTGTCAACTTTAGCCATATTAATTTTGTTTTGAGGGCTTACTCCATGTAAAAATGCGTTTCTTTTATGGCCGTCTTCCAACCTATCTTTTAAAGGCACAATTTTATCGTGCATAACTCTCATATCTGCGTAATAGACTAATTTTTCTTCCCAGCTGGTCGGCCTTTCATCCTCATCCAACATAGCCATATATCTGTGCTTCTTAACAGTTAAAGCAAGTGCTGGATATTTTTCTCTTAAAATATCATAAGCAGCATCTTCATGACCAATTCCTTTGTAAACTTCTCTTATCCATTTCCATTTTGTTTTATCTTCTTCTGTAACCGTGTCATCAAACTTGCGGTAAACTAATTTTTCAAAATCACAAATCCTCATAATGTCATGCAGCAAACATGCCCTATCCACATGATCAACATTTACTCGCAGACCTTTTTCTTTTAACTTTTGGGCTAAAAAGACAGCCAGTTTTGACACAGCCAAGCTGTGGTTTACAATATGTGAAGGAACATGGTATTGTCGTATTAACTCGAAGCATTCTTGGCGTGTTGGTAGATTAGATTTGTTCATTTATTAACTCAGCAACTTTTTTACCGGACTTTAACATGCCACCAAATATCGGCCCCATTCTCGGCAAACCGAAAACAGAACATACAGACATACCTGCAACATAAAGTCCGGGGTGAATCTCGCCTGCTTTTTCTACAACACCGGCCTCAGCCCTTTCTACATCCATAAAACCTTCCTGTAATTGGCCCGGATGAAAATCCGGCTTTTTTCTTCTTATCATATTAACCAATTCTGCCAGATGACCGGTGGCGTCGATTACATATTTTCCGGCGATACAAAAGGGATCTACCAATAACCCTAATGCTCTTATACTTGTACTGTTAACAACAACCCCTTTAACGCAATCTTCTTGTAAAATAATATCTTCAGCTTCTATAAGATTGAATATCTCTGCTCCTGCTTTTTTGGCCTTATAACCCAGAGCCGTGGCAAATTCTACAGCATCTGCTACGTATAAATCACCTTTTTTCTGCGCAGCAACATCTATTTCATCTAAAATGTCTTTATCTTCGACGACAACTACGCAATTTCCTGCAGCTCCTCCCCAGATTCCTCCACCTATAGAAAGTCTTTTTTCCAGAACGGTTTTTTGACTCCCTTTTTCGCAAGATAATACCCAGCTGTCAGACCGGCTGGCCCTGCTCCTACCACAACAACATCATTGTCAAGGCAATCCAGTAATTTTCTGTGATATTGCTCTATAATTGTTCTTGAAATTTCAATTTCTTTCATATTTTTCCCTTTTGCACATACTTGGTAAAATTCAGAACACAACCCTGGTTAAGATTATCATCATGGCTTATAAGATCACAAAATTTGCGTTCAAAGACAAATTTAGAATCTTCGATTTCCTGTTTAACGTCACTTACACTTAAACTTCTGAATTCCCGTATGGGGTCATCTTCCAGAGTGTGCTTGGGATAAACAGAAAACAGGCCATCTTGTTTCAAAACACGATAAGCCTGACGATATAGCTTTTCTCTTTCTTCTTTTTCATGATAATGGAGAACATCGTAGAATAAAACTATATCGATCGACTCGCTTTCAAAATCCAATTCTATTTGGCCTGAAGCTTTCATTACCTTTATATTTTTTAAATTATTAGCCTGGGCTTTTTGCCTTAGTTCACTTACAGCTTGTCGCTCTTTATCTATAGCGTAGACAAATCCTGTGCTTGCTACAATCCTTGCTGCCGGAATGGTGTAGTGACCCACTCCACAGCCGAAATCAAGGATTATTTGTCCGGGCCGCAGTCCAACTTTTCTTAAAAATTTAACTCCATTTTCCTTTTCCCATGTTTCCATATCTTCAGCCATTTTTCACTTTTTGAAAATCGTGCCGATTATTAGGCAGGATGCCTTGTTTTCTTTGCATTTTCCAGTTTTTCCTCGAGATTCTCCAATTGCTGTATCATCGGTGGTTTCAGCGAATGGGCAGGCAGTCTGCTTTTCAGTTTAGCTATTTCTTTTTCCAGATCTGAGATGATACAATCTGAAAGGAGATTTTTGAATCTATCCAAAGTAATTTTATGGGGTCGA
>Ga0209427_10010251_pt1 | contig 10397 bp, 5 predicted proteins | sample DeeMarSWOR136_30_FD_187465 | JGI IMG/M metagenome (GOLD analysis project Ga0209427, IMG submission 187465) | Marine sediment microbial communities from White Oak River estuary, North Carolina - WOR-1-36_30 (SPAdes) (version 2) | ecosystem: Environmental > Aquatic > Marine > Intertidal zone >...
TATACACATCGATAACAGCACTGCCCCCGCTCCGGAAAAGATCAGCAAAAACATCGACACCAGCTCCAAGGTCAAAAAAGTCACCGGTACAGTTAACTCGATTAAAAAACCAGATCAAGATTAATACTGTTCATAATTAAGCCAAGTCTAAGCTAAAAAAACTAAAAAAAGAAAAAGTAAATTCAGGCATTAAGAAAAAGATGCCTGAGTACTCATTATATAGTTATCTAATCTGCAATTAGAACATCATTCCACCATAAAAATTCCAGCTATTCTCAAAATACTATTTCATCAAGGGAAGATAATAAAATCCACCTTTAACGGAGATTGATTCATTTCCTCTTAATCTGATAAAATTTAGATTCAAATCAAATGAATCTTTACGATAGTATTGTGAAGAAATTTGGCATAATAAACTTTAATCTAAAGTCACTTTGTTTTCTTCTAATATTTTTATCTATTAACTCAGAAATGCATCCCTATAAAAAAACCAATTCAGAGCAAGAATATTCTCAAATGTTTATTCAAGCTGAAGAGCTTAGAAAAAAAGGAAATTTTAATAAATCAATAGAGCTTTTTGAAAATTCTCTTGAGCTTGCCAAAAGAAACAAAGATGAAAAAAGACAGTGCGAAATTTTTCAAAAATTGGGCATTTTATTCTGGAATATAGGAAAAATTGATGATTCAGCAGAAAAATTCAAACAAGCCCTATTTCTCGCTCAGAAAGGAAATCTTAAAAACGCATTAGAGAAATCCAATTCAGCCTTAGAAATATATAACCTATACAACCAAGGTAAAGCTTTTCGCCTTTCAAAAGAATATGAGAAATCAATAGACAATTTTGAAAAAGCAATCTATCTCGCCAGAAAAATGGGAAGCAGAGATCACGAACTCAAATGCCTGCGCTTATTGAGCTTTGTCTATGAAGACCAGAACAAACTCAAAGAATTTAAGGAATTAAATAACGAAGCAGTAAAAATGGCCCGTTCTATTAACCATAAAGTTGAAGAAGTAAGATGTTTAATCAATTTTGGAATTTATCATTATAAATTAAATAACTATTCTGAGGCCCTCGACAATTACGAAAAAGCAATAGATGTTACCAAAATTATTGGAAACAAATTTTATGAATCATATTGTCTAAACAATATGGGAGCAATTTACCAAAGCTTAGGAGACTATGATAAAGCTCTAGAGTACCTCAACAGAGCTCTTGCAATTGATAAAGAGCTAGGGATTGACATTTCAATGGTCCTCAATAATATGGGAACAACAACCAGGATCAAAGGGCTTTCATCTAATAAAATCGAAGACTTCCAAGTAGCAAAGAGATACTTTGAAGAATGCCTTGAACTCACTAGAATAACCGATGACAAAATCACTGAAGTTCAGGCCTTAAATAACATCGGCACTATCTATGCTGACCTCGGTAATCTCACCCAGGAATCAGTAAATTATCATGATGCTCTGAAATATTTCCAATCGGCTTATGAAAAGGCTGAAAAAATAAAAAACTACGAAGTCATGAGTCAGGCACTGAATAATATCGCAATAGTCCATTTCAACCTCGAAAATTATGAGGAATCCATAAAGCATTTTGAGCGAGCCATAGATCTGGCCCTGGAGATAAGAGGAAATCAGATTCTCTGGGAGGTTTATCTTGGATTTGGAAAGGTCTACGAAAAACAAGAAAATTTCAGCAAGGCTATAGAAAACTACAGAGCATCAATCGAAACAACTGAAAATATCCGCTCTGGAATCGTTCTAGAGCAGCTTAAAGCTAAATTCCTGGGAACAGATAAAAGAATAGAGGCTTATCATCGTCTAATAAACCTCCTCATTAGACTCTATGAAGATAATCAGGGCAAAAGTTATGCCATCGAAGCTTTTGATTACTTAGAGAGAGCAAAGGCAAGAGCGTTTCTAGACAGCTTAGAGCTATCCAAAATTGATATCTCAAAAAGCGCTGATCCCAAGCTTCTTTCGAGTGAAAAAGAACTGATGAAAAACATCACAGAAATCTATTCCAAATTACTGGCTGCTGAGCTGACTCCTGAGCAAAGAATAAACCTCCATGAAGAGCTCAAAGCATACGAAGAAAAATCATATGCCCTCGAGAGAGAAATGAGGCACAAAAGCCCGGCATATGCAAGCCTTAGATATCCCCAAATTATCTCACTCGAGGAAGCTCAGAAAAAGCTACTTGATTCAAAAACAGCATTCTTTGCCTACCTCATAGGAGCAGAAAATTCCTATGCCTTCGCCATCACAAAAAACAACCTGAAGATATTTCCACTGCCATCAATTGACTCTATCCAAAATCAGGTCACAGATTATCTGAAAACAATTACTGACAAGGACAATCAAAACTTTCAATTAGGCAATGAGCTGTTCAATCAGCTTGTTCTTCCAGGCCTAAACAAAAACATCAAAAACATAATCTTCGTGCCCGATGATATCCTCCATTTTCTTCCCTTTGAAACCCTGATTACTAATGAAGAAGGAAACGACTGGCTTATCGAGGATTATAAAATAGCCTATGCCCCATCGATCTCTTGCCTTCGAGAAATCACCGAGAGGAAAAATTCGCACAGAAAAAAACCTCGAATGGACCTCCTGGCATTCGGAGACCCGGATTTTGGCACCCTTGAGTCAGATGAGAACGGAAGAGACATATTTCAGGCCTTTTTCTCTTCAAGGTCTTTTAGTTTTTACAGACTGGAATTCAGCGGACTGGAAATCGACCGAATCAGCTCCCTCTTCAAGATGAAAAAAAGAACTGTATTCCGAAGAGAGGAAGCCTCGGAGGAGCAGTTCAAAAACAATGAGCTCGACAACTATAAAATCATTCATTTCGCTACTCACAGCATCATAGACGAGAGAAGGCCTAACCGTTCCTCTATCGTACTTGCCTTGGACAAGGATCCTGAAGAGGATGGCTTTCTCCAGATGAGAGAAGTCTATAATATAAAGCTCAATGCAGACTTAGTCACACTCTCCTCATGCCAGACAGGACTGGGTGAGCTTATCAGGGGAGAAGGAATAGAAGGCATTAACAGAGCTTTCTTTTATGCTGGCTCATCATCTATCATCATGAGCTTATGGCCAATAAACGATGAAGCAAGCTGTCAACTCATGGAAAGATTCTATATTCATCTGCGTTCCTCTAATTCAATCATGGATGCTTTGCGCAAAGCTAAGCTGGAGATGATAGACTCAGACGTCTTATCTCACCCTTATTATTGGGCAGGTTTCATCGCCTCAGGAATGGCAAATGAAGTCATCTTCCCAAAATCTTCATCGAGAATGTTCATCATAGGAATTGCATTAGTTGTTGCCTGTGGAGCAATATTAATCGTAAGTAAAAGATTTAGAAAAAAAACCTGAAATTTTCTTTAAAATTCCTGTCTTTTCTTATTCTACCGAGTGAGCCACGACTGATTTTTCATAGTCAGAGCTGCGAAAGGAACTAGCCACCACATAAAAAAAGCGGTCATCAGAGCATAAGGTATGCCATATAAAAAAGCCAGACTTTTATTGGTTCTGAGATAATAAAGTGAGAGCAGGAAGGAAAAAATAACGAGGAAGGCAAAATGTCTGAGTATAAAAATTGGCTGAATTATAAAAGAATAGGTCACTAATCCCAAAGAAAAGATATGGAAGGGATGGAGGATGTTCAAAAAGAAAAAATCGAAGATGGGAAGAATACGCCTTTTTTTTCTGTATTTGGTAAACATAAATTTGGCGAAAAGAAGAGACTCCCGGATATAGCTTCTAGTCCAGCGCAGGTACATTTTCACCATTTGAACAAATTTTGAAGGAACCTTGGTATAGACGAGAGCATTGGACTGAAATCTGGTCAAGTAACCAGCTTTTAAGATTTGAGTCGTGAGAGCCCTATCCTCTCCATAAGTGCATTGAGTATTCAAAAATTTCTGACTTACCCACTTTTTTATAAACTTCTGAAGAACAGCTTTTCTGTAAGCAGTCAAGGCTCCAGGACAGCAAAAAACAGTTCCGTAAACACTCTGATAGGCACGGCCAAAGTTAAAAGAAATAGAGTATCTTATAGAAAGCATCCGGGTAAGGAAGTTCTGCTTTTCGTTCAAAACAGCAACTCTTCCTGCAACAGCCCCTGTTTTTTCATCTTTAATCAGAGGAATCGTAATATTCTTAATTGCACTTCTCCCTATCTTGCTATCTGTATCAACGGTAATTATGATGTCTCCTCTTGATTTTTTTAATCCCGCATAAAGAGCTTTCCTCTTGCCTAGATTCCTTTTGAAATTAATAACTTGCAGCCTTTTTCCATATTTGATCTTCGCTCTTATCATATAATGATAAGTCCTATCAGTAGAACCATCATTCACACAGATAACTTCAAGCTTGTCTTGAGGATAATGACTGGAAAAAATCGAGTCTATTGATTTCTCTACGAGCTCTTCCTCATTTAAGGCTGGCATGATGACGGTGACATAAGGCCACGTTACTTCCTCTTCTGCTTCAATTGTTTGGGGTTTATAGCGAAACCAGAGAACAGTCCGGAAGATAATGCCGGTTATCACGACTGTCGCTGAAATCAGCAACGGGTAAGTCGCGATTCTCAAGAATGAATTGCTTCCTAAAAATTCTATCCATAAATGGAAGATACGCACTTTAACTGAGAAAAGCACAATCAATGCGCTTGTTAATATGATTAGAAAAATGAGAATTGGATCTGTCTTTTCTCTAAAAAAGGGGAGGTTGATGAGAGGTTTTTCTGCCTGGAATTCTAAATCTAGATCATCTAGTGTTTTTTCCCACATACTTGATATTAAGCGAGTCAGTTTTGAAAAAAGATCTTCAGAAATGACCTTTTTTCTCGATAGTGAATATTATTAAATAAGCTTTAGTAAGTCAAGTTTGCAATTATGAAATAATTAGAATCTTAGAAGTGCTAATAATCTTATCAACAGCAAAATTTAGCAATCAAATCATTGCAAAATCTTTTTACTTAAGAGAGTTCTTATTCAATATAAAAACAATTCAAAATAAATCACCAAAAAAATTACCAAAATTACATAATATGCTCACCCTAATTCATCATCTTAAAAATAGTTTTATTTCTAATCTAATAAAGTGAGAAAATTAATCAAAAAAAGTAATCTATACTATTAATAGGATAATTGTTCGTATTTGTTTTTCAATGATATAATTCGCAAAAAAATGAATAATAATGAAAAAATCAAAGAGTTTGAAGCAATAATAAATAAATTTTCAAGATTAGTAAGAGCAAATATTCAAAAATTTAATGTTCAAAAAAGTGGAATCGATCCTGATGATATTTCACAAGAAGTAAAAATAAAAATATGGAAAATTTTAGAAAATGAGAAAAAGATAAAAAATTATGCGTCTTACATAAGAAAAGTTGTAGATTCCTCTGTAATTGATAAGCTTAGAAGACTAAAAAGAGAAAAAGTAATATATCTTTATGAAAAATACAAATGGATTTCTGAACATAAATCTAATTATTTTCCCAAAATACTAGATGATGACAAAGAAAAAGATATTATAAGTGAAGCAGTTGAATCGCTTATTGAATCACGTCGAAAAGTAGTGAAATTATTTTTATTAAATATGAATATTGAGGAAATATCAACTTTTATGAAGTGGAGCAAGGATAAAACCCGAAATTTACTCTACCGAGGACTATCTGATTTGAAAAAATCACTAAAAGAAAAAGGCATAAAATTTGAAAATAAATCTTAAGGAATTGCAGAGTATATACAGTGCTTATGTTTTGGAAAAGATCCCCATCTCTCGCAAAAATTGTCCTCCATTAAGAAAGATAATTTATTTCTTTAAAAAAAGAACTTCTAAAAAACAAAAAACAAAACTTATAGACCATGTCACTAATTGTTACTTTTGCGCTCGAGAATTTCAGCTCATTTTAAATATTTTAAGAAACGAAAAAAAATTGAAAAATGAATTGGAATCTTTACTTTTCCCAAAAAACTTAAATTTGTCAATAAATAAATCAATTAATGGAAAAACTTTTAAATTACAGGAAAAACTAAAACGGTTAATTCCAATTTTTAATTGGAGATACATATCTCTTTTCATAGGAATAGTAATTATTGTATTAAGTGTGATATTTCTTAAAAATCAAACAAACAAAGAAATTAGAGGAATAGATTCTCAAGAAATCCATCTTCTCGAACCGTCAAACGGGGAATATTCTAAGTCTCAATTAATATTCAGGTGGAGTGAATTTAAAGGGTCAAATTATTATTTGCTTGAAATATATGATGAGGCGCTTTTTCCTATCTGGAAGAGCAATAAAATTATCAATAATTTTTATCTTCTACCAGATAAAATAGTTCAAAATCTAAAAAGAAATAAAACTTACTTTTGGATGGTTAAAGCTTTTTTGCCCAATGGCAGGAAAGTTGAATCTTATTTACAAAATTTTATTTTGTTAGAATAGGATAATCAATTCAAAATAATTAAAGAGTCGAATTCACCATTCAATATAAAAGCTGCCCAGTAAAACGGATGGCGAAATCTTGATTTTAGCATTCTTAATTTAGCGAGCCGTAACGCCTCTATCTTGTTATGCCTTTTAGAAAGATAATAATAAAAGTAATTCATAAAATATGATGTCGATTTATCGTTTATTTTCCAAAGTGATAATAAAACTGATCTAGCTCCTAGACAGAAAAAAATGCGCGGAAAACCCAAAATGCCTTCTCCTTTTTCTAATTTTCCTCTTCCAGTTTGACACGCAGAAAGGACGACAAGATCAGCATTTAAATTCAAATTATATATTTCACGGACATGAAGAAATCCATCTTCTTTCGAGTCTTTATCTGAAGACAAAATAAGGGCCGATCTAAATGGAAATTTTTCATCCAATAAAGCATGACAAGCGAAATGTATTATTTTATAATTATTTCGAGTAACCTCATGTAACATATCTTCCTTTGCCTTATTTTTTAGAAAAAGATCCCTTTCTTCTGGAGAAAAATATTTTGAAATTTTTAATATCTCTTTTCCGCTGTATGGAAGCTGAGAGAAAACAAATTCACTATTTAAATATAATTCTTTAAATGTTTCAAAGTATTCATTATTATTTTCCCATTCATTAATATTAAAAAAATTATTGTAAGGATTTCCGAAAGCCAATAGGCTTTTAGAAAATTTAAGATTAGATTGCTTGTTTAATATAAATAATAAAATAGAAGATGATGGAGCATAAGATATTTTAAATTCTTCTATTAAATAATAACCTTCTTTTGACTGGTTCTGATTTTCTCTTATTAGTGTTTCAAAAGGAAGATAATAGAGTATTCCATCAGGAATAATTATGAGATTTTCAATTGGCCTTTTTAAGAATTTTTCTACAGGAATTAATAATTCTTTATATATACGCTTAGCAGCGAGAGTACCTGCGAATTTTTCTTTTGTCGGATTTGAGAGAATTTTTATATAAGCCTTTATTGATTTTTCTAATTTGGCTCTTGAAGGCAGAGAAAATACACGAAATTCACTTTTTGTTATTAAAAACATTACTGACTGATTTTCACCTAGATAATATTCTAATAGTGCTTCTTTTCTTGTTAGTAAATTCTGAATATCCTCAACACTGCAAGGTTCAACTGATATGATATTATTAATTTCCGGTAATTCTTTTTTTATTTTTGAAAACAATGTATTATACTTGTCTTCTTCTCTAACAAGCTCAATTAAAAGCTCTTTTTTCCTAGATTCTGATAGATTAAACTCATTAATTTCAATAATTAAGGAAGAGATCTTTTCAGAAATATCTTTTTCACTTTTCCTTAAGTCATCATTTAATCTAGTTCCTAAATCAATGCTTGAATGCGCTAAGTTTTCCAAAAATGCTCTAGCTTTTGCTTTTTCAACAATATCAAATATTTCTTTTTCAAATTCTTTTGTAAAATTAGCCAAATCCATTCGACAGAGAAGATTAATTAAAAATTCATAGACTTTTAATTTATCCCTTGAAAAGCCAATTTTATAAGAATCTAATAAAATACGACTTCTTATTAAACTAATTTCCTCAATAGCTTTCTTATAAAACTTAACTGCTTGATGCCAAATATGCTTCCTTTCATAGCACTGTCCAAGTCCAAAATAAGCTTCCCAAAGAATTTGTATGCCCATTATTTCCTTAGCTATTTTAATAGCATTCTGAAACATTCGCATAGCTTCTTCACAATAATCCTGACTCAAACTCAAAAATCCTAAATTAACTGAACAAATTCCATTCAATTCTAAGTTATTAATCTCTAAAGATTTTTCATATCCATATATCAAGTACCGCTTTGCTTTATCCAAATCTCCTAAATCAATAAGGACAACACCAATATTATTTAAAACCTGAATTTCAATCTTTTCAAAGACATTTTTTCTTTCTTCCTTGTCAAAAAGATTTTTTGTGAAGTAGAGACATTCGCTAAAATAAAACAATGATTTATAAAAATCTTTAGGATGATTAGAGATAATTCCTTTTTTTCTATAAGTTGTTCCAATATTGTTTAAATCCATTAAAATATTAATTTCGTCTCCTAAATTTTGATCTATCTCTAATGCTCTTTTAAGATAATCGAGGGCTTTTTCATGATCACCCAATTCTTGGTAAATAATGCCAATATTGTTTAAACAAATTGACTCATCTTGCTTATTATTTAAATCTCTTTTTATTCTTAGAGCTTGGTAATAGCAATTTAGTGCTTCATAGTAATTGCCTACTTTCTTATTAAAATTGCCAATATTAATAATGCATTTTCCTTTTTCTTCTACGTGATTAATATCTAAAGCAATCCTTAAAGCATCCTGATTTAATGTAAAAAATTCATTCATATTATTCAAATCTTCATAGCTAAAACTTAATTGGCGAAGACATTTGAGCTCATGTTCCCTACTATTAGATTCTCTAGCTATATTAATTGCTTTTTTAAAGTTTAATATTGATTGTTGATATTCGCCTTGGAATCGCAAATTTTTTCCTTTCTTATAAAGGCTGCATAGCTCAATCGCATCTTTACATTTTTTATATATTTCAGTTAAGTTTTCTTTTTCTGCTAGAATGATTGCTTTTCTGTAATAACTTAAAGAATCTTCAATTCTGCCTACATTCCAATACAAAACACCTAAATTCAACAGACAGTCTAGCTGTGCATCTATCATTTTATCTTCATCGACAAGGTTTAAAGCTCTCTTAAATTCGTTGATAGCCTCATGAAAATCTCCTCTTTCTTTCAGTTGGTTCCCTGAATTGATTATCGAATTATAAAGTGGTTGAGAATTAGTTTTTACGATGGATTGGATGCCTTCAATATTTGGCAGATTTAAGTTAAAGCAGGCTAAAAATAAAATATTTATTAAAAGATGATTTATTCTAATAATTTTCAATTAAAATCCAAAAAATATATTATTGTACTTCTACTGCTTCAGTCAAATGAATGCTTATATTGATTTTTATCTTTGAATTAACTACCATCGTAATCTCAAAACACCCAAGGGGAAAGACGAATGAAGAAGGCGATTATTCTCATATTGGTATTATCCATCCCAGGCCTGGCTCTGATCTCATCCGAAGAGCGGCCGCGGATGAGGGAATTCGGCATCGAGACAGGGACCATGAAGCCCGGGAAATGGAACGCCATCACTGATGTCCCGGGAGTGAAGGTCGGGCAGGTGACTCTCATCGAGGGACAGGACATCCGGACTGGCGTGACCTCCATCCTGCCTCATGGGGGGAATATCTATCAGGAGAAGGTACCGGCTGCGGTCTATATCGCCAACGCCTACGGCAAGCTCATGGGCTCGACCCAGGTCGAAGAGCTGGGGAACCTGGAGACGCCCATTATCCTGACCAATACCCTGAGTGTCCCCACTGCGGCAGATGCTGTGATCGACTATATCCTCTCTCTTCCCGGGAATGAGGGAGTCTTTTCAGTGAATCCTGTGGTGGGAGAGACGAACGACGGCTGGCTCAACGACATCCGGGGAAGGCATGTGAAGAAGGCGCATGTGCTGGAGGCGATAGAGAAGGCTCAGTCCGGACATGTGGAGGAAGGCTCGGTCGGAGCCGGGACCGGGACCATCTGCTTCAGGTTCAAGGGAGGGATAGGGACATCCTCCAGGGTGCTGCCCGAGGAGAGGGGCGGATACACGGTGGGAGTGCTTGTCCAGACCAATTTCGGGGGGATATTCCAGATAAACGGCTATCCTCTGGGGGAAAAACTTCGAGAATACATGGGGAAGATCGAGATGGATGACCTTCCCGAGGGCTCATGCATGGTCGTGGTGGCGACCGATGCGCCCCTTGACAGCCGGAATTTGAAGCGGCTGGCCAAGAGGGCCCTTCTGGGGATCGTGAGGACCGGAGG
>Ga0209427_10010252_pt1 | contig 10396 bp, 16 predicted proteins | sample DeeMarSWOR136_30_FD_187465 | JGI IMG/M metagenome (GOLD analysis project Ga0209427, IMG submission 187465) | Marine sediment microbial communities from White Oak River estuary, North Carolina - WOR-1-36_30 (SPAdes) (version 2) | ecosystem: Environmental > Aquatic > Marine > Intertidal zone >...
CCCTTGTCAATTACTCGCTTAACGATGAAAAGATTCTGATGCATTTGGAGATGGGAATAAGTTATGATTCCGATATAGATCTTGCGAAGAAGATAATGATCGAGGAAGCAACGAAACACCCTGATCTGCTTGACGTTGATGAACACTCTGATTTCTTGGACAAAAAAGATGTCGTGAAGGTGAGGGTTCTGGGTACGGGAGATTTCTCCGTAAACCTCCGTCTGTATGCCTGGACGAAGGATCAGCCGACATCGTTCAAGATGAAGTGCGATCTCGTGGAGAGCATCAAGAAAAGGTTCGATAAGGAGGGCATTGAAATCCCGTTCCCGTACAGGACGATTGTTTACAAGAAAGATCTTGAAAAAAGATCCAAAATGGCTAAAAGAAAAGGGGAAAAATAATTACCCTTTTCTCTTCTTTGGCGTTATCATAACCCTTTTAGGATAGGGAATCTCAATGCCGTTCTTGTCAAAAGCGATCTTGATCTGTTTCATCAGCTTGACCTTCTTGTCCAGGAATCCCTCGTTCTTTATCCAGGCCCTTGCCTCCAGATTAACCGAGAAGTCCCCGAATCCTGTAACCACAACATTGGGTTTGGGATCATCAAGGAAATCGGGATCCTTTTTTATTATGTCCAAGATTATCTTCTCCGCCTTCTCAAGATCGGCTTCGTAAGCGATCCCCACAGGGATGTCAACCCTTCTGGTCGACTCCCTTGAATAGTTTATTACCATGGACTCCGCTGTTTTCGAGTTGGGGATGGTTATCAGCTTGTTATCAAAGCCCTTTATAACCGTGTTCCTCAGGTGTATGTCAATAACCTTGCCAACCTTCCCGTCTATCTCGACCGTATCCCCTATGTTGAAGGTTCGGTCGGAATAAAGGAAAATCCCGGAAATGAAATTCGAAAGCGTGTCCTTAGCAGCGAAACCGATCGCTATCCCCGCTACACCGGCTCCCGCCAGCGCTGTGGTAACCGCTCCTTTAAGACCGAGGATTTCGAGTATAACAAAAAAGGCCGCAATCCATATCCCGTATTTGATAACCCTTTCGACAAGCTTGTGCGTCTGCTCAGTCCACTCTACTCTGTCCACCCTCTGATCGAATTTCCTGACTATGGGGGAAAGTATCTTTATCGCGATCTTGGCAACCAACAGCGTGACTGCTATCCATATGATCTTGACAATCCACTCGTTCTGGAGAAGCTGGTTTATCAGCTCGGTATCGATCATACCTATAAAATAGGACGAAGGGTTTAAAAAACTTACCATTAAAATTTAAAGTGTAGGTGATCACGAACGAAAAACGGTTTCGAAACGTCCAGCACCTACGGTGGAACTAAAATGACTTCCAGAAATTCCCTAGCTTCGCAGGGACTGCTTTTATCACAGAAATGATCACGGGCGAGCCTTCGTTAGGCCTGTCTATAAAATTCTCTATTTTTTTCATTAACAAGTAAAGAATTTAAAACCATTCCCCAAGGTTTAAATGTGGGGCATGTTTAAGAAGGCGTATACGGGATTGAAGGAATTCAGGGATAACGTTTACAGCGGATTTAAGAACGAATGGAATTATCATAAAAATGTCTACAGGGACGGACGTGAGGATCTTGTTGACAAATGGGATTTTTCAAAGCAGTATTATAAGGAAAAATGGAAAGAAGTTAAGAAAAATCTTTCGTCAAAGTCAGATTTGTACATGAGTATGATTACCGGGATTCTTACAGGGATTACTGGATGTAGAGGTTTTTCGGATACCTTTGGTTATGAATGTCCCCTTGAATTTATGAAAAACTTAGGTGAAGATGAATGCAAGGGTTTTTCAATCGGTATTGGATTGACTTTTCTCAAATTTGTGAACAGTTATCTGAAGGGGATAAAAAGGGGAACAGAAATCAGCATACTTAAAAAAGATCTCGAAATTTCCAGAAAAAGGCAGGAAGAGAGATACAAAGAGGGTATGAAAGAAGCAGGTAAAGAAATAGCCAAATCAAGAAAGATTTCAAGGTTGCTTATGGAAAGGTTGGCCGGGCAGGATGAAGAGATGGCAAAACTTAGAAAATACAGTGAAGGTCTTAAAAGGGATAATGAATACCTTAAAAAGGACAGCGAATTTCAGGTCAAGGCTCTCAAAGAACTCCTGAAAGAGAAGCGGGAAAGAAACAGAAAAAAAGAAGGGTAAAAAGGGCGACAAATTAAAATTATTTACTTATGAAATTTTGCGCATACTTTATGTCGACTTCTCTTCTGTCCGTTTCAGGGTTCAGGGGTAAACAATCCTCAGCTTCCTCTGCCAGTTCTATCGCAATTGCACGGATATGTTTTCCGTATTTTTTGAAAAAGAGGTCATAAACACCTGGTTTTAGTTCTACCTTGTTTCTTAAAAGGTAATCCTCGACCTCTTTCCTGATGTTATCGCTCATACTTTAAATTTAACACAGTTACGTATTTAAACCTTATTCTGGATTTTTAGCAAACGATCCATTTAAAAAAATTATTTTCATGTATTTATCATGCGCAAACGAAGGAAGGAGTTGTCATATCTCCCATTCGCAGAAGAGATTTTTGAATTCATGAAGTTCCAGGCCGAAATAAATAACCTTGATTGTCCGGCATTTGAAGACAGATATTACAGGGAAGAAGCCATAAACCTTCTGGCCACGACCATAGGAGAAGGTCGCAAAGATCCCCTAAATAAAAAGCAACTCGCAGTTTACACTTTCACTGACCTAGAAAGCCTTGCAGAAATTCATAAATTCCCTACCACAGCCTTTAGTGACGTTTATTTCAAGCATGACGTAATTGATAAGATTTCCAGCAAGATCTACTGATCTCTAACGTTTATCTCGCTGCAAAACCCGGAAATTTCGAAAGTCCCGTAATACTTCTTGAATTCCCCGTCGAAAACGATTTGATCCCCCTCCGAAACCTCCGTTCTTCCGTATTTAACAGAACAGAAAACCTTTATCTCTTCCTCCCCGTCCGAGATCACGAACTGCTGGTAAACATAGCCTTTATTGGAAATGTGATCTTCCAGAACTTCCGTGACCTCCCCGCGGACATAAACGTAATCATCAAGGAGGGAATGCTCGAAGACCTCGGAAACCGTGAAGGGGCGGGATTCAGAAGAGACTATGTTTCCGGTTACGTTCGATAAATAAACAGCAACAAAGTCAAGGACTATGACAACCAAGATAACCAAGATCCATTGCCTTCTCGGATCCATTTTGAGATTTTTTCGCTGGGGAATAAGAAGTTATGTTTAAACATCCGGGGCAGTTAAGTTTATAAATTAGTTATTTATTGGTAGTAATTATGTCGGATAAAAATTCGGGTTGGGAGAAATATGGAAGAGTACTGAAGGGTATTTTAGATTTTTATCCCGTGTCCTTAGCTGAAGGTTTTGTGAAATATTTACAGATTGCTTACCCGCCTGATTTCAAGGTAGTGGATACTGATTTTCTTGAATTGGTAAAAGAGTTTAAAGATTATTATGAAGCTAATTTTCTGGGCTCAGGTGAGCTGGGTGAAATAGTGGTTAAGGAAGAGGATATACCGGATTCTGAAAACAAACGCATAAAGGTAAGGGAAATCCGTTACGGCAAGAAAGGTCACTAGTTTAACTTTAAGCAGATTAAGTTCTTTTTATGGCTTCTTTGATCGTTTCTTTTGGAGGATAGGGGTATTGTTTGCCCCTATAGAAATAGGTTCTGCATCCCCCTTTGCACTCCTGTTTTACAAATTTACTTGTTCTAGCTCTTTTGCTAAGCTCTTCGCAGGAGAGGCACTTTTCTTTGCTGACCTTTTCCTGTATATCTTTGCCGTTAATTCTTATTGTCGGCGATCCAAGGAAGTTGTATTTTTTTGCCTTTTCATCCGTATCAACCAGAATTTCTTCCACCTCGGCCTTTATCCCCAGTTCTTTCAGGCTTTCTCTGATTAATTTTTTAGTCTTTACGCACCATGGACAATTCAAGATGTACAAAAGCTGGATTTTCATTCAGATCTCCAGTTCCCTTCCTTCCAGGATCTCCACTTTAGTTTCTCCCTTGTCTTCCACCCTGTTCTTGAAATCGCTCGCATCCGCGTTCAGGCCTTCCAGGAAGTTGTAGTGCATTGGAATAGCGAATTTCGGTTTCATAGCCAGGATCGCTTCCGCCGCCTGCTCTATTCCCATGGTGTACGTTCCCCCGATCGGGATGAGAACCGCTGTCAATCCCTTTAAGGAATTCATTTCAGGGATGTAATCGCTGTCTCCCGTGTGGTATATTTTCTTTCCCTCGGACTCTATTATGAATCCGACCCCGACTCCTTTCGGGTGGAACGGCTTGTCCGTGTTGTACGCCTCAACCGCGCGTATCCGGATGCCTTCGATTTCAAGGGAATCCCCCGCCTTGACTTTCTTTACGCCGCTCCCGAGCTTCTGCGCCGCCTTTTCCGTGGTCACTATCCGTGTTCTGCCCGATTTTATTTCGTTAACTTTAGAAGGATCGCAGTGGTCGTAGTGGTCGTGCGTTATCAGGATTATCTCCGCTAGTGGAGAACCTTTCGGGAGAACGTAGGGATCGATATATATGGTTTTCCCCGAGGTCTCGATCTTGAAGGTTGCGTGCCCGAACCACGTTATTTTCATTTGATCACCTTTTGAAAATTTGTTTAGGGGTAATAAAAGTTTATAAGATTTTTTGTTTTATTTTAAATTGATAAAAATGAAGAAAATCCCGGCTTATTTCGATGAGGGGAAAGAAGAATTCGAAAGAATAGAATATATTGATAAAGATTTGCTTTTGAGGTATTTTGAGGATAGACTGCAGATATTGGGATTCTATACAGGAGAAAAACCAGAAAGCAAAGGATTGAGCAACTGGAACATGTTCGTTGAAGAAGTACCAGAGGATTTAAAAGAAGCATTCTTAAACGATGTGAGAGGAAGGACCAGGTATGAAGGAACAATAACGTTCCTCCAGGACGATTCAAGGGCTTTCAAAGAACTTCAAATTTAAATCTTTATTTAAATCTATTCTTATGCCCTACAAGTACAAAAAAGTCTGCTTTGGCGGGACGTTCGATATCCCTATCCATAAGGGTCACGAATCCTTTATCAGGAAGGCGTTCGGGGTCGGGGAGTTCTGTCTGATAGGTCTGACTTCGGACAGGTATGCCTGCTCCCTCCGGAAGATCGACTTCACCATGATAAAGCCCTACTCAGACAGGAGGGACAACCTCGCTAAATACCTAGACTTGAGCGGGTATTCCGGAAGGTATGAGATCTGGGAACTGGATGATTTCTGCGATAAACGTCTGCTGGAGAAGGAAACTGATATAGAAGCGATAGTGGTCAGCGAGGAAAGGATCTGGGTGGCTGAGAAAATAAACGAATTGAGGGAGGAGAACGGCTACAAACATTTCGATATCGTCCGCATTCCAATGGTTCTTGCGGAGGACAGGAAAAAGATATCCTCCGGGAGGATAAGGGCGAAGAAGATCGATAAGAACGGGAAAATTTTGAAAGGTTAGGGAATTTCGAGTTTGTAATTGATGGGACTTCTACAGCCTTTGCATTTTATTTCCCCTTCTCTGCCTTTTGTAGCATCCTTGTAAACAGTCCCGCACATACCGCACTCAACCGTAACTTTCCAGTTATCCGTAAGTGAGAAAAGGTTGGGAATGGTTCTCCTGTAAGAAATTTCAGCCTTTGAACCGCTAAAGCTAGGTTCCATTATTATAATTGTACAAAAAGTTTTTAAACATTTAAAATAATCTGTTCAGATTTCTTATTCTTTCCTCGCCTTTTATCGAGCGTATGAACTTCGCCACGCTCACGGGGACGAGGTTCCTCCATTCCTTGTCTTCCAGTATCCTCTTCCTTATTTCGGTCCCTGAATATCTGTCATTTTCGTAGAGTCTGTGTCTTTTAACGGGAATTCCTATCTTCTCGAAACACCTCTCGGTCCATAAGTTCATGGTGTAGACCACGTTGAATTTGGCCAGATCCCTTATCGAACCTGCCCACTTCTCATCGTTGTTGAAGTCCTTTACCGAGAGAATCTTGTAGTTTTTTATGTTCGCCTCCTTCAAAGACTTCTCTATCATTTGCTTTCTTTCTTCCAGGGTGAAGGGGTTTTCGGGGGTTCTCCCCTCCTGCGCGCTCCCTATCGCTATCACGATTTCCCTGTTCCCTTCAAGGATCTCCTTTATCGCTTTCATGTGTCCGAGGTGGAAAGGCTGGAACCTGCCCACAAAAAGAGCTCTCCCTTCCTCTTCCCCTTTGGGGGTTCCTGTTATTATTTCGAATAATTTTGAGGCGATCTCTCTTCCCTCCTCCTCGTCCACATCGAAGAGGATAATCCTTCCGTCCGGGTAGATGCTCACCCTCGCTCCGTCCATCTCGGTCACGAGCACCACGCTGCTCTTCAGGTGAAGCCTGTCGAACCTGTCCGAAAGCTTTTCCAGATCGAGCCTCATTTCCCCTTTCGGTTTCACTTCCAAACCGATATCGTACCCATCGGAATCCCTTTGGAATTTGAATTCGAATTCCTTCATGCAACAAACCTCTTACCGTTTTCAATTATATTTTCCAAAAGAGAATTAATATATTTTATCTTCCCCTCCTCCATGAGCACGGAATCGGATCTTGCCATGGTGGCGGGTTTCGGGGGGACGAACCTGCAGGGACCCGAATCCCTCACGGAAAGGTCGTACGTCCCTATTGATTTCGCCAGATAGATGTTTTCTTCCTTGTCCATACCTATGAGAGGCCTAAGGATCGGGATGGAAACAGCATCCATGTTCGCGAAGATGTTGTCAAGGGTCTGGGAAGCGACCTGGGCGAGGTTTTCCCCAGTCACCAAGGCCTTCGCCCCCAGCCTCTGTGCGAGCATCTCAGAGGATTTGTACATGAATCTCTTGCAGAGAACGCAGGTCAAACGCCTCTCGCAGTTGTCTGAAATCCTTTCGAGCACCTCCCTGAAAGGGATTGCGTAAAGGCTGAGGTCCACGGGGGAATATTCCCTGAGCTTTCCCACGAGCTTTCTTACCTTCCCGATGCCCTTCTTGTCGTAATAGAAATGGACAAAATCGACCGAGCAACCCCTCTTCATCAGCATCCAGCCAGCCACGGGCGAATCGATCCCTCCCGAGATGAGAGATAAAACCCTTCCGGAAACACCCACGGGCATGCCACCAAGGCCCTTGATCTTCCCTGAGTAAACATACGCTTTCGTTTTTTTAACCTCCACAAATATCGTGAAATCGGGGTTGGAAAGATCAACCTTCCTTTTTATCTTCTTCCCCATTTCTTTCTCTATCTGCATGCTCGTGAATTCCAGGAACTTGTCGCTCCTGCTCGCCCTGATCGCGAAGGTTTCGTTCCTCTTTATTTCCTTCCCGATTTCCAAGATCTCTTTCTCTATTGATCCGAAATCCGATTTCGTTTCCCTCGCCCTTGTGAACCATGAGATTCCGAACACCCTCCTGAGGACCTCCTCCGCCCTCTTCGATTTCGTTTCCAGGATTAGCATGTCCCTTAACACCTCCAATCGGAATTTTACCTTCTCCGACTTTAACATCCTCCTTATATTTTCAGCTAGCTGTTTTATGAATCTCCTCCGGACTGGTTCCGACTTCAGCCAGAGCTCCCCGTACTTTATGATTATTTTTTCCCGCATACTTCACAGTCCTTCCTTGTTTTTATATTGAGGAATTCGAATTTCGGTTTTTTAAGGGTGATCCTCAAAAGTTTCGAATAATTGGGTTCGGAAAGTTTGGTCAGGATCTTTATCACCTCCATCGTTTCCCAGGAGGCGATCATCCCTATTACCGGGGAGATCACTCCCACCTCCCCGGACGTTTCGAGCCTTTCCGGTATTTTCGGGTAAAGGCAGGAAAAACATGGCCTGCCCGCGGGAGGGAAAGTGGAGGAGAATCCCTCGTCCCTGAGAACGCTTCCGTAAACCCAGGGGATTTCGTTTTTAACGCAGAATTTATTGATCAGATGGCGGGTATCCATGTTATCCGAGCAGTCGACCACAACATCAAAACCCGCGAGAAGTTTTTCAGCATTGTGTTTGGCAAGGTTTTCCGTGATACCCTGAACTCTTCCTTCCGGGTTTATTCCCTTCAGCCTTTCCATCGTTACGAATGCTTTCGCTTTTCCGATGTCATCCCCGTTGTAAAGGGAAACCCTGTGGAGGTTGGATTCGTCCACGAGATCATGATCTATAACCCTGACGAAACCGACCCCCAGTCTGACTAGCATTGAGCTAACGAAAGAACCCAAACCTCCTGCCCCTATCACAACCACTTTGGATCTCGAGAGTTTCCCCTGTTTTTCCATCCCCAGGAAGGGGATCTGCCTGGAAAACAAATCGTAAGTTTCGAGGTTCATAAAATTCTTGTTATATATTGGTTTTATATATTATGTAGACCTGATGACTATTCAATAATATATATGATCAAACCACTTCAGGATACGTGTGGTTGAAATTTTTAAATACCTTGTCCACGTACCCAATAGTCTGTCTTATGAAAGGCATTTTGGGTATCTTTATGTACTTCCCTGTCTTGGGATTCTTTCTGTACGTGTAAACCTCCCCCTTCCCGCAGTTGAAGGCGCAGGTGGCATACATAATATTCCCGAATTCCCTGAGAAGGAGGGCTAAATATTTAACTCCCTTGTGCATGTTTTCTTCGGGTTTAAAGCGCGACTCGGATTTCATGGATCTCAGTTCCCTCCTGTATTTCCTGTAACCTTCACTGACCTTTTCCATTCGTTCTCCGCCCGCCCTTTCATAAATCGCGGAATCAAAAAGCCTGTCCATTGCGTTTTTCCTGCTTATCATTTTTTCAAAAAGCTGGCTGTATTCTTCATTCAAATCCAGAACCTTATCAGATAACTCTTTCAGCCTGTCCGGCACGTCTTCGTACGTTTCCCTGAACCTGTCGGTTTTCAGGTTTGTCATCATTTCCAGGAGACCCTTGTTCAAATTTTCAATTGATCCTTTCAGATTGTTGTATAAATCCAGAACAAGCCCTCCGGTCTCGTCCGAAATATAACTCATACTTGCTTCCAGGCCCTCCAGTCCTGTCCACTTTCTGTAAAGCTCGGCCTTTATCTCCCATTTCTCCTCTTCACTGAGATCGTTGACTCCTTTTCTGAGTTTCCTGAGAACTTTGTTCAAATCACTGTTAACCTCTCTGTAAAAAAGATTTCTGAAGGACTCGGCTTTTCCAAAAAGTTCCCTCGCCTCTTTGTGTTTTTTCCTTGCCTCCTTGTAATATTCGGGGTAGTAAACGTTCTCCATTCCCATTTCCTCCCCTGTGTAAGGCATGATCTGTATCAAACCTGCGGCTCCCGGTTCTGAGATAGCGAATGGGTTCCAGCTTGATTCCTGGGTCGTCATCGACCCTACCCAGACCTCATCCACTGGATGGATATTTTCGTATCTCTTGCACGCCTCGAAAATTATCGGGATAAACCTTTCGGAACCCGGATGGTTCCTCCTGTAAAACCTGTGGACCTTTTCCTGATCGTACCCCGGAGGCTCTATCCTCAGAGTTAATTTTTGAACCGGGGTCAGGGCCTTCTTGGTTATTATTCCGGGTCCTGCTTTCTCCTGGGACCTGATCACCGGAGGCGCTTCATGGTCGATCCTGTCACCCAAAATAAGCAACCCCAGACCGCCGGCAGCAATAGTCCTTAAAAATTCTCTCCTGTTTGAACTGTTTAAAAAATTTTTCAGTTCCTTCTTTTCCTGTTCTATTATTTCTCCCATTTTATCCTTTAACAGTGATAATTTTTATAAGCTTTAGAGGAACAACCCCAGGATCCAGGGACCGACCAGATTCCCAACGTACGCGGCAACGAAGAACTGAAACGTTCTTCCTATCGCGCAGAACACCATGTATTTTCGAAAATCCAGCTCGAACATCCCTGAACACCAGGTAACGATCTTGAAAGGGATGGGACCTGCCGCCGCGATCAGCACGATCCATTCGCCCCATTTCTGATACCACTTGTCCACCTTTTCGAGGTTTTTCTCCTTGAAAAGTTTTATGAAAACGGGCTTCCCTAGGTAATAACCCAGAACGTATCCTATCACAGCCCCTATGAGCGAACCCAACGTGGCTACAATAGCGACCCAGAAGGGATCCGCTCCGAGAGCGGTCGCGGGAGCCACGAAGAAGGCGGTGGGAACGGGGAAGATGAAGGATTCGAATATCGATATGATAAAGGTTCCTATCAATCCGTAGGTTTCCACGAATGCCTGAGTCGCGAGTATCAGGGGCGTGAAGATTGTCGGCATAAGGTTAATTGGCGGGGTAAATTAATAAAATTATATTCCTAGGGCATGAAAGGGATAAAAAGCTTTGTTACAATTTAAAAGCATGAAAAAATA
>Ga0209427_10010253_pt1 | contig 10396 bp, 6 predicted proteins | sample DeeMarSWOR136_30_FD_187465 | JGI IMG/M metagenome (GOLD analysis project Ga0209427, IMG submission 187465) | Marine sediment microbial communities from White Oak River estuary, North Carolina - WOR-1-36_30 (SPAdes) (version 2) | ecosystem: Environmental > Aquatic > Marine > Intertidal zone >...
TTGAACGTGGTACGCCTTGCCAGAGGGCGCGTCCTTTTGACGGGAATATTTATTTCAAGGGGGAAGAGGAAAATGCTTGAAAAGAGGATTTTACACTTACTAAGGTTTGATGCGTTGAAGTTGCTCACGAGGAAAAAGGTCTTTGTCGCAACCGTAGTGCTGTGCCTTTTTTTACTATTTCCTATTCTGGTATTCAATCCCATATTTGCAGAGGATGTAAAAAAGAAGATTTCAGAGAATGATTTTTGGAATGCCTTGAGCGGTACATGGGTAAACACAGAATACTTGGGAACATATGCATGGTTTGAGCAGAAGCAAATAGTGTACCCCAATGGGAAATTGGAATGCTATCACCTGACAACAGATACAAATCCGTCAAGGCAAGGTTATTACTTCACTGTTACTGAAACATGGACCGATTCAGAAGAGGTAATCTGGTGCAAATCTACAGTGGAAGCAGGGGCCACTCGTTACCAACTCCATAAGATAAGCAATTCCGGAAATATCTGGGAATGCTGTGATGGTCCTGACACATATCCGGCTGAAGTGGATAAGACCCTTAAAAACTATATGTACTTCATCCGGTACCGACAGTAGGATGGCTTGATATATTTTGCTCAAATGAATATCCAGAGGAGCTCGATGCGGACAGCCTGAAGTATACGTATCTCATATATTACCATCAATAGCTTATAACCCTAATTAAATCAGCATCGTGGATTTTAAAACCCGTCTTTCGGGGAGGAGGACGGCACTCAGGCGGCCGTGTCGGCCGCCTGTTGTGTCGATGAGAATTCGCTTATACGGTATAACCACTTCCGGGAAACGTACATAGCCGGCGACTACGATAACGGGGCAGTCAGGGGGCGGCTCGGCGGTGACGAGCCGCTTCTCATGAATCCACGGCTCGCCGGGATTCATCTCCTGATTAAGGAATTTCTCAGGCTGCTTCTCATAGGGTACGTCGGGAAGCAGCCCCGCATGCACGACGAAACACCCGTCTGCCTCAACAAACGAGGGTAATCCAAGGATAAAATCGAGGTGTTCATAAGGCATTGCCCTTCCCACCGATCATAATAATCATCGGTATTCGTTTTTAGGATTTCCAGAAGGGTTTCGAGGAGGAGCCCATGTACATCAGCGATTATCGCAAAGGGACCCTCATTAGTACTCGCGCAGGATACCACCTGTGTCCTTTAGAAAGTTTGCTCCTTTTAATATATCCATACATTGATGGACACAACACATACCAGTCAAGAAATTGATAGTGATTATTATAACTAAAAAATACACCCTTCTCATAAACATATTACCCATTGCCCGAAGGCAATCCACTCACCTTCACGAACTTCATCCCTGTTATGCGAGCATAAAATGCTTTTTGCTGAAAACACACTGCAAAAAGCAAACGGATTTTATCAAAGAAGTCCACCCTCCTATCTGTATAAACGTCTGCCATGAGATGAAAAGAGTGCAGTTATTATCATTTTATTGTATGATCTACGCGGAGGTATGAAGTGGGAGAGAGACGTTACGATATCGACTGGCTGAGAATGGGAGCCATGCTTGCGGTCTTCCTATTCCACTGTTCCAGGTTCTTCGGTGGTGGTGACTGGCATCTGCAGAATGCAGAGCAAAGCATCGTTGCGACTCTGTTTATCGGCCTGCTCGATTTGTGGATCATGCCCCTTTTCTTCCTGCTGTCAGGAGCCGGTTCCTGGTATGCATTAAGCTCACGAGGCCCGGGTGAATACCTTCTCGAGAGGGTAAAAAGACTCCTCGTTCCTCTCTATATAACAGGTGTGCTCATCTTCATTCCACCCCAGGCGTATTTCGAGTATGTTACACACGTAGGATTCACTGGTACATTTTGGGCATTTTACCCGCGTTTTTTAACAAATATCCTTTCAGGGGTCGATTTCGGCAGTCCCCTTTTTATAAGAATATTTTACGGGCACCTGTGGTTTCTCCAGTTCCTCTTTTTCATCTCGCTTATGACGTTGCCTCTTCTCCTTGTCTTGAAATCGGAACGGGGGCTCCGCTTCATTTCAAAATTGGGTGATATGTGCACCCGCTGGGGTGGAATCTTTATTTTTCTCATCCCTCTGGTACTGATTAGGGTCGGCCTTACCCATCTTTTCGACGGTGAGCATACCTGGGAGGATTTCCTCTACTTTGCAGTCTTCTTCGTGATAGGCTATATCATGGTTGCGGATAGGCGTTTTACCGAGGGTTTCATGAAACACGGGTGGATATCACTGGCCCTGGGACTCATCTGTTTTGGAGGCGAAGGGTTTTTCGTTCTCGTATTACGTTATAACTACGCTAATTTGTACCATCCGGGCGGTGAATCCATTTCAATGCAATACGTGCTTTTTCAAATCATAATGAGTATTGCTACCTTGAGCTGGGTTGTCTTCGTGCTGAGCATTGGTGCCCGGTACCTGTCATTCAAGTCCCGCATCCTGACCTATGGAAACGAGGCGGTGCTTCCATTTTATATCTTTCATCAAACGGTCATTCTATGCGTGGGATGGTTCGTCATCCAATGGAACGTGGGTATGTGGCTCAAATACAGTATAATCGCCATTGTTTCCTTCACGTTGATCATGTTTCTCTATGAATTTCTGGTACGACGCTTCAATGTTGTAAGATTTTTCTTTGGCATGCGGCAGAAGAAGGATGCGGAATAGCGAGCTCAAAAAGAGTATTCCCATCAGTTCACTTTCTCGAATATGTAGTTGCTTGCGGAACGCGCGTAGCCGATACCTCGCTTGTTTTTGTATAGCAAGTCTCTGGTAACCTCGACATTCCTCCTAGGTACGAAATATTCATCAAGTGGATTGTTAGAAAACCAAAAGCGTTCCCCTCGTCGGTTGATGACTGCTATGAACCTGAAGTCGTTATCGATCGACGCGAGGCTTGCATCACCGTGACTGTTGTTTGCAACGAGTATGCCGCCTTTCCGAAGATATTTCTTGCATTTCTCCGAAACGAATCCTGCGTATTGTGACAGCAGCAGGTCATAATCTGCATCGATTGTCAGTACTTTCGAGGGCTGCTAAACAGCCTTCTAAGTGGATTATCATGTGCAAAGAGTGGGAAATGCTTGTCTCTCTTAGCTCCGCTTGCGGCCATTTCGTGGACTTCCCTTTAGTTCTGATTTATATATGGTCGATCAAGAAGTCGGCTTCATGCACGGTTTAGGCTGTGCACCTATACCTCACCTAGAACGGAACCAGGATGAAGCAAATAATCTTGCACTTTTGCATAGAACCTCCCCATATGTATTCCATCCATGAGTGCATGATGTACTTGCACACTTAAGGGCATCTTCAAGAGCTTGCCATCCTCAAAGAACTTGCCCCATGCAAACCGTGGCACAGAATCCCCTTGGTGCAAATGCGTCGGATGCATACAGCTTGTGAACGACACCCAGGGTATCGCCGTCATGTACAACAAGTCGTCTTGATCTGGTTCGTCTTCCAGCGTCGGATGCGCCTGCACATATCCAATCCTCTCTGCAGCTCTAGCTGCAAACTCCGAGAAATCCTCAATATAGCCAAGGGTACAGAAGCTGAACAGATCCCCATGCGTTAGAAGCGTTATAGATGGGTGCACGATCTCGTGCTCAACTACGTCTCTCCCTTGAATGCGATACCGGAACTCAGGAATCTCGTTTGCTGCTCGTGAGAGCACGTACGCGATCGCCACGGTAATTGAATAGCCACGCTGCTTTACAACTGGATAGAATGTTGTCAGGTCAACATTTGCACACAAACCGGCGTGTGGATGGTCGAATGCGCTAAAGACTTTGAAGTGTTCGCGCCGTGACCAAGTCTGCATGTCGATATGACGCATACCTCACCTCCAGATTGATACGTGAATATCTTCGAATGTCGTATCATTCTTGCGCAGCCTAACATTAAACATCATCGACGCGCGATAGCATCTGCTTGAAACTCCTCTGCCGACCGCCCAACGGTTAAGCTTCTATCTGCTGCGATAGTTGTAGATAGAAGGTGTTGCCCTAAGCCGCTCTGGTAACCACTTTGATCTATGGAGTTTAAATAACAGTGTTCCTCCTTTCTTATTCTTAGCAAGTGGATATGATGGTGAATCACAACAGTGTGACTCGTGAAGATTCTCTTCATTACAAACTGTATTATACGAGTGTTTCCAGGATTTTGTCGAGCTGTGTCCGTTCCCTGATCGGCTTCGTCGCAGGTCTGGCGCAAATATATAAAATCCGTATATAAAATTTTTTACATGGACGCAAGATTTATTTGTAGATCAGCTCCAAATTAAACTATACTGGAAGTAAGGTAACGTTGGTCGTTCCTTTGCTCTCACGTTACAAACTCTATTGTGGCATAAGGACTTTCAATTGGATAACGTAATCGTTCCACCCGATCTTGTTAAAAAGTTGCAAAAAGAAAAGAAACGCATTGATCTCGAACGGGAACAGAGAAAGGTCACGGTTCTGTTTGTCGATATGAAGGCCTATTCCCACATGTTAAAAAAACATGAAGAGGAATCTGTACTTGCAATACTCGATCTTTTCTTCAGGGTGCTTCACTCCATTGTTAAAAAAAATCACGGGATTGTGCACAAATTTATCGGAGACGGTTTAATGGCAGTGTGGGGTCTCCCCATGCCACACATAAATGATTCATATAACGCTGTGCGTGCCGCCATTGAAATGAGGATGGGAATATTCCATCTTATTCCTGAATTGGTAAGAATAGGTACGGTTCCCATCGAGGTCGGCATTGGTATCGGCACTGGTACCGTCACATGTGGCTTCGTTGGCCCTCCCGCTTCACGAGATTTTACACTCGTCGGGGAATGTATCCTGAAAGCGGCACGACTTGAAGCAATTGCATCAGACAATGGAATATTAATTGATCAAAAGACAGCAGAAGAGGTTGCGCCATTTTCCTATCTTATTTCCAAACCCGGTGATTCAAAACATTACGTGCTAAAAAACGAAAAAATCTATGAATTGGAAGGTATCTATCAACAGAGCCAGGAGTTCGACTCTGTGAGAAAACACCCTCGAGTGATCGTTGCAAAGGTTGTGGGAATAACAAAAAGTTCAACTAAAAAGAGAAGAGTTGGACTGTTGAGGAGTATTGGCGAAGGCGGCTTGGGAATCGAAGTACATGATTCAAAAGATTTTGATCTGCAAATTGGTGATAAGACCATAATAGATTCTCACCGCTTAAGCTTGCTCAGCATGGATGAAGTGAAGGGAACTGTGATACGAAAAAAAGAGTTTCGAGGGGAAGGAATATTTCATTTAAAGAAATGGGACATTGGGATCAAACTAACTGAACTACCTGAACATATCAAAAAGAAACTGGAAAAAGCAATAGTGGGTAAAAAACTGATCGATTCGTGATGATATCAACTGATCATGTCCAAAGTCCATGTGGATCTGCTTTTCAGTTACAGGCGCCTCACTGTCTGTCAGGCAGATATCATGCAGTAAACCGTTACTCCTCGCAGCAAGTGCTGTCCTAAATCAAAAGGTGATTTCATTGAATCGGGCTTTTCCTTGCATAGTACATGGAGCCAGTTAGATGCAGCAGCGGCTCACACATCTTTGGGCGAGGATTGTAGCAAACACTCCTCAGACGTCCTAGCAACTATGGTTTCGATTGTTTCATCCTCACATAATGAGGTTATAAAAATGTCAAGAAGAAATATATAGATCTATTTGATTTTATCTCATCCCTCTGCTACACTCAGTGCATGTTTCTTTCATGGTGAGTGTGCGTGTTAAAAACCAAACATAACATCGAGAAAGGAGAAGCCGCTATGATCAAAGTTGGAATCATTGGTATGGGAATAAGGGGAAATCTCTACGCCCAGACAATAAAGCACAACCCCTACGCAGAAGTAGCTTCCGTTGCGGAGAAGGACGACGGGCGTCTCAAGGATGCGGCAAAATCCCTAGGAGTGAAGACCTATTCGGATTTCAAAGTCATGCTCGATAAGGAAAAAATGGACCTGGTCATCGTCACGCTTCCGGATCATCTCCACGGGGAAGCCGTGATCATGGCGGCAGAGCGGCAGTGCCACCTGCTGATCGAAAAACCGCTTGCCACACAGTATGATGAGGCACAGAAAATGGTCCATGCCATCAAGAAGGCAGGTGTCATGGCGCTGGTGGGATTCGAGAACAGGTGGAATCCGACCTTTATCTCAGCGAAGGAGGCGATCGAAGCGGGAGAGATCGGTGACGTACAGATCATTTTCACGTGTCTGAACGACTCCATCTATGTTCCCACCAAAATGCTGGGCTGGGCCGCAAGATCCACTCCCGCATGGTTTCTCTTTCCGCACACCATAGATATGTCCCTTTGGCTCACCGGGAAAAAGGTTGCACGGGTGCATGGCCACGGGGTGAAAAAGATACTGAAGGGAATGGGAGTCGACACCTTCGATTCGATCAGCACACTTGTGGAGTTCACCGATGGCACGTGCGGTACCTACAACACATGCTGGGTCTACCCGGAGAGCATCCCACTGGTCTATGATCTGCGGTTCGATTTTGTAGGAAGCAAAGGTGCGATCGCGATCGACCTTCGGGATCAGATGATCCATAAAATGACCACAGCCTATACCCACCCTCCGACCCTGGGGCGCCCCATACATGGAAAACCCCTGGGATTTGCGGCTGAAATGCTGCACTGCTTCATCGATAACGTGCGGCTGGGCACAAAGCCTCTGGTCGATATTGATGACGGGCTGTATGTTGTCAGGGTGATCGACAGGATACACCGCTCCATCGAGACTGGGAAGATCGAGCCTGTCGAAGGGTAACTGCTCAGCAACGCTTGCCGCGGGTGAAACGAGAAATCTCTTTGATTTCAGCAGCACTGTCAATACCTTAAACGGACCAGCTTCGATGCATTACCAGACTGCCCCTTCAGAACCAGCTGAAGTCACGGACAGTCACCGGAATCTACGTAGTGCAGAGAACCGATGCGCAGAACCCTTAAATCGATCTACCTGGGGCTCGGAAAATCCTTCATCATCTACCCCTCGGCTTTTCTTGTCGCAGTGGGAATCAGTATAGTTGAACTCGGCATCATCTTTTACATCAAGGAGATTTTCGGGGCCACTCCCAGCCAGGTGGGATATTTCACGGCACTGTGGTCCTTCACATACATCATCGGGTGTCTCTTCCTTCGACCCCTCTTCAACCGCGTACTGCCCCGCTATCTGCTGATTGCCTCATCCTTTTTCATGGGTTTCTTCATACTGATTGTGACATTTACCACGTCCTTCTCCCTTGCCTTTGTGCAGTATGACCTCTACGGACTGGCCATGTCCTTCTTCTGGCCGCCCATTATGGGGTGGCTTTCCCGCGATGCTGAGGGTGCACAGCTCGGCAAGAGCATGTCCTACTTCAACCTTTCCTGGGGCTCTGGGCTCATCATCGGGCCGGTGCTTGCCGGCGTGCTGAGTGCCATCTCTCCGAGGCTACCACTCTACGCGGGTGGACTGCTCTTTTTCACCACCGGTATGCTTATCACCGCAGGCAGCACGCTGCTGCCTTCCATTCGATCCGATCGTGGCATAGAAGCCTCGGTTGAGGGATCGAACAATCAGGTGGACAGGAGCACCCTCCTGCGGTTTCCCGGCTGGGTAGGCGTTTTCACCACCTTCGTGGTCATCGGCATGATCGTCAACATATTCCCCGTGTATGCACGAGATGTGTTGATTCTCCGCAAGGAGGTTATCGGCCTCTTGATGCAGTCGCGCACATTCATCGCCACATTCGTGTTTGTGTTTCTGGCACATACCTCCTTCTGGCATTTTAGGATCGTACCCATGGTGCTGGGTCAGGTCTGTCTCGCCTGCGCCGTTCTGCTTCTGAGTACCGCCTCAAGCCCTATAGCACTAGCCGTGCTCATCTCCCTGATCGGGGCATTCCGTGCGCTCAGTTATAACACCGGTATTTTCCACGGCGTGTCAGGAAGCATCAACCGTGCGGGGCGCATGGCAATACACGAAGCGCTCCTCGCCGCGGGACTCGTCGTCGGCTCCTCCCTCGGAGGGGTGGTCTACCAGCGTTTTTCCATGACCGCCGTCTACATTTTATGCGCCTCCATCGTATTGGTCGGAGTGCTACTCCAGCTCGGTCTCTATCTGTTCCTGCACACCCGTGAATCTACTTTTAACTAAAAAACCGCTATATCGTCACCAGTGAAGTCTTGAAGAGAGGCGTTGACGGCACGACTATGCGCAATATTGCCACGCATGCAGGGGTAAAACCAAAAACCATCTACTATTAGGTCTAACTTCTAATTTTTAGGTCGAAATTCGAATTTCTATTTTGATCTGGAAAAGCATCTATTTTCTTCGAAAAACTGAAACATACCATGCTTTTTAACCGAAGCCCTCAAAGATTACCGTGAAATAACTAAGATTTCGCTACATTTTAATACCGATGTATGAAATTCGACATCCGCCCTTTTATTTTAAAAAGGATATGCAATTATTTATAGTTAAAAACTGAAACAAACCATGCTCTTTAACCGCAGTTCTCTAAGATTACCATGTAATATATTATAATACGCTACATTTTTATACATATGCGTGCAACTCGATAATTACTCTATTATTTCAAGAGTAAAAAAACCTGTTCGAGCAGGTAAAACTCAACACTCTTGACGAGACGGCCAGTCAGTAGTCCAGTTTCATCAGTTCTGTACCGCTATAGTAGTGGCTGAGTATGTCGTCGTAAGCAAGTCCTTTCTCTGCCATGCCTCCGGCACCGTCCTGACACAGGCCAACACCGTGACCCCAGCCTCCGCCGTAGAGTAGGAACTCAGCAGGCAATCCATTTGGGGCATACCTGGTCTCGAGCCAGAAGAGGTTGCTCCTGAGGGGACCGAACCCCAGAAGACGCCTGATTTCGTGCTCCTTTTCGATGAGGAAGGTGCCCTCTGCCCCTCTTATCTCGACAGAGTGCACGTAGCCGGCAGGGTTTCGGCGGAGTACCGCTATTTTTTCAATCTCACCGATAGGCCTGTACCGGTTGAGCTTTTCCTGAAGCACATTAGCCGGTATCAGCCTGAACCACCGGAACTCGGGCCCGGAGTTGAAGCGGGGAGCGCTGCAGTACACGGGTGGCACGGTCTTGACCCAGTGCTCCAGTCCTGCGGGGGAGGCGGGGAAGACAAGTCCAGGAGGGGCGTCGAGAACACCGGTCAGATAAGCCACGTCACCCCAACCTTTCAGGTCCCCTGACGACTGGGTGTGTCCACCGCAGTTTGCGTGGAAGAGAGGCGAGGCGGGATTCCCGTTGAATAATAGGATCTCACCTCTGGTTTCGTTCACCGACCTGGTCGTCTGTTCCCATTCATTTGACGCGCCCCTGTACACCTGGCAATGCTGGCTGTCGCACAGGTCGAATCCGTCACTCCGGTGGGGTCTGTCGAAGCGCTGACGGTATAGGGCATAGCTCCGCGCGATCACGGCCTGAGCCTTCAGAGCCTCCTCTGGAAAGGAAATGGACATCTCCGAGGGGACCACGCTGTAGAGGTACTCCTCAAGGTTTACCTCGTTTATGAGCCTGAACCCGTCGCTGTCTGCCCTCACCTCGATACGTCCGCGGTACTGCCTGTCCTCGATGCCGGCCCATGCATATCCCCTGGCATATTCGATCTTCTTTATAATTATGCATTCAGGCTCGGCACCGCTCGCAGACAGCCGGGTTACCTGTATGACGAACCTGTCCGGCAGTTCCTGAAGGGATTCACTTCCGGTTTGTTGAATGAACACTCCTCCGCTACGCTGGATGACCTCGTATTCTATGTGCGGCTGTCCCGTAAACAGGATCGATCCTGAAGCCAGAATATCAAAGCCACCGTTCGCGATGAAGGAGAGGTTTTTCATAACGACGATCTTGCCGCCGGCCGTGGTGTTAAGGCCTATCCGGAGCACGGGTATGCGTTCAGGTCCCACCAACCGGCGCACAGTCTTGAATGTCTCGAGCGACCTTGCAGGAACCACTTCCTCCTCCGGAACAGTAAGACGGGGCCGTATTTCGTCGAGCTTTGCGAGCACAAGTGGGTTGCTCCCGTCGATGTTTCTCAAACGGTGATACTGTCTGTATGCATCCTCCCATGAGCCCATGTTTTCGTACATCCGGCCAAGGGGTAATAGCAGCTCCGCCTGCTGTGAGTCAATCTGCAACGCCTTCTGGTAGTGTGAAAGCGACATCCAGGTATCCCCCAGCCTTTCTGCAATGCGTGCGAGGTAGATGTAATTGCCCGGGAATTCAGGCCGTGCGGCAGCTGCATCCTGGAATGCACGGGCAGCTTGCTCGAGATCTCCCTTTTCAAATAAAACCCTCCCAAGCCCGAACAGGGCTGCA
>Ga0209427_10010255_pt1 | contig 10395 bp, 6 predicted proteins | sample DeeMarSWOR136_30_FD_187465 | JGI IMG/M metagenome (GOLD analysis project Ga0209427, IMG submission 187465) | Marine sediment microbial communities from White Oak River estuary, North Carolina - WOR-1-36_30 (SPAdes) (version 2) | ecosystem: Environmental > Aquatic > Marine > Intertidal zone >...
ACATCGAGTTTGACCTTGCCTCCCAAATTCTCTATTTTCCCATCAGATCGAATCAATATATTTTGACCACACTTCCCGTTTTCGGCTCCATTTAGCCCATAAGGTGAATAAACCCGTCGTTCAGAGAGTATCGAAACTGTTGATGGTTTTAAAAACTTTATTTTACGGACAATGCCATCTCCACCCTGATAATTTCCCTTACCTCCTGATCCCCGACGAATTGAAAATTCTTCCAATCTAACTTCTGGATAGCGATGTTCGAGCACTTCAGGGTCGGTAATTCTCGTATTAGTCATGTGAGTATGCACAGCATCCGCACCATCAAATCCCGGACCGGCGCCAGCTCCACCGGCGATGGTTTCATAATAACCATATCCCTGTTGTCCAAAAGTAAAATTATTCATCGTCCCTTGAGAAGCAGCTACTTTTCTTAATGCTTTGAATAATACGTCCACAATTCGTTGCGATGTTTCTACATTTCCGCCAGCCACTGCGACACCAGGAGATGGATTCAAAACCGTACCTTCAGGAATAATGATCTCCAAAGGCTTAAAACAACCGGCGTTCAGAGGAACATTCTCCTCAATCAACGTTCGGAATACATAAAGAATTGCAGCTTTCGTTACAGAAGGAGGGGCATTTAAATTTGTATTAATCTGATTAGAAGTCCCTGTGAAATCAATCTTGGCACGATCACCATCGATCGTAATGGAAACCTGGAGTTCTGTCCCATCATCTAAAAAATCGCTGGCAGTATGAACACCGTCTGAAAGTTTAGCAATAGATTTTCGCATAGCAAGCTCAGCATTATCCTGCACATGTTGCATATAAGCTCGAACGACTTCCAATCCATATTCACGAATCATTGCTTGTAATTCCTGTACACCGCGGAAATTGGCGGCTACCTGTGCTCTCAAATCAGAAAGTCTCTCTTTAATATTTCTCGCTGGATATTTGCCCGAAAGAAGTAATGCAGAAATATCTTTTTCATTGAACCTTCCTTCAGAAACGAGTTTGAAATTAGTAATCACAATCCCTTCTTCATCCAGTGTTTTAGAGAATGGTGGCATAGAACCTGGTGTTATGCCACCGATGTCTGCATGATGTCCACGACTGGCAACACAGAAGATCAAATGATCTGTTTCATTGAAAATTGGAGTGACGATTGTAATATCAGGTAAGTGAGAGCCACCATGAAATGGATCATTAGTAACAAATACATCACCAGGCTGCATACTTGGTCTGTTTTGCTGAAGTATATAGGCAATCGATTCGCCCATAGCGCCCAGGTGAACAGGAATGTGTGGTGCATTCGCAACCAATCCTCCTTCAGCATCGAAAACAGCACAGCTAAAGTCAAGCCTTTCTTTTATATTCACTGAATGTGCCGTTCGTTGCAGTGCCTGTCCCATCTGTTCAGCAATACTCATGAACAGATTGTTGAATATCTCAAGCATAACCGGATCACGATTTACACTAACTTTATAATTATGAACCAAATTATCAATTTGTTCCAGTAAGATATGTCCATGAGAATTTACTTTTGCTTTAAAACCAGGTTCAATGACGATAGTGGAGTTTTCCTCAATAACGATAGCAGGACCCAACAGTTCATTCCCAGGCTGCAATTGTTCTCGTTTGAAAAGCGGCGTTTGAGAATACCAGCCAGCATCAAAGTAAACAGGTCGATATTCTATGGCATCTTTTGAAGTCAACATCCTATCACGAAGTGGTGCATCTATTTCTTCTGGTTTAATTTGTTCTCCGATAACTTCAACTCGAATATTGACTATCTCCAGGTTTTTATCTGGCAAAAATCCATAGTGCTGTTGATATCTTTTTTGAAATTTATTTCCACAATCATCATAATCGATAAAGATTACTGTTTCTGATGTATCTGAACCGACTGGTCGAATATCAAAATAGCGATTTACTTTAATCTGCTCCTCTGGAATTCCCTCGCCAAGCACCTGACTTCGAAGACGCTGTTCCATTTCCCGGAAAATTGAATCTATTGATTTGACTGCTTCAGATGTAAATGACATTAAAACAGCTTGAGTATCTTCATAAATGACATCCGCTAAAATCATCCCATAGGCAGACAGCACACCAGCCAACGGATGCAACAGGATTCTTCTAATTGCCAATGATCGGGCTATCGCACAGCAATGCTGTGCCGAGGCTCCTCCAAAACAGGCAAGTGTATATTCTTTGATATTAAATCCTTTAGCAACAGATATTTCTTTAATTGGCTTAACCATATTCTCGTTGGCTATTTGTATATAACCTATTGCTACTTCTTCAGGTGTTTTCTGAATACCGGTGTTTTTGAAAATCTCCGTGCTTCGTTCTTGGAATTTCTTTCTGACAATCTCCTCATCTAAAGATTGAGCATGATCAGGTCCAAACACTTTCGGAAAATAGTGAGGAATAATTCTCCCTAAATGAAGATTGGCATCGGTAAGCGCTAAAGGTCCGCCATTTCGGTAACAGGCCGGTCCGGGTAATGCACCAGCACTATCTGGACCGACAGTAAGCTTAAGTCCATCAAAATGAAGAATTGAGCCGCCACCAGCCGCGACAGTAACGACATTGATCATTGGCGCTTGAATACGTACTCCTGCGATCTCTGTCTCGTAAATCTTTTCACAATGTCCAGAATCATATCGAGAAACATCAGTGGAGGTGCCTCCCATATCAAAACCAATGACTTTTTCAATTCCCAGCATTCTGGCAATATAGGCATAACCGATAACTCCACCGGCTGGACCAGAAATAATAGCATCCTTAGCAGTAAAGGAATTTGCGTCAACCAATCCACCACTGGATCTCATAAACTTCAATGGAATTGAACCGCTATTTTTTCTTATCTGTTGAACATATTTTCGAAGAATCGGATTTAGATAAGCATCGACGGTTGTGGTATCGCCGCGGCTGACAATTTTTTGAACCTGCATGGTTAGTGAAGAAAGCGAGATCTGCTGAAAGCCAATCCAACGCGCAATTTCCGCAACCAATTTTTCATGTGAGTTGTTTATATAAGAATTTAATAAAACAATCGCCAGCGATTGAATTCCCTTTTTATAAACTAACTTAAGTTGATTTTCGATGACGATAATATCAGGCGGGATCAGCACTTTACCTCTGGAATCAATTCGCTCATTAATTTCGACCACATGTTCATACAACTGAGCTGGTTTTTGAATATCAAGTGTAAAAAGTTGGGGACGTGCCTGATAACCAATAGCGAGGACATCTTCAAACCCTCGGGTCGTTACTAAACATACTGGAACGCCTTTTCTTTCTAATAGCGCATTCGTAGCAACAGTAGTTCCCATTCGTATAGAATGGATTAACTGCTGTGGAATATTTTGATTTGGTGGAATTTGTAAAAGGCGATGTAAGGCAAAAATCGATGCATCTTCATAACTGGAAGGATCATCAGATAGGAGTTTAAAAGTAATCAGTTCTCCATCAGGTGATTTAGCCACAACATCAGTAAATGTTCCCCCTCGGTCTATCCCGATAGTCCATTGGTTCCTGTATTTCATATCGTAAATATAGTGAATCAAATCAGCAAAAACAAGAAAAGAGTTGAATTTTTTATAGTAAAGCATTATATTGACATTATCGTGGTATGTGAAATTGCAAATATGAAACATCATAAGTGAGACGAAAATGATGGTTTTGAATGACAACATCTCACGTTTCACATTTTATGTTTTAATTTCGTCCATAGCAACTTCAGACATGCTAAATTAAGATTTCAAAAAAAATTAAACTTTGATGAGGAAACTTATAAATTGAACCTGAAACGGAAAGAAAAATTTGATAAATGTAGTATTCGTGGGATTGTATATGCAGGAATAGCACTTTTAGGAATTGGCTATGAGATTTTTTTCTCCAGTGAAGCTCGTCCTTTTTTAATTATTATGTATAGTTTAGTAGTTGGAGTTGGAGGAATTTATATATTATATATAAAGGAATCCGAATGATTAGCTGGACATTCAAATAGAAACGAAGTAATTGTTAATGATCATTAAAAGTATCCAATTAAAAAATTATCGCCGTTTTAAGGAATTAGAACTCGAATTGCCCGAGAATCTAATCGGGATCATTGGCAATAATGGTGCTGGCAAAACTACAATCGTAGAGGCAATTGGTTGGTGTTTGTACGGCAATCGAATTCGGCGAACCGATAAACAGGATATTCGTTCACAATTTAGCAAGACGTCTGACACCTGTTCAGTCGAATTAATTTTCACCTGCGGGGATCATGAATATCGTATTATTCGGCAATTGAAGGGAAAGTCAGCAACTATTGAGGCTGCAATTTATCTTAATGCGAATGCTGAGCCACTGGCTGTTCAAGAGCGTGGAGTGAACGACTATGTGGAACAATTATTAAATCTCGATTATAAATCGTTTTTCATCTCTGTATTTGCGAAACAAAGAGATCTTGCGGCTCTATCAACACTTCAACCCGAGGAACGACGCAAAAGTATTGCTCGGTTGATAAATATCGAAGCCATTGATCGTGCTCGAAATGAAATCAGAGCTGATCGGTCAAATAAAGATTCGAGATTAAGTGGCATCCAAGCCAGTTTAAAGAACGAACAAGAATTAAAGGAGCAGCAAACACAGCTAAAACTTGAACTAAAAGCAGTGGTTCAATCAAAGAAAGAATTGGAGGAACGTTTGAAACTTGCTAACGAGCAGCAACTAACGTTAAAAAATGAATTTGAGAAAATGAACCAAGTGCGAGACCAGTTTCAACAGATTCAAGCACACATTGAGAAATGGAAATCAAGAAAAAATGATTTCGAAGTTAGAAAGAAAAAAAACCTGCAACAGATTGAAGCGATCAAAAAAGCTGAACAGCAATTAACTCAATTAAAACCGTTACTTACTGATTATCAAAAAATTCAGAGAGAAAAAGAACGGTTGGATAAAGAAAGCAGTAAGTTTTTTCTTCTTAAGGGCAAGAATGAAGAGAAGCAAAGACTATCTCAGCGAATCATAAAAGAGCAATTTAATCTCACTAAGCTTGAGGAAGAATTAAAAGCTTTAGCGGGAATAGATAAAAAAGTAGCAACTCAAGATTTGAAAATTACCCAATTGGAGGGAAAGCGTGAACAATTAAGAAATGAATTATCCCAAACTCAAGGTCATAAAGAAAATGTGAAAGAAAAAGGAATAGAGATAAAACAAAAACGATCCAGAATTGAAAATTTAGGACCAGATAGCCCCTGTCCAGTATGTACCAGACCTCTTCAGGATCATTATGATCAGGTGTTATCACAATTCGAAAAAGATTTGAGTCAGTTGCGCCAGGAATATGTAACATTAAACGAATCAGCAAAATTGTTGGATGAAAAAATCGCAGAGATCGATAAGCAGTTAAAAGCAGAGAAGCAACTGCGTGACGGATTGTTACAAGCCGAGGAACAATTTAAAGAACGGGAAAAGCAAAGAAATCAAAGTAAGGAAAGAATGGATGACCTTATTCAAAATGAAAAAAACTTAAAATCCGAAATCTCTGCCTTAGGCAAAGTCGATTATAATGAAGGAGTTCATCAAGAATTTAAAAAGAAGCTTAGACATCTGACTGAACTGAGAGATCAATTACTGAAATATGAAGAACAGGTGCGTCGCCTGCCTGACGAAGAACAGGAGCTTGAACAAATCGAAATAACCTTGAAAGATATTGAAATCGAAATTGCACAGGAAGATAAGCGACTCAAAGTTTTAGGGTTTGAGGAGCAGAAGTTTCAACTGGTTAAACAACAGACTGAAAAACAGCAGCATCAGGTTAATCGGGTGAAAGAAGAAATTCATAAGATTGAACAAGAAATTATAAAAATTCAAAAAGACAAAGACCATGTAAAAGATGAACTGAATACAATTCAAAAGCTACAGCAGGAGATCGATCAGATAAAAGAAGATATCGTCTATCTTCAGGCTTTGGATCAGCACCTGGGGATTTTCAGACAGGAATTAGCAGGGAGGATCCGTCCTTTAATTGCCGGTAGAGCCTCTGAATTGCTTCATCTAACCACCCAGGGACGCTATTCCATCATGGAGTTGGATGAAGATTATAATATTTATCTCTACGATCAAACAACACGATTTCCACTGGCGCGTTTTTCAGGAGGGGAACAGGATTTAGCCAACCTGTGTCTTCGAATCGCCATCAGTCAAGTGGTGGCAGAACGATCAGGTAGATCGCAGATCAACTTCATCGTTTTAGATGAAATTTTTGGTTCTCAAGATGAACAGAGAAAAGAACTGATACTGACGGCATTACAACATTTGTATTCTCAATTTCGTCAAATCTTTGTTATTACCCATGTTGAGGGAATAAAAGATACTCTGCCAGTCATTGTATCAGTAGAGGAAAAATCTTTCGATGAAAGTATAGCAAAGTTGTTGTAATTAATAAAAATCTAATTTAAATGATATACAACAAAATTTTTATAAATAGAAATTTTTAACCTAATATATGAATGAAAACAATTACAAAGATGAACTTAACTGTCTGAATCAAGATAATGATGGAGATAAATTCCCGGAGTATATAGAAGTAACTGATGTACTTGACCTCCACGGTTTTTTTCCTGAACAGGCTTCGGAAATGGTGGAAGAGTTCATCAAAAATGCCATCAAATTAAACCTGTTTTCCTTACGCATCATTCATGGCAAAGGAAAAAGCAAAATGAAATGGACCGTTCATCAGATATTAAAAAGTAATCCACATGTTACCTATTTTGGTGATGCTCCTCCTGAATTGGGTGGTTGGGGTTCGACAATTGTAGAATTAAATCACTCCTGATCAAATTTTTCCCTACAAGAATAGAATAAAAAACTAATTCGGCTCTACTGATAAAATATTTACCAGTTTGCCCTTATTAATACATTTCTATTTTTTCATCGGTTTATTGAGTTTTTAACTATCATCAATATTTCCAATTAATTATCCATTTACTATTTTTTTATCTTTTTAAGTTAAATAAGGAACAGTATTTGCTTAGTTTTGGATATTCAATTGTTTAAATAATAATATGTTTTAACTAATATATAATTAGTCTGTTATGATATTTTTATAGATTTGTTAAGGTTTTTTTAAAAGCAATTTGCAGAAAAAACTCATATCAGTAAAATTAATAAACAACAAATTTGTGCGGGAATTTGAAGAGGTGGTTGTGATGCGCATTATATTAGATCATGAATTGATAACTGTGAAAGAAGCACAGCGGATCTTACAGGTTAGCAGATATCTAATAGATGAAATGATAAAATCTGAACAACTTTGTGCGATTAAAGTTGGATCACAATTGAAAATTGAAGGCAAGAGTTTGAAAGATTTATTTAATAGGACGTACAAAGCAAACACTTTTGCCAATACTTATGTTAATAATGATATTTTTATCAATGCTTCAGACATTGAATTAGCAATGATAACTGATTGGACTTAACATAATAAAATAATGACAATGCGTGACGCCTGCGAGTGGCTGGTTTTATTAATTGAATTTTGAATTGCAATTATTAATATAATTTAACAGTTTTTTACTATAATTTTTATTTATGCTCTAATTTTAAACTTATCTTTTCAAACCACCACCCTCGCCCAACAAGACAACGAAGCAATCTCCATCGGCACATACCGAATCATCTACTCAAAAATCCTGAACGAAGACCGGACACTGTTGATCAGTCTGCCCAGGAGCTATGAAGGATCGGAGCTCCGTTATCCAGTGGTTTATTTGCTATATGGCGATCAGGTCAAGGGATATTTTGCAGAGTCCGTGCATATTCTTGATCGGCTGGGATAATCGAGTGAGATTCCGCAGATGATCCTGGTCGGAGTTGCTAATACTGAGCGCTATCGGGATAATTTGCCGTTGCAGCGAGATGGTAGTCCAGGCGGGGCAGATAACTTCCTGAAATTTTTTACCGATGAGCTTATTCCTTTTATGGATGAGAATTATCGCACCAAAGATTTTCGAATTCTGGTGGAACCCCAGGCTGGCGCCACGTTCGGCGTGTACAGCATGATGGGAAATCCTGATGTATTCAACGCTTTCATTCTCAATAATCCATTCTGGATAGGGCACACCAGGGATTTAATCATTCAGCGGACAGAAGCGTTCTTTAACAAAAACAAATCGTTTAATAAATTTTTATTTATCTCTTACGGCAGTTTTGACGATCAACCAGAAGCAATCGATTATGTTCAGAAATTTGCTCAAATCATCAAGGAAAGAAATCCACAAAATTTTCTATTCACATTAAATCGCATGAGTGAGGAAGATCGGCAGGATTTTATCCCGCAGTTAGGATTGAAGCGGGGACTGCGATCCCTGTTTCAGTATTATAAATTCCCCGAAGACAGGAAAGTGGCGGGTCTTGATGATATCAAAATCTATTACCAGCAGTTGTCCCAAAAATATGGCTTTGCAGTCGATGTTCCCGAATTTGTCATGGTGCTTCAGGGAGTCAAGTTTAGTCAGCAGCGAAAATATGCTGCGGCACTGGAGATTTTTGAATATTTGATCAAAATCTATCCCACATCGCTCAATGCTTTCATTCAGTTGGGAAACCTTCATCGTACCCTGGGCAATTTTGAGCAATCGCTAATGTATTTTCGGAAATTCCAGGAAAATCGGACTGTATCATTTATCCAGAACCAGATAGTGGCTCTGGAACGAATGATCAATGAATCCGCTGCTTATGCCATCGAAAAGGTGCTGACTAAATCTGGCATCGAAGCGGCGTTGAAAAAGTATCGGGAAATTAGATCCGACGCGGACAATAAACTATATTTTGATGAAAATGAATTTAATACACTGGGTTATCGGCTGATGGACAAAGGTCAGGTGAAAGAGGCGATTGAGATTTTCAAACTGAATGTGGGAATGTATCCGAAATCAGCCAATGTTTATGACAGCCTTGGTGAAGCATACATGAACGATGGACAAAAGGAGTTGGCAATTCAGAATTATGAAAAATCGCTGAAGCTGAATCCTGGCAATGAGAATGGGAAGATGATGTTGAAAATGCTGTTGGGGAAATAGTTAATTGGGTAAATGGGTAATTAGGATTGTGATTTTCAAGCTTTCAAAATAACTATATCTTTTATCCCAATTGGCTACTAATTACCCAATTACTTATTTAACTAACAAAATGCAACCTTTTTGCTTTTATTTTGTCTTATATAAATATGAAAGATCCTGAAATTCTGGTTAAAAAAATACGCTCAGCAGATAAGAAAGCTTTTAAATTGCTTGTTGAACAATATCAGCGACTGGTCAGTCATGTTGTGTTTAGAATGATTTCCGTTGAAGCGGATAGAGAAGATATTTGCCAGGATGTTTTTATCCAGGTTTACCAGAATTTGGGCAATTTTAAGTTTGAGTCGAAGCTATCAACCTGGATTGCCAGGATCGCATATAATCGTTGTATTAATTATCTAGAGAAGAAAAAGACACCGCTGGTTGATGATCTTTCTCCGGCGGAAGAGTTTATCGAAACACAACCTGATGATAGTTTTATGCCCGACACATTTACAGAGCATCAGGATCGGTCGTTTAGACTGCAGATGGAGATCAAAAAATTACCGGTACAATTTCGGACGATTTTAACGCTATTTCATCTTGATGAACTGAAATACAACGAGATTGCTGAAATTATGGGCTTACCTGAGGGAACAGTAAAAAGCTATCTGTTTCGGGCTCGAAAGTTGTTAAAGGAAAAATTGATGTCAAAATACAAACCGGAGGAATTACTGCAATGACACATCTTACGGATGAGGATTTACAGAATTATTTGGATGGGAATATTCCCATCAGTCAAATTTCGATTTTTGAACAGCATATTGAAAGTTGCCAGAAATGCCAATCCGAATTGGTGCAATACCGGAGTCTATACGCAGGATTAAAAGAAGATGTGACATTGGATCTTTCGCCGACTTTTTCCAATGCCGTCATGAAAGCCGTTCAGGCAGGGGCAAAAAAAGCCTTGCTGGCTCGTTTGTGGAATGTGTTATTGCCGATCATTGGGATTGCGGTTGGGATTGGTGTGATGATTTATTATGTAGATTTTAAACCATTCATAAAAGTTTTTGCAGATAGCTTAAATCCAGGTAGGTATTTTGATAGCGCCGTATTATCCGAGCTGAACCAGGTATTGACAAAGTTGAATGTGAATTTAAATATCATTGTTTTTGCGGGATTGAGTTTGTTGGCGGTGATTCTGATCGATTATTTGATCTCGCGTCATAAGGAGAAATTGTTTTCGTACTTAAGAATGATGCCGGTTTTTTAAAAAAACAAATCCAACATGAACTCCATCTCCGAGATGGAGTCCATGTTGGAGGCAACTTTTATGAATTTT
>Ga0209427_10010256_pt1 | contig 10395 bp, 9 predicted proteins | sample DeeMarSWOR136_30_FD_187465 | JGI IMG/M metagenome (GOLD analysis project Ga0209427, IMG submission 187465) | Marine sediment microbial communities from White Oak River estuary, North Carolina - WOR-1-36_30 (SPAdes) (version 2) | ecosystem: Environmental > Aquatic > Marine > Intertidal zone >...
GGTTGAAGAATTCCAGCCTTTTTAAATTTTGGTAGGTCTCATCAATGGCGGCTAATAGAATACTAAGGATGAGGTATTTTGTCAAGCCTCTTTATTGTTTACAGTACTGTCCAGTAGTCTCAATAACACTGTAAACAAAACTGGGGAAATAAAGGGGTTCGACCATTAAATGCTTGCATAAACCCGAAAAAATTATTTGCCCTTCCAGACCGGTGGTCTCTTCTCCACGAACGACCTTACGCCCTCCCGGCAGTCCTCGGTTTGCGACAGGCTGCGGAAGCGTTGTCCTGTCTCCCCTCGGTGTACACTCGGTGGCCACTCCAGCGAGCCATAGGTCAGTTCCTTGACTCCTTTGATTGCTAACGGGGCACCGCGTAACAGCTTATGCGCCATCTCTTTAGCGGTCGGCATTAGCTGCTCCTGTGGCACTACCTTGCTCACCAGACCGATTCGCTCTGCTTCGCGGGCATCGATTATCTCACCGGAATACATCATTTCCAGCGCCCGGCTCAACCCGATGATATAAGGTAAGAGGTATGGCCCGGCACCGGTATCCGGCGTAAGTCCTCTTTGCGTGAAGACCCAGCCGAATCGGGCATTCTCTGAGGCTATTCGTATATCACATTGGGCTGTCCACTCGGCACCCATCCCAACGGCGGCACCGTTTACGGCGGCAATGGTGGGCTTGGGAATACGGGTGAAAGTCCACGTCGGCAGCGGACTCTCCGGCAGGCTTACTGCCTGCGCCCTTCTCTGCCTCGCTGCGGCTGCTGCCTCCTCGTCTCTCGCTAGGTTCGATACGTCAGTCCCCCCGCAGAAGGCTCTGCCGTTGCCGGTGATTATCATTGCTCTCACTTCGTCGTCGGTGATGATGTCAGCCACTAGGCGTCCCAGGGTCACCAGCATATCGTCGGTTACGGCGTTCATTTTCTCCGGACGGTTTAGCGTGATTATCCCGATGCCGTCTTCCTTTTCGTAGAGAATATTTTCCTCGGCCATTATTTGTACCTCCTTGTTTCTAACACTCCTGAAGGTCGAAGAATAACCGCGCTTCTCTGAGCGCATTAACCCTGATTGATTTGGCTATGTTAGCATTACAACGGTTCGGTGTCAACAGTTGTTCGCTGCGCCACCTCGTAACCCGCAGTCCTCGTAAATCTCTATTATCAGCTTTTCTTCAGTACTTCGTACAGGCGGGCCACGTTCATTCGTTGTATCTGCGGCCCCATTGCTTCGTTGCCTGCTTGCATCGGATATCGGTCCAGCAGTGACACCTTGTCTTGGGCTTCCTCTAGGCTCATCCCCTTGTTAATCGCCTCGGAAACGGCATCTATCCAGGCTTGAATAAAAGCGCTCATCTCCGGGATATAGCTTCGGTCACAGACCTCTCCGTGCCCCGGCACCAGCACATCGGCCTCCAGTTCACCGATTTTCTTTAGTGACTCTATCCATTCGTAGGGAAGTGCCTGGTGGAGAAAGGCCTGTACTTTGTAAAAAATGTTATCGGATGTGAAAACCACCCTTTCCTCGGGGATGTGGACGGCTATCTGGAAAGGCGTATGCCCCGGAACATGAATCAGGTGGAACGTGTGGTCGCCCACGTGAATGGTAAGTCGTTCGGAGAGCGTTATGGTGGGTGCCCGGTAGCTGTACCCCTCCAGAAAGGAAAGGTTGTCGGGGGCCATTTGCTCGAAACGCTCCCTTAGTTGCTCCACTGAGGCGGCCAGTATCGCCTCTCTCGTCCCCTCGTGGGCTATCACCGTGCCCTCGAAGAAAAAGTTTCCGGTAAAGTGGTCGCCGTGCGGTTCTGTGTTTATCAGGTAGCGCACCGGACCGTATTTGGCGATTTCCTCCCGCCATGCAATTGCATCGGTCGGCATCTGGGGAGTATCTATCATCACTACTCCCTCCTTGGTGACCACAAAACCGGGATTGCACCCCCGGAACCCGGTTTCAGCGTAAGCATTGTTGCTGATCTTCTGCATCGTGCCCTCCTTTTTATCTTGGAGCTCTCGCTTGTTTCCCTTGTTCTATCCCGTATCGAGATGGACCGTCCCCGTCCTGTCAGGTAAGTATTGTAATGCAAATAGTATCAAAATTAAAGAGAGCTTCATATTTCGTGACTGAATAGGTTATAATATTCATTAGATTCCTTGCCGGGAGCTTCGATTTTTTGGTTTGGGTCTGGTTAAAGTTTGTTGTCTGCCTTGCCATCATCCTGTTTGCCGGTACCAAGCTGGCTCGATACGGAGATGTTATCGCCGAGAGGACAGGTTTGGGAAGGCTGTGGATCGGTCTGGTGCTCCTGGCCTTCATTACCTCCATCCCTGAACTCACCACCGGCATAAGTGCCGTTGCCCTGGTTAAGGTTCCTGACCTGGCAATGGGCACTCTTATGGGAAGCTGCATTTTCAATCTCCTTATCCTGGCGGTCGTGGACGTTGTGTATCGTCGTGCCCCGGTTCTGAGTGATGCCAGAATGGGACATATCAGGTCATCTATAGCCGGGATTTTACTTATTGGCTTCACGGCCATAACCATCTTTGTCGGCGTAAAGTTTTCCGGACTGTCTTTGGGCTGGCTCGGTGTCCCCAGTATTATCATCATTGTAGTGTATCTGGTAGCCGTCCGGCTGATGTTCGTCTCCGAGCGAAAGCATCGGTCGGTATCACCGTCTGATGAGCCTAAGCAATATGCCGACCTCTCTATGAGGACGGTGTGGTTTAAGTTCGCTCTGGCGGCGGCTGCGGTTATCGGCGCCGGAATATGGCTGGCCTATATTGGTGATGAGATTGACCAGGTTACTGGCTTGGGCGCCAGTTTTGTGGGCAGCCTGTTTCTGGCCTTTACCACCTCGGTGCCTGAGCTGGCACTTTCCGTTGCTGCTGTCCGTCTGGGTGCCGTAGATCTGGCTGTGGCTGACGTATTGGGCGCTAATATGATTAACATCGCCAAAATCTTCATCCTTGACCTTTTCTATACGGAGGGCTCTCTTATCGCTGCGGTTTCAAATTCTCATATTATAACTGCTATTGTGGCGGTAGTAATGACTATCTTTGTTATCTTCGCCCTTCTATTTCGCCGGAGACGCAAGACCTTTGTCTTTATTAGCTGGTATGGCGTACTGCTCATCGCCCTCTATGTATTCGGGGCTTATGCCCTGTTCTCCGGCATGACTTTGGGATAACCTGTCACTCAAAAGTCGCCTTTCTTCCATTACGGGGTCAGCTTCTGCTATAATAAATTCACATTTTACCTTAGGTAGTTCTTTGTAAGATAGGTGAAAGCCTTTAGTAAATGTTTGGACTGAGCCAAATTCTTGCCCTTGTCATTTTCGTGGTAATGTTCGTTGCTATCGTAAGTGACAAGTGGCATCGTTATATTCCCGCCCTGGTCGGTGCCGCTCTTACCATTATTGTCGTCTTTTTCATCGTAATGAGGGAACCACAGGCATTTTTCAACGTCCTCAATATTCAACAGCTTGGTCAGTTTGATTTCTGGTTTCCCGGGCAGGAGCAGGTGGAGTCCCACGGCGTAAACTGGCAGACCATCATCTTCATTGGCGGCATGATGACCATGGTGGAGGGGATGGGTGAAGTTGGCTTTTTCCGCTGGTTGTGCCTCTATGTTGCTAAGTTGGTTAACTACCGCGTTGTCCCTATACTGGTTGCCTTTATGCTGCTGTCGGGCTTCCTGGCGATGTTCATCGACAGTATCACCGTGTTGCTGTTTCTGGCGACGGTCACCATTGAGCTTGCTCGGCTTCTCAAGTTCGACCCCGTTCCGATAATAATAGCCGAGATATTTGCCTCTAACGTTGGTGGTAGCGCCACTATGTGTGGCGACCCGCCCAACATTATCATCGGTACTGCCCTTGGTTATTCCTTTTTCGACTTTGCTGTCAATACCGGCCCCATCGCCTGGATAGGTATGATTCTGACACTCGGTTTCTTTTACTTCAGTTTCCGGAAAATCCTTTCTTCCGCTGAGGGTAATTCAGATAATAATTCTAAAAAGTACCCTGAGCCGGGTGAAGCCATCGTCGACCGCCGCCTGTTCCGGATAAACAGCGTCATTTTTATCCTCGTCGTCGTCTTGCTGATTACCCATGCTCAGACTGGCATATCGGTAGCTTTTATCGGTTGCATTGCCGCCGGACTCACCCTGCTAGCTGCCTTCAAAGGTGCCCCGTTCATTATCAAGAGAGTGGACTGGCGGACTCTACTTTTCTTTATCGGGCTATTTATCTGTGTTGGCGGGCTGGAGGAGACCGGTGTGCTGGAGATGCTGGCGCAGTACATTGGAGACATATCGGGAGGAAACATCTACCTGGTGATACCTATCATCCTCTGGGTCTCCGCCATTGCTTCGGCCATAGTGGACAATATCCCCTTTGCCGCCACCATGGTACCGGTGATTGTCAGTCTCTCTAAGACGGCTGGCTTGAGCCTGCCCACGCTGGCATGGACTCTGGCTCTCGGCACTGATATAGGTGGCAACGCTACTCCTATTGGAGCTTCGGCTAACGTGGTTGGCACGGCGGTTGCTGACCGGGAAGGTTATCCTATTAGCTGGGGAAGGTTCTGTAGATATGCCATCCCGGCAATGATTATGGTTGTCGGTCTGTGCTGGTTATATCTGATTCTGAGATACGCCTAGCTGGGCTGGCCTGACGGTACTCTGACCTTTGATGATGTTTGCTATAACTGCTGATATGAAAAAAGCGCGGGGTCTTGCTTTAATATTTTGGAATAGTGTATTATATACGTTATTATTAAATCTAGGGGCTTCGCTACCGGTCTTGCGGTTTTTGCCCCTGTAGCTCAGGTGGATAGAGCACCAGCCTCCGGAGCTGGGTGCGAGCGTTCGAGTCGCTCCAGGGGCGCTTTCCATGGAGTCGCTAAGGGGCGGTTTGTTAGTTTATTCTGGAGATTAAGGTGGTAGACAAAAACCAGCTAACCGAAATTAGATGGCACGGACGTGGCGGTCAGGGCTCGGTTACCTCTGCTGAGCTGCTGGCAAGGGCCGCCATAAGCGAGGGTAAGTACGCTCAGGCTTTTCCCGCCTTCGGCCCCGAGAGAAGGGGCGCCCCGGTTCTGGCATTTGATAGGATAAGCACCAGTGAACCTGTCCGGGTGAGGGCTGAAATTACCCGGCCCGATGTCGTCGTGGTTCTTGATCCCACCCTCTTGCGTGTTATGAACGTCACCTCGGGACTCAAGGAAAAGGGGAAACTGGTAATCAATACCAGAAGGACCCTTGAGGATATTGAATCTGAGTTCGGCGTTGAGTGGCAGCTTGCCGTGGTGGATGCCCTTACTATTGCCCGCGAACTGCTGGGAGTACCTATTGTCAATACCACCATGCTCGGGGCTCTAATACGGGCTACCGGCGTGGTCGAAATGGAGTCACTGGTCGAGCCTTTGAAAGAGCGGTTCGACCGCCTGGCTGATAGAAATATCAGCGCCATGAAAAGGGCGTTTGAGGAAACTGTGCTGAAGGAGTAGCGTAGATTTGGCTAAGAGTGAAGGCGAGCTAACCTGGAAGGATATAGAGATTGGTGCCATAGTTGTCGAACCGGGAAATACCAGGCAGTACAAGACCGGTGACTGGCGCTCTCAGGTGCCCACCTACAATTTCGACCGGTGTATAAAGTGCGGTATGTGCCAGCTTTTCTGCCCAGAAGGCTGCATCGAGCAGAACGCTGAAGGTCATTTTGAGGCTAATCTCTTCTGGTGTAAGGGGTGCGGTATTTGCTCCAGGGAATGCCCCACGGCGGTTATAACTATGAAGGATGAGGAAGAATAATGGGGCATCGGGTAGGTATCGAGGTCTCACTGGCTGTTGCTGAAGCCGCCATGCTGGCTAACGTCGATGTCGTCGCCGCCTATCCTATTACCCCGCAGACGCATATCGTCGAGCACCTCGCCGAGCTTGTAGCCAATGGCGATTTGGACGCTGAGTATATTCCCGTTGAGTCTGAGCACTCGGCGATGAGTGCTTGTCTCGGCTCGGTGGCTGCTGGAGCTCGGACCTTCACCGCCACTGCCGGGCAGGGACTGGAGTTGATGCATGAGGTACTGTATGTTGCTTCTTCTATGCGCCTGCCGGTGGTTATGGCTGTCGCCAATCGCGCTCTGTCTTCACCGTTAAGTGTTTGGGGTGACCACTCCGACCTTATGGCTGTCCGTGATACAGGCTGGATTCAAATCGTCGCTGAGAATGGTCAGGAGGCGGTCGATAATGTGATTTGTGCCTTCTGTATTGCTGAAGACCAGAGAGTCCTGCTCCCGGTAATGGTTCATTTGGATGGATTTTATCTGACTCATGTCATAGAGCCGATTGATATGCCCGAGCGGAGTGAGGTCGATAAGTTCATACCGCCCTCAAAGTACCCCATGGCGCTGAATCCGGACAACCCGATGACTATGGGCGCTTTTGCCCCGCCGATAATATATTCCGAGGTAAAAAAGTCGCAGGAAGTTAATATCAGGGCTTCCAAAGACATAATTATCAGGTGCTGGGATGACTTCGGTAAGTCATTCGGACGTTACTACCATCCGGTGGAAAGCTATAAATGCGAAGATGCCAGAACGTTAATGTTAACCATGGGTAGCTTCAGCGAGACGGCTATGGCTACCGTTGATAAATTGAGGGAAGAAGGCGAAGATATTGGCTTGCTCCGGCTTCGTCTCTGGCGTCCCTTCCCTTTCGAGGAGTTCCGTCAGGCTGTTAGCAATGCCGAAACTCTGATTGTGGTGGACAGGGCACTTTCCTTTGGCGGTCCCGGCGGTCCGCTCTGCTCCGAGATAAAGTCGGCTTTATATAATCAGGATAAAAAACCGAAGATAGTGAGCTTTGTTGCCGGTCTTGGTGGTAGGGATATTACCGTAGAGGGGTTCGAGACCATAGTTCACCGGGGCAGGGAAATTGCGCAGAAGGGAAGCGACCAGGAATACGAAACGTTCGGGGTGAGAGAATAATGGAGAATTACGGGATTTACGTCTCTCGCCTGGTGCCCAAAAAAGAAGGGTTTGCTCCCGGCCATCGCGCCTGCATCGGTTGTGGCGAAGCCCTGGCGGTAAGGCTTGCCTGCAAGGCAATTGGCCCCAACGTCATAGTGGCTAATGCCACCGGCTGTATGGAGGTGGTCTCCTCCCAGTTCCCCTATACCTCCTGGTGTATGCCCTGGATTCATACCCTGTTTGAGAATACGGCATCGGTTGCCTCCGGCATAGAAGCCGCCCTCAAAGCCATGATAAGGAAGGGCAAGCAACCCGACAAGGGGGTAAAGGTAGTGGCTATGGCTGGCGACGGCGGTACCAGTGACATCGGCATTCAGGCACTGTCCGGTGCACTGGAAAGAGGCCACGACCTGCTCTACATCTGCTTTGACAACGAAGCCTATATGAACACCGGGATCCAGCGGTCTTCGGCTACTCCCTTCGGTGCCTCCACAACCACTTCCCCCGCCGGCACTAAGAGCATCGGGCAGAGCACCTGGAAGAAGAACATGCCGGCTATCGCTGCCGCCCATGATATTCACTATGTAGCCACCGCCTCCCCCAGCTATCCCTTCGATTTGATGGACAAGGTGGCTAAAGGCGTGGCCGTTGATGGCCCCGCCTACGTCCACATCCTCTCTGTCTGTCCCACTGGCTGGAGGTCTGCCCCGGACTTATCGGTTCGGATTGGTCGGCTGGCGGTGGAGACCGGCATATTCCCTCTCTATGAAATTATCGACGGTAAGTACAAATTGAGCCTCGATTTTCCCAAACTCAGACCTGTGGAAGAATATTTTAATCTGCAGGGAAGGTTCCGCCACCTGTCGGAATCACATCTTCTGCAGATTCAGGATAGGGTGAATGAAGATTATGCCAGACTCAAGGAGAGAGCAAAATGAGCATGGGAGTTGAGCAGATGCAGGAGAAGGTGACCGCCGTACTGGATAAGTACCGGCGCGACAAAGGCTCACTGGTATCTATCCTGCAGGATACTCAGTCCGAGATTGGTTATCTGGCTCGGGAAGCCTTGATGGAGGTAAGTCAGGGTCTGGATGTCCCCTTGAGTCAGGTCTATAGCGTGGCTACCTTCTTCAAGGCCTTCAGCCTGAAACCGCGTGGGCGTCATCTGGTAAATGTTTGCTTGGGCACGGCCTGCCACGTCAGGGGTGCCGTTAAGGTTCTGGAGACCATTGAGAGGGAAGCGGGGATAAAGTCGGGTGAGACCGATGAAGAGCTCAGGTTCAGCCTGGAAACGGTCAACTGTGTTGGTGCCTGTGCCCTCGGCCCCATTGTCATAATAGATGGAAAATACTCCGGCGATATGAAGATAGATAAAGTCAAAGCGCTGTTAGAAAACTACCGGTAACGGGTCGCTGAAAAATTTCGGGAGAAGGAAAAGACATTGAATAGATTGGGTTCTCTGGCCGAGCTGGAGAAACTGAGAAAATCGATAGTCAGTAAAAAGGACCCCAAGAAGCCCTGCGTAATTATCTGCGGTGGTACCGGCTGCCTCGCCCTGGCCGCCGCCGAAGTTATCTCCGCCTTTAATCAGGAAGTTGAAGCTCAGGGGCTGGTTTCTAAGGTGGACATCAGGGTAACCGGATGCCCCGGTTTCTGCGAAAGAGGACCGCTGGTAGTCGTTGAGCCGGAAAACATCTTCTATCAGCGGGTGAAGCCGTCTGATGTCGCTGAGATAGTCTCCGAAACTGTCGGTAATAATAAGGTGGTCGAGCGCCTGCTTTACGTAGACCCCGAGACCGGCCAGAGGATTGTCCACGAGAGCGAGATACCCTTCTACGTAAAGCAGAAACGGCTTCTGCTTGGCAATAATTCCTTGATCGACCCCGAAAACATTGAGGACTATCTGGCTCTGGGCGGCTACTCTGCTCTTAGCAAGGTCCTCTCTGACATGTCCCCTGAGGAGATAATCGAGGAGGTCAAGAAGTCGGGACTTCGCGGGCGTGGCGGTGGCGGTTTCCCCGCCGGCAGAAAGTGGGAGACCTGCCGCAACGCTGAGGGTGACATAAAGTATGTCATATGCAACTGTGATGAGGGCGACCCCGGTGCCTTCATGGACCGCAGCCTGATGGAAGGCAATCCTCACTCTGTTCTCGAAGGTATGTTAATCGGCGCTTATGCTATCGGCTCCAGTCAGGGCTATATCTATGTTCGTAATGAATATCCGCTGGCAGTAATGAATGCCGAGACAGCCGTGAAGCAGGCCGAGGAATACGGCTTCCTCGGCGAAAATATCCTCGGTTCCGGCTTCGATTTTACCGTCAGGATAAATCGGGGTGGTGGCGCTTTCGTCTGCGGCGAGTCAACGGCGTTGATGGCGTCGCTTGAAGGCAAGGTCGGCGAGCCAAGGGCGAAATATGTCCACACTTCCGAAAAGGGCTTGTGGGAAATGCCCACCAATCTCAACAATGTCGAGACCTGGGCAAACGTACCCCTGATAATCAACCAGGGCGCTGACTGGTATACCAAAATAGGTACTGAAAACAGCAAAGGTACCAAGATTTTCTCTCTGGTGGGCAAGGTCAACAATACCGGTTTGGTAGAAGCGCCTATGGGCATGACCCTCAGAGAGATTGTTTATGGTATCGGCGGCGGCATCCCCGGCGGTAAGCAGTTTAAGGCGGTTCAAACCGGTGGCCCCTCGGGCGGTTGTATCCCTGAGTCCATGCTCGACCTGCCGGTTGATTTTGACGAGTTGACCAGGGTCGGCTCGATGATGGGCTCTGGCGGCATGATAGTAATGGACGAAGGTAACTGCATGGTGGACATCGCCAGGTATTTCATCTCCTTCCTTGAAGGAGAGTCCTGCGGTAAATGCCTTCCCTGCCGCGAAGGACTGAAAAGGATGAACCAGATACTGACTGATATCACCGAGGGCAGGGGAAAAGAGGGCGATATCGAGCTCCTTGAAGACCTGTCAGCCATGCTGGTTGATAGCTCCCTGTGTGCTCTCGGTACCAGTGCCCCCAATCCCGTCCTGACCACCATACGCTACTTCCGGGACGAATACGAAGCCCATGTTAGGGATAAACGGTGTCCTGCCGGTGTCTGTAAAGAGCTTATCACCTATTCCGGTTTGGTGCTGGTCGACTCCCTGTATTTTTTCACCGCAGCAAATTTTGCTGCAGCAATAGTTTCACGGTTGACTTTTTCTGTCAGTTTCCCCCTCAATAAATCCTCTACATCGATATAGCCATTTAATAGTAATAGCTGCACAATGATATTATTTATGATTGTAGATTCACTATATCCTGAAGCAATAAAAAGGTTTTTACAATCATGATAAAATTTATCCGCAAATTCTTGATTGTTGGGGATCCACATTAATTGTTCATAAGTTTCACTAAAATTGTTCAGTTCAATATTAATATTA
>Ga0209427_10010260_pt1 | contig 10392 bp, 9 predicted proteins | sample DeeMarSWOR136_30_FD_187465 | JGI IMG/M metagenome (GOLD analysis project Ga0209427, IMG submission 187465) | Marine sediment microbial communities from White Oak River estuary, North Carolina - WOR-1-36_30 (SPAdes) (version 2) | ecosystem: Environmental > Aquatic > Marine > Intertidal zone >...
TCTCACCGTAGTCAGGGTGGGAAAGGACAGACAGAGGGATTACAAGGTGGGCGAGCGCTACATCATTCAGGCCGATGTGCGGTACAAGGGCACCATGCCCTCCTATGGGTACGTGCTCCCCGGTGGCCTTTCTCAATACGGCATCATCGGGAAGGAGGTACTTGATGGTGATGATGGCAGCTACCTCATACCTCTCTACAACAGGAAGCTCGGGTACAGTGAGCTTGCACTCGTCGAGCCCTGGGGATGCGTGGTGGCCGCATACAGAATAACGCATCGGAGGGGGATCGCAGATGGAGGCGTTATGCTCATCGCGGGCAACGGGAAAGACGAAAAGGCGTGGGATTTCTCGGCGCTGTTGCAAGAGAGTAAACCGGCCCGCGTCGTTCTCCTCGACGTGGGAACGGATACGCAGGAGCGCATACAGGACATTATACATGGAGGTATACAGAGAGGAGGTGGCCCGAAGGGTGCACCTACCGAAATCCTGCAGGAAAGAGGATCGAAGGTCAAGGAACTATCCTCCCGGTACACCGATGGAAAGGGATTCGACGACATCATCATTCTCGGAGACGCAGCGGACCGGTTTGTTGAAGAGGCGGGTGACAGCCTGTGCGCTCACGGGATACTGAATTACATGGTGAGCTCCCCGAAGGAGCAGACCGTGAGCATCGACGCTGGCAAGGTCCACTACGACGTCATTGCCTTCATAGGCGGCACAGGCACCGATGTAAGCGCCCCCTACACCGAGAATCCCGACTATACGATCAAAGGCGGCAGCGTGCTCATGATCGGTGCGGGTGGCCCCATGGGGCAGATGCACATCAAGCTTGCCATGGAGCAGAAAAAACCCCCGAACCTCATCATCGCCACAGACATAGATGACCAGCGGGTTGAAACGCTCAGGGAGAAGTTCGAAACCCTGGCCAGGAACAAGGGTATAGCTTTTCACGTTCTCAACCCGGGCAGGTTCAGTGACCATGCGGCATACAGAAAACATATCATTGAGCTGAACGGAGGTAGACTCTTCGAATACGTGGTCTGCCTGGCTGCTATCCCGTCAGTCATCGAGGATGCCGCCTCTTATCTGGGTGACCGGGCGGTTCTCAACATCTTTGCGGGCGTTTCGAAGGGAACTATCGTTAAACTCAATGTAAAGGAAGTTGCCGCCAAAGCCGTGCGTTTCATCGGGTCGAGCGGTTCGAGCATTGATGACATGGAGTACACCCTCAGGAAACTGGAAAAGGGGGATCTCGATACTAACAGCTCGGCTGCCGGCATCTGCGGCATGAACGACGTGTGGAGGGGCGTCGATGCAGTACGAACTGGGAGCTTCGCCGGCAAGATCATCGTGTATCCCCACATCAGGGACCTGGACCTCATTTCCATGAAGGAGCTCAAGGAGAGGTTTCCGAAGGTCGGGAACCTTCTCTCACAGGGCAGCGAGTGGAATCGCGAGGCCGAGGAGGCGTTCCTCGAGGAGATGCTCGATCTGGATTGAGCGGTGCAGTGAGGAGTATGGAACATGTCTGAGAAGAGATGCAGGGTCACCTTTGAGCCCGAGGGAAAGACGGTTTACGTGACGGCCGGCACGTCCATATTCGAAGCCGCGGGGGAAGCGGGAATCATAATCAATTCCCCATGCGGCGGCGCCGGTGTGTGCGGAAACTGTAGGGTAGCCGTCATCAGGGGTGATTTCGAACAGAAGGGATCGGAGCGGTTCATCACCGACAAGGACCTCAGGAAGGGTATGGTCCTCGCGTGCAGGACAAAGATCAACTCTGACATGGTGATAGAGATACCGCTCACGAGCAGGCTCTTCGAGCAAAAGATACTGACCGAGGGTATCGAATTCCAGCTCAAACTCTCGCCCAACGTGCGTAAGGTCTTCATCCATGTGGACGAGCCCAGCCTCGAGGACCAGCGATCCGACCTGGACCGGGTGTGGGATGCGCTCGGCCTGGGTAACCCCGGCCCGAAGGTGGCTGTGGACGTACTGAGGCGGCTTCCTTCAAAGCTCAGGAAGGCCGATTACACCACCACTGTTGTACTCAACGAGAATGAGATCATCGGTATTGAAACCGGCGATAAATCAGAACGGAATTACGGGGTAGCCTTTGACATAGGCACCACAACCGTGGTGGGCTACCTGATGGATCTCAACACGGGCAGGCAGCTCGCCGTGAGCTCACAGACAAATCCCCAGACCAGCTACGGCGATGACGTCATCTCGAGGATTCAACATACCATCACCCACAAGGGCGGGCTCGAGGAACTGAACGAGAGAATCGTATCCTGCCTCAACGACCTCATAGACGATCTTGTTGATCAGGCCGGTATCGAGAAAAAATTCATCTACGAGATAACCACAACGGGCAACACCACGATGAACCACCTCTTCCTGAAGATCGACCCCAGGAACCTCTCGCTCCATCCCTATGTGGGAGTGTTGCGCTCGTACATGGATGTCCGCGCAGCGACTCTAGGGGTGCACATAAACCGGTACGGCAAGGCCTACACCATGCCGAACATCGGGGGCTTTGTAGGTGGTGACACGGTTGCTGTCATTCTCGCCTCTGGCATGCACAAGAGCGAAGAGCTGAAGTTTGCGATAGACATCGGTACGAACGGTGAGCTGGTTATGGGCAACAGGGACCGCCTCGTCTCATGCTCCACGGCTGCAGGCCCCGCCTTCGAGGGTGCCCGCATCACCCATGGCATGCGGGCCAGTGACGGCGCAATCGAGAAGGTGTTCATCGGCGAAGCCGGTATCGAGGTCAATACCATCGGAAATGCGAAAGCGATCGGACTCTGCGGGACCGGGCTTATCGATGCCATCGCCGAGCTCCGCAAGGCCGGTGTAATCAACACGGGCGGCAAGATGCTCAAGCCCGAGGAGCTGCCGGGCAGTGTTCCCGACGCCGTTCGAAACCGCATCATTGTGCACGAGAAGTGGGGCTCCTCGTTCATCCTGGTACCTTCCGGAGAATCAAAAACCGGCGAGGACATACTGCTCACCCAGAAGGATGTGCGGGAGACGCAGCTTGCGAAGGGTGCGATCTTTGCGGGGTATCAGCTCCTGAAGCGGGTGCTGGAGCTCGAGGACGACGATATCACCGAGGTACTCCTTGCAGGGGCCTTCGGCAACTACATTCGAAGGCATCAGGCCAAGTGGCTGGGTCTCCTGCCCGACATACCCACTGAGAAGATCAAGTTCATAGGGAATGCCGCGGGCGCCGGCGCCAAGATGGTGCTGCTCACCAAGGAGCTCCGCGAAGAAGCTTGCGACATATCGCGTAACACCGAATATATCGAGCTTGCAGTACGGCAGGACTTCCAGCGGGTGTTTGCCGATTCCATGTTCTTTCCGGATACTCTGAATAACGGATAGGCGATAGTAGTCAGTGCACTCTGAGCCAATAATTTACAGCCATATTTTAACCTTTAAGCTCGATGTATAGACAGACATGTGGAACAGTAACATCAAATTATTTCTATATATAGAAAAACACATTTAACACAACAAAAGAGCCAGATATGTGCAGTCTATAATAATAGATTTAAACTGCGTGGAATGCCCCCTCACATTAGTCATGTATTTTTTTCTCGACCTTGAACAGCTGCATGGGTCCGATGAACCGGGAGTTACCGTTGAAGCACCATCAGAAATCTCCGTTGTACTCCATGTCCCTGGCGGTCTCAAGGGCCGCTTCCCGTCCCACGTACCGCTCCACCAGGTGGAGTGACATGGCGATACCTGCTGCCACACCGCCGGAGGTCACGACCTTTCCCGTATCCACGTAGGTCCTGTCTCTCACCATTCCTATATCGGGGTACTGTCTCTGCAGGATGTCGATCCTCTTCCAGTGCGTGGTTGCCTCCCTGCCGGAAAGAAGACCGGCTTTAGCCAGGAGGAATGCTCCTGTGCAGACCGAGGCGATTGTTTCAGCACGTCCGGCCTGTGATCGTATCCACTCGACGAGCACTCCGTTGTGGATCTCCACCTTCTCCGCCCCGTAACCGCCCGGCACGATGAGTATATCAAGATCATGGGCATCGAATATGGTGCTGTCCGGGATGACTTTCAGACCGTTGCGGGACGTAATGATTTCCCCCAGTTGTGAAACGGTACGCACTAAAAACGCAGGCTCTTCAGAGTCCGTGAAAAAGGTTGTGCTGAACACCTCGTAAGGTCCGGCAAAATCCAGGAGTTCCACATCGTTGAACAATAGAATACCGGCGTTTTTTCTATCCATAGGCATCACTTCCACTGCGGCTCATTTGTGCGTGGTGCATAATGCACCGTATTCAATACATTAGATCACTTCCAGGAGGAAGTCCAGGACAGAACGGATCGCCCTTGTAATGACATTTTTCTTGACGCAACCCGCACAATGCAGGTATTGTGGACGAACATATCGTCCTGTCGGCCAACCACAGAGGAGAGATCATGCTCGAGAAAATCACATTCGGTAAAACGGGGTTGCAGGTAACCAGGGTCGCCTTCGGGGGTATCCCGATAATGCGGCTCTCGCGCCGCGAAGGCGCCCGACTGGTAAAAGACATCATCAGCCTGGGCATCAACTTCATCGATACGGCCAACATGTATGGGGATAGCGAGGAAAAGATAGGCGATGCCATAGGTGATGCAGCGAGGGAAGAGCTCGTCATCGCGTCGAAATCCATGGCCCTTGACAGGGACACCTTTCTCCGACACCTGGATATGAGCCTCAGCCGGCTTCAAACGGAGTACCTCGACATCTACCAGCTCCACGGTATAAGCAGCGACGAGGCCATGCAGAAGGTCATGGGTCCTGAGGGAGCCATGGAAGGGCTGCTGCAGGCCATCGAGGAGGGGAAGGTGCGGCACCCTGGATTCAGCTCACACAACCTTGCCACGGCAAAGAAGATGATGCTTACCGGACAGTTTGAATCCCTGCAGGTTCCCTTCAACTTCGTGGACGATGATGCCGCCCGAGAGATCCTCCCCCTGGCACTGGAGCTGAACCTCGGTTTCATCTGCATGAAGCCCCTCGGCGGAGGGCTCCTCAGCGATGCGAATCTCTGCATCAGGTATCTCATGCAGTTCGAAGGAATAGTCCCCGATCCCGGCATCGAGCGTATCGAAGAGATGGAGGAAATCATCGGCATCGTGCTCAACCCCCGACCGCTTCTCGAAACCGAGAAGGTGCTGATAGATGAGATACGCAGGGAGATGGGCGGCTTCTGGTGCCACCGCTGCGATTACTGCCAGCCCTGTCCCCAGGGCATACCCATCAGCCTCGTGCTCGTGACCGAGAGCGTGGTGAAGCGCATGTCCTACGATACAGCAGTCCCCTTTCTTCGACCGGCCTTGGAAAAGGCCGCTACCTGTACGGAGTGCGGTGAGTGCGCCCCCAGATGCCCCTATGATCTGAAGATCCCGGAGCTTCTCAAGGGGTATCGCGCTTCATTCGAAAGGTATGTGGAAACAAAACAGTGGACGTGAGGGTTGATAGGAAACATCTACAATCTGGCCGGGCCGTCTCCCTCTCGTTCTTTCTATTCTGTCGAATGCCTGGCCAGGGGATTGGGTGTTCTACATAGAGTCGTCATGTAACTTCCATCCACCTTTATATACCGTTAGTTTGATGGAATCATAATTATTTACTGTTATGGATCTATCCAGCCCATACACCCCTTCAAGTACAATACTGTAGGTTTTTTCTTCACACTCAGGCTCAGTTTCTTCCTCTTCCTCCTGAGTATGCGAGATGCTTGCTGGTTTGGGCCATTTCAAATCCCAAATAGTATCGCATGCCACAATCTCATGTGTGTTTTCTGAATTCAATTCTTTACAACTGCCCCATCTAGGTATTGCTTTCCTCTCATCATCAATTGTTATGAAAAGATCACTGTCAAGTTCATTGTATATTTGTATCGTTGCAGAGCATTCCTGAGAAGGAGTTGAACAATCAAGGAAGAAGAAGCAAAGCAATAATACGAACGTTATGCAGATAAGAACCAATTTTCTCATCAGCGCAGGTTATCCCCCACATAAATAATATATCCCATCCTCAATGGGATGAGACTTGTATCTTGTGCCCTTTTCTCTTTTTAAAAACCATACCCCACGAGCCCATAACCTGGTACACTGATATAGCCGCGTTGATTATCAGAGTCAAATCAACAATTGACGCAATTAATAGTTGATACATCAAATGTTACTCTTTTTACCAAGGAAATATCTCGGCACCCTCTTCATATAATCCACATACCCCTGCCCAAATCTCTCGATGTTTGATTTTTCCTCACTCACCACTCCGTAGTGCGAAAGGATGAGATTTAAGATATAGTAAAGCCATAGAATGATATAGATTATTGAATTCGGGCTCCATCCAATGAGGACGACACCAAAAAGACAAATCTTACCAGCCAAAACATGGGAATTTCTGCTGACTCTGTAGATTCCCCAATCAACCACAGCCTGTTTTTTTTCTGGGTGTTCCCTCATGGCAAAAAAACCCAGAGCAAAAATTACCTCTCCGCAAATAATGATACCGAGACCAATCCAGAAAGCTGCATTTATGCTGTATGTAATAAACCACGTTAAGACTAAGCCTGTTATCATACTCACCCAGAAAAAAATCATCATTGTTTTACTCGGCCCTGGACCTTTCATGCGCTTTGCCTTTATAAGCACAAAAAGAAGCCAACTAACAACAAACTGTGCGATATACACAAAGATCAGTCTGAAATACCAAGCCGCATCCATGTGAGACCCCCTTTTATTTCACATATACTTTCTCTCATCCTCTATCCCCATTCAGCTTTACCTTTGCTCAATTATGCGCTAGTGTACAACTTTCATGAATTATTCACCAGCCTGAAAATCAGTAGCTCAACTCATTGATTATCAAATAGTTATTTACATTCCCTGCGTCATGGATTGAATCGGCTTAGATTCTCCTTTGACAACCTCCTTGACGCTCATAAATTTAACCTTACTATCCTGGGCATATGATTGCCTGTATACAGGAGGATTGGAAATAGAGCATGAAACAGGACTTCAAACCTCGAATCGACAATGCAAAATGCGAGGAGTTCATACGGGGCACCTATCAGGGAGTTCTGGTCATGTGTCGGGACAATATTCCCTACACAGTCAGGTGAGAACTAGGAATGCGCCTCGATCAGGCTGCGAAACCGCCTGAGCTTTGCACGCAGGTCCCCACCACTGGAGAAGATCGAAGAAGTGCCGGCCACGAACACGGTGGCCCCCGCCTTAAGCATCACCGGCAGGTTTTTCCAGCTCACGTTTCCGTCCACTTCGATCTCCAACGGCAGGTCTTCTCTTGCAATCCAGGCTGCAGCCTCCGTTATCTTCTCGATGGTTCCAGGCACCAGGGGCTGGCCCGAATACCCGGGGTTCACGGTCAAGACGTTCAGAAGGTCGATCTGGTTCAAGAAAGGTTTCACCTTTTCGAGAGGGATGTCGGGTTTCAGAACCAAGGCGGGCCGGAGCCCTGCGTTCCGAACACGCCGGATTGTTTCCGGAGGGTCCAGGCTTGTCTCGGGGTGAAACCCGAATACCGCACCACGAAAGGGGGCAAAGCTCGAAACATGGTCGTCGGGGTTGTCCACCATGAGGTGTATGTCCAGGGGGATACGGGTGTATGCATGCACCGCCCGGCAGAAGTCCACGCTGAGACCGAAGTTTGGCACGTAATGGCCGTCCATGATGTCGATGTGCAGGTAATCTATTCCCTCGTCTATGAAGATATCGAGCACCTCCCGCAGGTCGAGAAAATCGGCGCACATCATGGAAGGGGATATTTTATGGGTCATCATGAATACTCTCATGCAAGCACTATAGCATATTCAGGTACTCGATATGCGGAAGAACCCTTTTTTTGAATACCCGGGGTTCACGGGATGATGACAACCTTCAGGGCACCGGTCGACGGGTCAGCCTGGGTGCGCACCGCCTCGTCGAAGTCATCGAGCTTGAACCGATGCGTGACGAGCTGCTCTCCCCTGATCTTCCCGGAAACCAGGAAATCACGCGCCGTCAGGTACTGGTCATGGGCCGAGCTCGTGGCACCGTGGATGTTGAACTCGTTGTAGTGTATGAGGTTCAGGTCGATTGATTCGATGGGATCGGATTTCGGCATGCCTGCAAAGATAGAGAGATGCCCTCCCCTGGCAAGGACCTTCATCCCCAGGTGTACGAGACTTTTCACCGACGCGGCCACCACCACGGCACCAGCTCCCCTGCCGCCGGTGTGGTCCATGACCCACTCCACGGGGTCGACCTTCCCGCTGTGAATCAGGTTGTCGACGGGCAGTCCCAGCCTTTTATGGAGATCGAGCCGCTCCTGGGAAACGTCCATGATGGTGACGCAGCCCACGCCGCGCGCCCTGGCCACAAGGCTGTTGAGCACGCCGATGATGCCGCCCCCGAACACCACCACGTGGTCCATGTCCTCCATGGGGATGTAATTCATGCCGTTGACGCAGCAGGAGAGGGGCTCAATGAGCGTCCCCACCTCGGCGGGCAGTTCTTCTGGCACGGGAATGAGGCATCCCTGGTCAACACCGGCCTTGGGCATGATCATATATTCCGCAAAACCGCCGTTGAACTGATACCCGATTGCCTTGAAGGTATTTTCACAGAGATTTTCACGGTGGATATTGCACATGGGGCAGTACCCGCAGCCGATAACGGTCTGAACCGCACAGCGGTCGCCCTTGTTCACACCTTTGACACCGGGCCCCAGTTTATGCACCCTCGCGGTGATCTCATGACCCACGATCGGTACATCGACGTGCTTCTCTCCGCTCAGAACACGCTGGTCGGTCCCGCAGAGCGCACATGCCTCGATTTTCAGCAGCACCTCGCCTTCAGCTGGTTCAGGCGTCTGCACCTCCTGGATCTCGATTACACCCGGTTTCTGAATAACTGCAGCCTTCACTCCTTGACCTCCCGCCTCCTCGAGATATTTCCTTCTACTTATATATCACTATGCACGCGTCTTGCCGCCGGTCACGTTTATGGTCGTGCCGTGTATATAGCTCGCACGCTCCGAGGCGAGGAAACATACCACATTGGCCACCTCCCTTAGCTTCCCCGTTCTCCCGAGAGGTATGGAGACCTGCTCGTATTTCGCCTTGAGCTGATCAACCGTGATGCCCCGGGTGTATGCCAGCGCCCGCTCGTACTCATCGGAGCGCAGCGCCGTGGCCTCCAGTATGCCTGGGGCGACGCCCACGATGCGGATGTTGTACCTGCCAAGCTCCTTTGCCCACGACCGGGTCAGCGCGTAGATGGCACCCTTGGTGCCTGCATACACACTCTGGCCCTCCGAGCCTTCCATACCAGCCTCCGAGGCCATGTTGATGATCACGCCACCTTTTCCCCGCTTCAGCATCTCGCGGGCGGCCGCCTGGGTACACAGATACACCCCCTTCTGGTTGATACTCACTACCTTCCCCCAGATATCCTCGGAAATTTCTTCCCTGCCCGCAGGGTCAACGAGAAGCCTGGGAATATTGATGCCCGCATTGTTGACGAGAATGTCCACTCCTCCATAGGTCTTCATCACGGCACCCATGAGCGCGTCCACACTCTCCCTGCTCGTTACGTCGACTTTGACAAAGAGGTGCTTCCCGCCATGCTGCGTTCCGAGGGTTTCAACAAGATTTGTGCCGCCCGTTTCATTGACATCGGCAACCACCACATAGGCCCCCACCTCGGCGAGGCCCTCGCAGCAAGCCCTGCCAATTCCCGACGCACCGCCCGTGACAATTGTAATTTTACCCTTCAATCCAAGCCAGTCCATACCCGTACCCCTTGATCCTATTTCATAAGGTATAAGAGTCAGTATCGTGATGAAATACAGAAAACCGCGGGTTTGATACGATCATGTCACATATTTGTACAACGCAACATACAATAATACCGGACACTCAGAAATGCAAATGCAATAGGGGGTGGTTCGAATAAACCTTTCCATATCCGCAGCCGCAGTGTATACTCGAGCCATTCTTCAAGATCTGGAGCGAATCATGAAGGCCCTGATACTTCGCGCCAATGCCGACTTGAAGGTGGAGGACATTCCCCTTCCGGTACAGCCCGCTTCCCATACCTGCCTGCTCAAGGTCCAGGGCGCCGGGATCTGTGGTTCAGACCTGCACCGCGCCTTCGAAAACGGTGCATATCACTACCCCCTCATCATGGGTCACGAGTTTTCCGGTGTGGTCGAGGAATCCTTTGCAGGCTCGAGGTTCAAGAAGGGACAGAGGGTGGTGTGCTACCCCCTTCTGCCCTGCGGATCGTGCAGTGCATGCCAGACCGGTGACTATGCGCAGTGCGAAGACTACGACTACTTCGGCTCTCGCCGTGACGGAAGC
>Ga0209427_10010265_pt1 | contig 10390 bp, 12 predicted proteins | sample DeeMarSWOR136_30_FD_187465 | JGI IMG/M metagenome (GOLD analysis project Ga0209427, IMG submission 187465) | Marine sediment microbial communities from White Oak River estuary, North Carolina - WOR-1-36_30 (SPAdes) (version 2) | ecosystem: Environmental > Aquatic > Marine > Intertidal zone >...
CGGGGTGCTTACAGGCCGAACGAAGCGGTTATGCACTGCACATTTACCGGGTGGTGACCTGGATTTGAACTGGTGCGAGGATGATGACTGCGTCTATATGACCGGACCGGCAGTGGAAGTCTTTGAGGGCGTCTTGCCGGAAAAGTAGCGCTCAAAAGCAAAACTTCAAGGGCTGGCAGAATTCCAGCGCTACACCAGTTCTGACAGAGGAATTTTCGGCATCTTGTTGAGGACCGCTGATAGTATGTGTTCTTAAAACCTTGCCGAGCCCTGAAATGCTGCCGCCGGATTGAAGCAGACCCGTTGTGGGCGGTATTGATAATTCTACAGTTAGGAAATTGCCGGGCTTAAAGACGTCGGTTTCAGTCTCAAAATATAAACCACCCGGACTTACGTTGGTTGTGCAGCCGATATAGTGTTCTTTTACTGTCGAATGGATTTTATGGCACAATAAATCAAGCTTTATTGGCAATCGCTTGAACTTTCGCTTTTCATTAATCTCCATCAGATGCCTCCTTGCATCACTTTTGGCAATTAGCTTTTATTAGTACATCGTACATATTATTTGCATCCTGTGTCGCAAAATTCATTCCAAAAAGTGGTCCAATAAATATCCTATTTTCACTTTTACAAGTACTTATTGGATATAAAGTTGAGCAAAATTATCCGGGATGATATCGTTCACTTATAATAGAGTTGAAAAAATTCTGTTAGAATGTTGATTAATGACAACATTAAAAACTAACATTAGGGCCTAAATATCAAATATTAAGATGCTTAGCTGCTTATTTTATAGAATGTTATGTTTCTTGCTAAATACGGGACTCTTTCATTCCGAAAAATGAACAAGCGTGTTGTTTTTTTGCAACATCTATGCTTGACAATGTGGACATAGGGATTATTATTTGAGTTATGTCAACCCACGAAAAACAACGGTCAAAAAAGCCGGCAAGGAGCGGTGGTCGAACAAAAATGGTCATCAAAAATGACCAATTAAGCTTTGGACTGCTTGGCAAATCTATCGTTCAGTCATTACCGATAGGAGTTATTGCTTTCGATTCGGATTTGAAGATTATCGAGGCCAATTCCCAGGCAGCGAAGCTGTTCAGGTTGGGCGACTTTATTGATGAGTCATTAGCGAATGGAATTAACAGTCCCGGTGAGCCAGGTTTTGACTGGACGGAAAAGTTAAAATCAGTCGTTTTGGAAGGAATAACCTGTGAGTTAGACAGTATCAATTTTAATATGAAAGGCAAAACGAAGTTATTGCATATTGTTTGTGCGCCGTTCAAGAAAGCCAGGACCGAAAGAATCCTCGGTGGGACCGTTATAATCGAAGATATCACGGAGAAGGTCGATATACAGAGACAATTGGCTAATGTTGAAAAACTGGCTGCTGTCGGCAAGCTCGCAGCAAAGGTGGCCCATGAATTAAATAATCCTATGGACGGGATATTGCGCTATATTAATCTTACAATGAGAATTATTGAGGAGAAAAAACTCGAAAAACCCAAAGAGTATCTCACTCAATGCCGGCAGGGGCTTATGAGAATGGTCCATATTGTAAGTGAGCTGTTGGAATTCTCTCGCAGCACTTATGCATCATTGGAATATGTTGAATTAGAACAGATTATCGTGGATGCTGTAAGAACGATGGATGCGAGAGCAGAAGCTCTGAATGTTCAGATATTACAAAACTATAGCCGCGGCATACCGCAAATAAAAAATGGTAATCTTTTTCAGGTCTTTTGTAACCTTATAAAGAATGCGTTGGATGCAATGCCAACCGGTGGGCAGCTGCGTATCTCAACCAGAATGGCAGAGGATAATACGGCTGTGGTGGAATTTCATGACACGGGAACAGGTTTACCGGTAGAGCACGCCGATGCAATATTCGAGCCTTTTTTTACGACAAAAGACAGAGGTACGGGATTAGGATTAGCTATATGCAAAGACATAGTCGAAAGGTATCAAGGAAGAATAACTGCGGAAAATGCTCCCGGGGGCGGTTGTATATTCACGGTCTATTTGCCGATAACCGGTAGTTCGCAATAGAAGTCATAGAAGCTCGTAAGGATATATTTCTATGAGAGAGAAGAGTATTCTTGTTATAGACGATGACAGAATCATACTGGATTCCTTGTGTGAGTTTTTGTCACTCGAAGGATACCAGACTAACGGTGCTGAAACTTTGAAGGATGGCTTGGCCGAGCTGGATAAACAAAGTTATTCACTCGTTATAACGGATGTTAACCTGCCGGACGGTGACGGCCTGGAATTATTGGATACAATCACCAAAGAGCATGCTCAAACAGTGGCCATTGTGATAACCGGCTACGGCACTATTGAGAGTGCCGTCAAGGCGATCAAGCAGGGCGCATATGATTACCTTACAAAACCGATTGCGGACGATGAGCTGCGGATGGCGGTCGATAGGGCCCTTAAACAGCATTCGCTCATGAGCGAAAACGAGAACCTGAGATTACAGCTCGAGCAGAAATATAGTCTGGAAAACATAATCAGCCACGACTATAAGATGGCGAAGATTTTTGATCTTGTGGAGGCCGTAGCTGATAGCAATACAACAATACTGATGGCCGGTCCGTCTGGAACGGGAAAGAGTATGTTGGCAAGAGCGATACACCATCGCTCCAGCCGACGTGACAAGCCGTTTGTAGAGGTAAGCTGTGGCGCACTTCCTGAAACGCTGCTTGAAAGTGAGTTATTCGGTCATGTTAAGGGATCGTTCACAGGTGCTGTCAAAAACAAGGAAGGCAAATTCTTGGCTGCCCACGGCGGCACAATCTTCCTCGATGAAGTTTCCAATGCGTCACCGGCGCTTCAGATCAAGCTTCTTAGGGTCCTGGAGGACAGACAGTTTGAGCCGGTTGGTAGTAATAAAACCAAAACCGTCGATACGAGAATTATAACGGCATCGAACCGTAATCTCGTGGAGGAGGTAAAACAGAACCGGTTTCGTGAAGATTTGTATTACCGGATAAACGTGGTGACGGTAAGCCTGCCGCCATTGTGCGAGAGAGTCGGCGATGTTCGACTGCTGGCAAAACACTTTCTAAAGATGTATTGTGCCCAGCACAACAAGCAAAGACTCGGTATTACCGATGAGGCGCTGGAATATTTAGAGCATTGCTCCTGGCCCGGCAATGTTCGTGAGCTTGAAAACGTAATTGAGCGGGCCGTTTTGCTAAGTAAAGACAAGTTCATCGGCCCGGATGATTTGCCGACCTCAGTCAAGGAAGAGCAAACAAGGCGGCAGGATACTTACAAGCCTATAAGCCTGAAAGAGGCGTTGGCTGAGCCTGAAAAGAAACTTATTCGTCAGGCACTTGAAGCCAATCACTGGAACAGGCAGGAAACCGCTAAAGCACTTCAGATAAACCGCACAACCCTGTTCAAGAAAATGAAACGATACGGCCTCTACACCGAGGCTGAACAATTGGGTCTAACCTGATTTGCCGGGTTTGTTGTATTTAATATTTTCCGTTTCACACATTAATAAATGACTTCTTGCGATACATCCACCAGAGTATTAGCCAGACTAATACAAAGCCGGCAACGGCGTGAAGAAAATCATTCCATGGACCGATGAATTTGTCCATTCCACCTACGAAGCGACCGGCGATGGAGCGAAAGTTGACCAGGTGAGTCAGCATATATACGAAGATGGCATTGGTACCGATGACGACAAGGCCATAGGCCCACTTCTTAAAGCCCCACACGTCTATCACGAGATAGAATAGTGCTAATAGCAGATAGCTTAGACCTGCCGAGAAAAGAACGAACGAGCTAGTCCAGAGACGTTTTATGATAGGAAACGGGCCTGTGTAAAACTGGCCTATGCCGAAAAACCAGCCGCCCCAAAGCGAGCCGAGCACAAGAGTCCCGATACCTAAAGCAGCGAGGATATAGACCTTTTTGTAATCATCTAACTGTGTACGAAGCAGGTGCCCTGCCATTACTCCGAGCATAACTGTACAGGCGAATGTAATACTGCTGAGTATCCAGGTATAGTTGAGACCGTCGTCGAATTGCCGCAGGATGACCCGGTCAATATAAGCTGCGAGGTTTGCATCCTGGTCGAGGCGGTCTGCGAGCCGGCCGGGAAAGGGAACGAGCATCATCAACGCCCAGAACAAAAGCAGCAAAAGCACCGTCGTTATTATCTGCCGGCGAACGCGCATATTCAGGATGATGATCGCCGAAATAAGATAACCTGCCGCGATGGCCTGCAGTGTGTTGCAGTAAATCTTCAGCTTGGTCGAGTCAAGTTCCAGCAGTTCACCCTGTGCGATCATGCCCAGCACAAAGAGAATCACGCTGCGAATTATAATGTGTATATAGAGTTTTCGTTTACTATCACCCCGGCCGAGCCGCTTATAGAATGAGAACGGCATAACGACGCCGACAATGAATAAAAATAGCGGCATAATCAGGTCTTCAAAAACAAATCCCTCCCACTCTACATGCGTGAGCTGCTTCATTATAAAGGCGGTCGTGGAATTGTCCAGTGCCTTGTGCAGGCCCTCGAAGATGTACCAGCCGCCGATGATCCAGAACATGTCGAAGCCACGTAGAGCATCAATTGACATCACGCGGCTTGCCAGTGGTTTCTTAGGTTCCTGGTCTGATATTTGCGATTCCTGTAAATCCGTCATTTATGTCCCCACCTAAAAAGCTTTTCCCTTCTTTCTTGCATACGAAAAAGTGCCCGGGACTGGAGTCGAACCAGCACGAGCCGAAGCTCACTAGCCCCTCAAGCTAGCGCGTCTGCCTATTCCGCCACCCGGGCCTTATAATAAGTTGCTGATTATTAAGTATTGTTTGCCGACTGTCAATCTTCAATTTATAAACCGGCTTAACAGTAATCCATTGGACTATACGCCTACAAGGTCTATTAAAAATAGGCATAAAGCCTGAGAGCAGTAATGAAATAACTATAAATAAACTGTCTTCAAGAGGATTTTTTAATTTTAATGATTATTTCCCGCTGATTTTCATACAAATCCCTAAAAAAAGGCTTTCTGACAGGTTTCTGAAAGTCAAAAAATATTAGGTTTTTCATAAAATTATCCGAATTATTCTTGATATATACCCAAATTATGCTAATATTTATAACTATGACAAAGAAACTGCTTTCAACATCCTGTCCTTCCTGCGGCCTGCCCATGCAGACGATAGCGATGTCATGCACGGCCTGCGGAGTCAAAATCGAGGGCAATTTCAGCCAGACCTTCTTTAACAAACTCTCTCAGGAGGACCAGAAATTCCTCGAACAATATCTCCTGGCAGGATTCAGCATCAAGACACTGGAGCAGAGGGGCCCACTCGGATATGCGGCAATACGCTCCAGATTGGACAGGTTAATAGCAAGCTATGAGGCACTTAAGAAAATGGACGCTCAGAAAAAGGCCGTTCTGGAGCAATTAAGAAAAGATCAGATAAGTGTTGCCGAGGCAAAGGAGAAACTGGAAAAACTGTCAGGAGATTAAGAAATGGCAAATGCACTAAACATATCATCAGAAGAGGAACTGTTGCAGCTTCGCAATGAAGGAAAGATAAGTGAAAATGAATATGAGGAGCTGCGTGAAACGCTGCAAAAGACAGCCAAAGTAGATATTGGAGAAGGTGGCGAGGATAATCTCAAGCCAGCGTCAGCTCGGACATCCGGCTTGGCAATTGCTTCTCTGGTCTTTTCGCTGATCGGCCCGATTGGTTGCATACCAGCAATAGTCTGCGGGCACATAGCTCTAAGAAAAATACGAAAGGAAGCCGCAGTTAAAGGTTATGGGCTGGCCTTAGCGGGATTGATAATAGGATATGCTGTTCTGGGCTTCTCTATAGTATTGACGATTCCTTTCTTATTGTTTTTGGGTTTGAGAGCAGAGTCATATAGTACGGTAAGAGAAACTACTCTGGAAGAGTTGCAAAATGCAAAAATAGAAATCGCCACAAATGAGTTGAAGCATTATTCTCTCGACAGTATGGAAGGGATTGTAGATCAGGATAAAGTTATTTTAGACAAACAAATCTCAAGCGATGGCAACGGCTCTCTGCGAATTGAAGCAACAGAGACGACAACCGTCCGCTTATTTGAAACCGGCGACATAGATATAGAGGACGCCCGTTTAATTTATCGGGCCCGTGTGCGAACAGAAAACGTAGAAGGTCAGGTCTACCAGGAAATACGGTGCCGTTTCTCCAGCCCGGGATTCCCCGGAATAGCAGAGTCTTTCTCAAAAGGACTGATGAATCCGCTCAGCGGCACTACGGATTGGACAACACAGGAAACGCCATTCTTACTGCAAAAGGGAGAAAATCCAGACAATGTAAAACTCAATCTCGTCATAGAAGGCAAGGGCACGGTCTGGATTGATGACATTCGCCTGGTAAAAGGCCCATTGAAATATTAAAGATATAATCTCGGATAATCAGAATTGGAACCGGTTAGTATACAGGTCGATAGGAAACCCTCAGTGAAAAGTAAACTATTCTATCTCTGGTTGTTGCCACTATTGTGGGGTATATTCACCGCAATTTCTTTCTTCTGTTCCGGGGATGAACATGCCCTCTTTGCGTACGGTTCATTAGCCGGCACGTGGATATGTTTCCTGTATGAGTTCAACACACTTGAGCAGGCACTGATCCCGGTCATGGCAACAGGGGCGGTTATTCTTGCTCTCATCGGCCTCTTATTAGATTGGCTCCGTGTCAAAAATAGACTATGGCTTTTTGTGTTTGTTCTTATTGCTGTATTGCTATTCATTGTTCAATTTGGTATGTACGGCTCAATAGAGCGCATTCGTGGCAAACATGGCTATATCCTGGGCCTGGTAATCGTCGCGTGTAATTGGGGCATCTATGGCGCGATTATGTTCTCGCTTTTTGCAACCTTGTTGGGGCACCTGATAAGATTGGTCAGGAGAGCACCTGTTAACTAAAAAAGATGATTATAAAGGACCTTTAATTATGGCACTTATAAAATGTCCGGATTGTAACAATGATATTTCTGATAAGGCAGTAATTTGCCCACACTGCGGAGCAGCGGGACAGGGCTTTTTCCGGGCTTTAGAGTATCGTTCCAAAAAGATGCTTTTCGGCTTGCCATTAGTACATATTGTATGGGGACCCGCATTCAATCCTTTTACCGGCAGGATGCGAATAGCAAAAGGTATTATCGCAATTGGAGGGATCGCTGTCGGAGTTCTGGCGATGGGCGGCCTTGCATTTGGTGTAATCGCTCTTGGGGGGCTTGCAATCGGATTGGCAGCGCTTGGTGGAGCCGCTCTGGGGGTAATGCTCGCTATCGGAGGCCTTGCCGTCGGTTTTGTTGCTTTGGGCGGAGCGGCAATCGGCTACTACGCTGTGGGCGGCGGGGCTTGGGGCATACATACGTTGAGCGGAAATTCCGGTGATACACAGGTGCTGGATTTTTTTAGAACGCACTTTTGCCGATAAGATAAAAAAACAGCAGAAGCAACTATTTTGCCCGTTGCCCGTCGTAAAGTAGAATCTGTAAACGCTGCGAGAAGGCCAAGCAGGTTTGTTCGCACATTTGGGCTACAATTGGCAATTTGGCCAACAGTTCATCTCTCGTAGCCGCCTGAGGCATGAGCATTACCTTTTCTGAATTGACGTTTCCAATTTCGTCTATGGTTTGTTGTATTTCCGGCAAATCGGCTTCCGAATCCACGACAAATTTTAACTGGTATTCATAGTTATCAATCAACTCGCGAAGGACGGCCAAATCCAATCTCGAATCCTCGTGAATCGCTGCAAGTTCCGGATCGTCCGGATTGGAATTACTCAATTTTGGGCTGATGCTCATCAAATCACAGGGCATATCCGGTACGAATCCTATGCCTGCAGTTTCAATCGTGATATGTTTGCCGGATGCCTTTAGATGCTTTACTAATTCTGGAAGTTCGGAATTTATCATCGGCTCGCCACCGGTGATTACGACGAATTTAGATGGCCACTGATGGACAGTCTGCACGATTTTCTTAATGCTGTAGTGGGCCCCTGCTGTCTGGTCCCAGGCATATTTTGTATCGCACCATCGGCACCGCAGGGGACAACCGGCAAAGCGAATAAACACGCTGGGGACGCCTACCAGAAGACCCTCCCCTTGAAGCGAATAAAAAATCTCGTTTACTCTCATTTTATGTACTCAATGGGATCTGTTAGGCCTGCTTCGGCAAAACCCTTTAATCTTAATCTGCAGGAATCGCATCGGCCGCAGCTTCTGCCCTGCTCATCAGGGTCATAGCAACTGTGTGTCTGGGAATAATCGACGCCGAGCCTGGTACCTGTAAGAATAATGTCACCTTTTGTCATCTCTATAATCGGAGTATTAATACGATAATGGCCCCTGCCTCTGACTGTTGCTGCAGTGGCGAGATTGGCGGTTTTCTCAAAAGCTGTTATGAATTCGGCCCGGCAGTCGGGATAACCGCTGTAGTCGGTCGTGTTGACACCGATGAAGATATCGAAAGCTTCAAGAACTTCCGCCCAGGCAAGGGCGTAACTTAAAAATATTGTATTCCGGGCAGGCACGTAGGTCAGTGGGATTTGAGTCGAAGCACCTAATTCTTTTCTATCCTTCGGAACGTCAATATTCAGATCGGTAAGGGCTGAACCGCCAAAAGCAGCTAAATCAATATCGATTATGCGATGTTCAACCGCACCCAGGGACTCAGCCACATTTTTTGCTGCCTTGATTTCCTGCTTATGACGTTGACCATATCTAAAGGTCAAGGCGTAACACAGGAAACCTTCGCTTCGGGCAATAGCCAGAGTTGTAGCTGAATCGATGCCGCCGCTTAATAAGACTATCGCCTTTTTGTCCACCACAAGCCAGCCTCTATAGAGTGTTCACTTGAACGAATCCGCAAAATTCGTTAAATCAGCCGGTTATCATCAATGCTCATTAAATCCCATTATTCGGACAGTATTTCTATACCGTTAATCTCAGGATTCTGTATATTACTTACGAAGCCTATGACCATCTCTCCATTGGTAATGGTCAGGCTTTTGATTGTTTTAACCACAGGCTTTTGGAATCCGCCGCCTTCTTTATAGGGATCGAAGTTCTCAAGAACCGTCTTTTCGTTGATTGTGATTGAGAAAATTCTCTGGCCGTCGCCGGTTATTCCATCGTATGTCTCCGCAAAATGCAGCCGGACAGTGTATTTGCCGTTTGGCACCTTGAATTTATATGCGGTCATACTGTAGCGTTCGGTTTCGTAAATCTTCGGAGTGTCGGTGCCTGTAATACCTAAGTCACCACGGTCGACTGTCATACCGTCAACAAAGCCCCACGCTTTGCCTTCTTCCATAACCTGATCGATAAGCCACACGTTCCCCGCCTTGTCGGTATAGGGCTCAGTAGCTGCACAGTTGACGCGCAGAACGAATTTTGGAGTCTTAGTTTCCTCCATCGTTGCACAACCTGAGAAAGTTAACATAACCACAGTAACAATGCAGCTTACGATAACTAATCCTTTTGCCATTTTATTCATTCCTTTCCAATTAAACTGAGAAATGCACGGTTTATGTAACATTAAGACAAATCCGCCCGGATTGGGCATTGGTATCAGCAGTATATCCGATAGGGCTGTGAAGACAAAGTTTTTTACATACGTTTATCTTGTGCCCCGCATTGTTATTGCTCCTTCGGCCAGGGATAGGCATTTGAGCCGGCTTCCTTGTCCGTGGGACCGGCGGGTAATGTCTTTTGCCATTTAAGCAGCTTTTCAGAGAGTTTATTCACAATCTCAGGATGCTGGTCGGCGATGTTGTCTAATTCCGTTGGATCCTTGGGGATATCATACAGTTCTATACGGCTGCGGTCAGGGTTCATCAGCAGCTTCCACTTTCCTTCGCGAATGGCCAACATTGGGCACTTATGGGCCATATCACCAAATACTCGGAATCGCCACTCGTACATTAAGGGCTTGGTTCGCTGCTTGGATTTGCCCAGTAATGCAGTCGAAATATCTTCGCCGTCAGGCTTTAGGTCTCCGGGCAGTTTTACACCGGCTAAACTGCAAACAGTGGGAAGCCAATCGACACCTGCGACAATACTTGTATTATCCACCTTTCCGGCAGGGACATGGCCGGGCCAGCGAACGATGAAAGGCATACGAATACCGCCTTCGTATATACTTCGCTTTCTTCCGCGGAATGGACCTGTATCGCCAATACCGCTATGGACGGCATTTCCAATATCAAAATCTTCAGGGCCATTATCACTGGAAAAAGCGATAATGGTATTGTCACTCAAGCCCATCTCGTCAATCTTTTTAACCAGCCGGCCGATTTGCTGGTCAAGGTCGGTAACCGAGGCGTAGTATATCTGCTTTGCTCCCTT
>Ga0209427_10010266_pt1 | contig 10389 bp, 9 predicted proteins | sample DeeMarSWOR136_30_FD_187465 | JGI IMG/M metagenome (GOLD analysis project Ga0209427, IMG submission 187465) | Marine sediment microbial communities from White Oak River estuary, North Carolina - WOR-1-36_30 (SPAdes) (version 2) | ecosystem: Environmental > Aquatic > Marine > Intertidal zone >...
CGTGTCACTGCGGTAGAGTAATACTGCTTGAGCGCCTCTGGTAGATGTTTCATCTGTTTCATAACGATATGAAAAAACGATAGAGAAAAAATACCGGTAGGGAGTATTTGCCGGTCAGCCAAGTTTTAGCTGGAAGACCGAAACAATACCTCCCTCCGGTATTATTACGTACTTAGAGTACGGTAGCTATTTACGTCTTAAGGTACAGGCGGTACAGATGGTACCGGGAACATCCTATTGGTGTCAGATTACGCCGGTGGCGTTGGCAGATTTGTTGATGTATATTTAGGCGTCAGGAAGGCTTCCACACAGTAAATAGGCTTGCCGATTTTGGCGTAATTCAGCGGGCAGTGGAATACTCCCGGTGGGATAACCACAACGGCGGGGCTGGAAATCACGTGTTTTTCCCGCTCTTCTCCAAATGAGAACTCCACTTCTGCATCGAACTCATTCATGTCCATCGGGTTTGTACCGAAGAAGAAAAAGAACTCGGTGAAATTATGCTTATGGGTTGGTTCGTGGAACATGTACGGTTTCCTGACAACACTCAATCCCAGGTTCATCCTGGCACCGGCTGGTATTATAAACTCCGGTACCTGGCTTAATGACATTCCTTCGCCGCCCCATTTGTTGGCTCTGACAACGCCTTGTTGGAAGTACCTGTCATAACTTGGTTCAGGCGTTCTTATTTCTGCCAGGTCTTCTCCTAAATCTACTCCTGCGTATTTTAGAGTCAGGAAGGCTTCCAGACAGTAAAAGGGCTTACCGATTCTGGCGTAGTTCAATGGACAATGGTATGCGCCCGGTACGGCGGTAACAATGGTGGGGCTGGAAATCACGTGTTTTTCACGGTCTGCTCCAAATGAGAACTCCACTTCTCCGTCAAACTCATTCATGTCCATCGGGTTTGATCCCCAGAAAAAAAAGTACTCCGTGAATAAATGTTTGTGGGTCGGTTCATGAAACATATACGGTTGTCGGACAACACTTATTCCCAGGTTCATCTTGGTACCCGGCGGAAAAACATCGTCCGGTGCCTTTCCCAGACCTATTCCTTGGCCACCCCATTTGTTATCTCCCACGACGCCTGTTGTGATGTATTTTTCGTATTTCAGTTCAGTCATTTCAACATTTTCCTTTCGTCTCTTTATAAATTTTTCGCAACTTCTTTCTCTTCAGCTCGTCATAATGCAACTCCTTTCGCTAGATAATAACCTGGACACATTATCTCAATCCGTAAGAACAGGGTTATCCCTGTTATAGCCTCGGAAGCTAGCAGCATACAGCCTTTTAAACTTTGCAGGTGACATTGATTATATCCTTTTCTTCAACATTAAACAACAGGCAAATTGTATTAGACATTCAACTATTATATAAAGGAGAATTGGACTACGTATTGTGTGTTATAGACTAGCTTTGAGTAAGAGTTCGGTAAATTAAAATTCTTGAAGAGTGGTCTAACAGGTTGACCGTTGTGTCAACAAGGGTTAGGATATTGCTAGGGTGAATTTTAACTGATTATAGTACGCAGAGCTAATGTTTATAGACGGTTATTGCTACCATTTTGCGTAATTCATAGATATCTAAGTAAAGAAAGGAGGTAAGGAATGAGTATAACAGGTAGTGATAAGCATATTAGTACGGACGTCCTGATTATTGGTGGAGGAATGGCAGGCCTGTGCGCTGCGATTAAGGCTAAAGAGCAAGGGGTGGATGTAACCATCGTGGAAAAGGGCCGTGCCGGTAAAACCAGTGGCATTCAGGCCTTTCAGGGCGACTACAAGGTCTTTGATCCTGAAAAGGGTCACAAACTGGAAGAATGGCTGGGTCAGGTAAACAGGGGTGGTGAGTATCTTAACAACCAGGAATGGAGCGAAATCGTCATAAGGGAATCGAATGACAGGTACAAGGAGCTCATTTCATGGGGTGTAGAATTCTACTCAATGGAAGGTAGGATGCCCATGCGTCGCCTGGAGATAATGGACCACATGAGTATGGTTAAGGGGCAGTTTTTACCGGCTCTCAGAAAAAAGGCGGTAGACAGCGGCGTCAATATAGTTGATAGGATCATGGTCAGTGAGCTGATCAAACAGGATGGTAAGGTAGTTGGCGCTATTGGATTTCATACAACTAGTGGTGAACTTCATATCTTCCAGGCAAAGGCAACCGTGATGGCCGCAGGGGGTAGCAGCCTTAAGCTGGGCCAGAGGCCCGTCAGCTCCTGGACAGCGGATGGTGAGGCCATGGCCTATAGGGCTGGCACTGAGATATCCGGTAAGGAGTTTACAGTTGCGGGGCAGATGTCATTCCGGCCTGATGCTGAGGTAACAGGCAAAGATTTTACTTTCCAGATGTCATATCGATCCGAGGTAACGCCAGACCAGCAAAACGGTGAAGCTTCAGCAGGTACCTCGAACGAAGTTGATGCCCTATACCGTTTTCCTCGATTCGGATACGCCCTTATAGCTCCTGTGATGGCAACTGTTAACGCAGAGGGTGGGCCTGTAATTAATGCGAATTGGGAAGCCCATTGTGGTCGGATACCTCTGTATGCATACCTTGAAAATATGTATCCACCATTAATTGATTACCTTCGGCACGTCTATCGTAAACCGGGAAAAGCTGATGCAGACGAAGAAATCTCGGAAATAGTTAAAAGCGGTAAAGTCAAGCTTAAGTTAGGCAATTATGATGATATGGTTAATGTTTTTGGAGGGGCCGGTATATGGCCAATTAACACGGAATGTGCATCGGGCGTACCAGGGCTTTACGCTGCCGGTGTATGTTGCGCAACGATGGCATCTGGTACTACTTACCCCGGTCCTGGGTACGGCCTGACTCACGGCGCCGTCACCGGTGTCAGAGCCGGACTTGGTGCCGCCAGATATGCCGCAGAGTCAGAGAAGATACCAGTGAGCGATGCAGAACTTAAGAGGGTAAAGGAGATTATCCGTGCACCTGTAGATCGGAAGGGCGGTTTCAGCCCGGGCTGGATAACACAGATTGTCCAGAGTATTACAGTGCCCTATTTCTATCTTCAGATAAAGCACGGCGAACGGTTGCAGGCAGCGCTGACGCTTATGGAGTTTGTCAACAGTCACCTGGTTCCCAAGATTAAGGCCAATGATGCTCACGAATGGCGTAATGCTATAGAGGCAAAGAATATGGCTCTGGACGCAGAAATGAGGTTGAGGGCTTCAATCTTCAGAAACGAGAGCCGTGGGACTCATTTCAGGGAGGACTATCCCCGGAGAGACGACCCGGCATGGCTGGCCTGGGTGAAAGTAAAAGACGAGAAGGGTGAGATGAAGGTTTCTAAACAACCGATTCCGGAGGAATGGTGGCCAGACCTCTCGGAGCCCTACGAGAAAAGGTATCCCCGCGCTTTTCCTAATGAATAATCGTAGTGTTATTTGATACTGGATTAAGATGGGTTTAAAGACAAAAGTTAGTCCATATATATAAATAGGAGGAGGTAGTTTAAATGAGTATTGAACGTATTGACGTTGACCTTTGTAATGGCTGCGGGGCATGCGTCGATGCCTGTCCCATGGATGTGCTAAGGATGGACGAAAAAGGCGAGAAGGCAGTTATTATGTACCCTGAAGACTGTATGCTGTGTCTCTACTGCGAATTTGAGTGTCCAGTAGACGCGATTTATATCTCACCAGCAATGATGGTACGGCCTATACTAAGCTGGGGATAGCTTAGTCTGTTGCGTTATGATTATTAACTGGAGAGTGGAATCTGGTTTCTTAATTTACTTAGCTTCAAACTGATGCGAATGTGGGCGGTAGTGGACGATAGGTAGTAATTTTGAATTGGTTTGTGGTCTAACTTAATTGAATATTCTTTCCTCCTCTAAAAATTGACTGCTTTGATGCATAATACTAGAATAAAGCCGCAGGTTATTCTAGTATTATCTTAACGGAATCTAAATTATGAAGGGAGGATATGAACAAATGGGGAAATATGCGAAATATGTTAACGATTTGAGGTTGTGGACGGAGATTATACGCCCGTCGTATCGCGGTAAGATTGCCGATTTTTCCTTGGTCTTTGATCAAAAGGTTTTTCCGGAAACTAAGATTTGGGTCGAGATTTTCCATGTATACGCACCGGGATCTGGAGTCCATATTCCGGGCGAGCTGCCAGTCATCATTGAAGGTAAAGAAATGGAAGCGGACGGTGGAGGCCAGCATGCCCACCCCAAGTTCGACGAACTCTTTCTTTTTCTGGGAACCAACCCGTACGATAACCTAGTTTTGGGTGGTGAAGTTGAGTTCTGGTTGGGTGAAGGGGAAGAAGCGCAAAAATTTATTGCAAAGACACCAACAGCTGAGTGGGTACCGCGTAATTTGGCACATAATCCCCATTACTTCAGTAAGGTCGATAGCCGCGATAGACCCATCTTAATGATGGCTATGGCCATGACGTCTGAATATAGTCTTAATCCCGACTCCATTCGCATGACCACACTACCACCAGCCTTTTCATTCGATAAAGTTGGACAGGAACAAAAGAACAAAGAGTTATACACGAAATATGTCAATGAGTTGAAGTTCGCCACGGACCGTTTATTCCCGTGGCAGCGGGGCAAAGCAGCCGTACCTACCCTGATGTTTGATAAGAATATCTATCCAGAGACCGCTCTCTGGGTCGAGATTTTTCATGTTTACGCCGGAGGAACTGGAGTAGGAATTCCCACCTTTGAGCCAATAATCTTACCCGGTAGAGAAATGACCGGTGGTATGAGAGCAGAAGCAACTAAGGGCGGAGGACACGCTCATGACTTTGATGAGCTATTCCTTTTCTTCGGGACTGATCCACACGATACCTTGAATCTGGGAGGCGAAGTTGAGATCTGGTTGGGTGAAGGAGACGAAGCAGAGAAATTTGTAACCACCAAAGCAACAGGCGTGTGGATCCCCGGGGGCGTGGTACATAACCCGACCTACTTCAGGAGGGTAGATAGACCCATCATGTGGGTGGTTACTGCATTGACATCTGAATATGCCGGTAATATGCGTGGCGCCTCATTACCACCAGGCTTTAAACTTTAAAGTCTATTTTCGCACCATTATACACAGTAGTAAGTGGTGCTGGATTATAGGTAATATCTTCAAGCTGATAACCAAACAAACGGTAGGTACCTGAAGAGTAGCCGGTGGTGGGTTATAGGGAAATAACGGAGTAATAGAAGGGCACCAGACCGCTAATAGTATTGTGTGACTGGTGCCCTTCTATCGCGGGATTGATTGATAGTTTAAGGGAGATGATAAAATTGGGCGTATACTTGCTATTAATAACCTTGGTTCCCGCTACACTGGGTATTCTCGCTTTAACAGTTCTTTTATACGAGCGTCTCCGTTGTCTAATAGCAGCTTCTTATCCAATCGTTTAAAGGTTACTCTATATCAAAAGACACCATATTAGCTCTTTCTTCTTCAGGTATCAGACCTTTAACAGGTTTTTCAGTCATCCTGGATGAATATTGGTCCTGTATAAAAATAAATGGTCTCTTAACGTTATGGTAGCTTATCGGGCAATGAACAAACTTTGCCGGGATATAGACCAGAGCCGATGTAGTGATTACATGTTTTTCCATCTCCGGGCCCATACATATCTCCACCTCCGCTCCCAGGTCCCATGGATCATTGGGATCGGTTCCCAGCATTACCAGGATTTCAGGAGTCATGTGTATGTGGGGACCGTGCGGCCTGGGAACGAACCAGGGTGAGATTCTGTGAGCCAGAAAGTGGTTGCTTCCCTCGATGATTTCACCATTGGTTCGGGCAACAACATCAGGAAGTCCCTGCTGTTCTTCACCTGGTTTGGGCTTGGTGCTTATTATATATTTCCCGTATTTTGTTTCGGCCATTTCTTTCTATCCTTCTCCTATTTTTGTGTTGGAGCTTTAATGTAACCCTTATTGAAATGCTTGTCAATAACTTGCTTATCCAGTAAAAGGAACAAATTAATTAGAGGATGCAATTGCATCCTCTAAACAAAATCCTCAGACCATACTAAACGTCTTCAATTATGGTAGTAGGTCGCCTGAGAAGTAATCACTAATAATTGGATTATCAGATGAACAGTTTGCCAAATTCCTTAGTGTTACATTCAAGACATTTGTGTAATCTTACTCTATTGGACAAATAGTTATTTTGTGAAATCTTGAGAAGTTAGATTAATAGCCAGTTATACTGAAATAGCATTGCATTTTCGCCCTGTTTTTTTTACAATTCTTTAGCAATTACTAGAGGTACCTAACCTACTAATATAATTGTTAAAAGACCTATTAGCATTTTCTATTGTTATTTGATTGTTAATGCTGGATATATGTAAATAAGAAGAGGAGGATGAAATGGTAGCTGTATATGGAGTAACTAGGTTCGAATTTAATGAGGAGAATGACCTGAGTAACTATACTGTACTTCTCGCCGATGTCGTCCATGGTACACCGCCATGGCGACCACTTTTTTTTATCGAGAGTTGGGGCCGATGGGCTTATCGTGCCATACAAAGGGCAGCTGAGCGGCTTTGCTTGCCGACAACGAAGGGCTGGGACGTAAGATATATTGACGGCTATCCCTACCCAACTGTAATCGAGACTACAGACCAAGAGGAGAAGGAGCGCCAGTCGCTTTTCAGGGAACGAATAAGACCATATGTGGAGGATTATGACGGCGTCTGGGAACAGCGTAAGGCTGAAATAATGACGACTTATCAAGAACTGAAGAGTAAGTACGGATTGGAAAAGTATGAGGATATTAAGAAACTAAGCAATGTAGATCTACTCGACCTTTTTGACGATTATATGCAGGTGGACAGAAAGCAATGGGACATACATATGGAGATGATGGTGCCAGCCTATTACCTCTTCGGCCTGTTTGACCAGATGTGCCGGGAGCTACTTGGTTTCGGCAACACAGATCCCCAATTTGCTAAAATCATGAGTGGCTTTGATAGCATGATATTTACGTTCAACAAAGAGATCTGGCGTCTGGGTGGTCGTGCCGAGCAATTGGGTCTTGGTGAAATATTTAAGACTATTGAGGATAGTGAGGCAATAATTTCCAAGTTGGAAGATAGTGATGCTGGAAGGAAATGGCTCGAGGAATATTATGCTTTCCTTGAGATTCACGGCTGGCGTAACGAGCGTATGCTGGACTGGGCAACACCAAACTGGATTGAGAAGCCAAGTCTGGGCATACCATCGATAAAAGTCGCTATTACCAGAGGAGAAACACTGACTGTAGATGAAAGGAGAGAACAGGCAGCCAGAGAAAGAAAGGAAGCAGAAAGGGAAGTCCTATCTAGAGTGGCCATAGACCAGAGGGAGTGGTTTGGTATCTTAATGAAGGCAGCTCAAAAAGCCGGTTACTGGAGTGAGGACCACACCTATTACCTTGACCTGTACTGTAGTGCCTTGGGACGATGGATAACCAGGGAAATAGGCCGTCGTTTTTCTGAGGCTGGTGTTATCAGTGATCCACAGGATATATATTTCCTGATTGCTGACGAGATTGAAAAGGCAATGATACCCATGGGAAAGGTTAAACTCCATAAATATGTAGACACCCGTAAGAATGAGTGGGAAGCATATCTTGAAATCACGCCCAAACCTTACTATGGAAATATGGATCTCGTGCAGGATATGATAAAGAAAGATCCCGTGATTACTGTCTCTACTTCGGCACCAATTGTCAGGGAGGATATCAAGGCCGACCTGTATGGTGCTGCTTCAGCTCCCGGGGTGACTGAGGGTATTGCCCGTGTTATCTTTACTGAAGATAGATTAGGTGAGATTCAGCCGGGAGAGATTCTGGTGGCTCCTGGAACAAGTGCACCCTGGATCCCAGCCTTTGAAATAATTAATGGTATTGTTACGGACGGTGGTGGTGCTTTGTCCCATGCTATAATCGTTGCCAGAGAGTATGGTATTCCCGCCGTTGCCGGCTGCATTGAAGCAACGCAGAAAATAAAAACTGGTGACAAGGTGAAAGTTGACGGTGACCTCGGAGTTGTATACATATTACAGAAAGCTTAACGTTATAATGGATAATATATTCGGACTAAAAGTATTAGTAGTATCAAAGAACGATGAATGTGATTGTCGAAGCTGAGCCGGAGCCAATAGAAATAGAGGTATCGAAAACGGCAATTCTTGTGGTAGATATGCAGAATGCCTTTGTTCGCCAGGGAGGCTATTTCGATATTATTGGCCATGATGTATCCGCTACCGGAAGAATTATTGGTCCGCGCCAGAAGATAGTCGATATAGCACGGCACAAAGGGATGAAAATAGTATATCTGCAAATGGGATATAGTCCCGAATCAGCAGGTGCGGTAACCATAAAACGTTCAATGACGACTAAGTAATGATCACTAAAAACAAGTCTCCTTATTCCTGTTCACTGCCTTAAATGGAAATATTCATCTATATTATATTCTCATATAGAGTAGAAATTCGTCATGTCAATACAGGTTAAATGGGTTGGTATTGATTTCGGGCAGACCCTTTGCGATAGTTCGCCTGAGCGAACCTACTGGATGATTGGTGATACCAGCAAAGAATTAGGCCAGCCAGAACTCATTGACGTACGATGCCACAGATGGCGTGTCTTAAAAGAAAGGTATGGCTCCTGGGTGGCTATTAAGGAAGGCCATAGGGATGAAATAGCAAGTTTTGTCTTTGATGACCATCCAGACGCTATGGCAACTTTCTCTATTATGGAACAGAAATATACCAAAGTCGCTGATGGTGCTATGGATGCAATTAAGTACCTAAAGGAACAAGGTATAGAAATTTCGGTTGTCGCCGAATTAAAAAGGACCTTTGGCCCGATAGGTACCGATCAGGTAAGTCGATTCCTTATAAATCAAAACATTATAGATTACTTTAATGAACTGATTACACCTCAGGGTAGCGTAAATCTGCGGGACGGTTATGTGGACCTTAAGTACAAAGGCTCATCCAAAGAGACGGGTGATTTATATGACATCTTAGCTGGAGACTTGCTCGAGCGTGGGATAAAACCTTCTGAGGCGGTAATAATGGGGGATAAGGAATGGTCTGATATTACGCCAGCCCAAAAGAGAGGGTTCAAAGCAATCCAATATATCGGCTTCACATATCGGGCTCCGTCTAACGCTGAATTCACCATACGACATTTTTCTGAACTGAAAAACATACTTACAGGAGTTAAAGGATGAAAAAGCTGAAGTGTCTCGTACTTGAGTATGAAGATGGCACCCAAACAAGAACGGACTTAGGTAACGTTGATATGAGCGTACAATTAGCCCTGGCCAATTCTGGTCTCTGTAACTCACCACCTGAGATTTCTTCGGCAAATCATTTTCTTATATTACAGTGGCAGGATGGATGGCAGGAAGTACTGGCAATAAATAGCGATGTCGCTGACCTACTAAGATATTATGTCATCAGACGTATAGAGGACAGAGGAAGACTGACGATTGATGTAGGTACTGAATATCCTGAATTGCTGATAATTGAAAGACTTCCGAAGGAGATTGACCATATATTACTAGTCAGTAATAGTGGTGTTAAGTCATATGGATTAAAGATTGAATTAGAAGGATACGAGGGGGCATTTGAAACCGGTGGCAAGAGAGAGTACATAAAATATGACAGTTCAAATCCCCAATTTCAAAGTGAGTTTAGTGAGACAACAAAAATCATCACGCATATTGAAAGTGTAGCGGTTAGGATATTAGACGAGAAGGGACTTAGCCCAAGTGAACTGCTGTCGCTAGAACAGAGTCATCGTATCCAGGAATACAAAGATATAGCGAAAATAGCAGGTTTAAAAGGTATAGAAAGACAAAGTGATGTATATGGACTGATAGAAATCATCCTGAAAAACCTTATTAATTAGAATAAGGAGATGAATGCCCCAAGTCAATATCAATGAGAAACGGAAAGCCACTCTTTTTTTCCTTCATTCATCTTCCTCTGTATAATGAATATAACTAGTTCCATAAGATTTCAAATAACATCGTTTGTATTATCTTCCATCTAATACGAAGGTCGTCCGGTCGTAGAAGCCAATTCCAAATAACAAAAATATACAGAAAAAGTTACTATAATGAAAATGATGGTCCATATAACCCAACCAACAACATACACCCAGGAAGAATTGACCTAGAAGAATTTAATTACAGCTTAATCATTATCCGTTGGTCTGTCAATAGTCAGAATTAGAGATGAATATTCTGGCTTATAAAGTACTAAACAAAGCGTCGCTAAACAGCGACTGGAGAATACTTCTGTTATGCCGAAAGCATCCCCCTCGAAGCAGATGTTCTTTTTTATAAAAGTTTCCACTGAATACCCGTCAGCTTGCTGGCGGGATGAAAGTGGCT
>Ga0209427_10010268_pt1 | contig 10388 bp, 6 predicted proteins | sample DeeMarSWOR136_30_FD_187465 | JGI IMG/M metagenome (GOLD analysis project Ga0209427, IMG submission 187465) | Marine sediment microbial communities from White Oak River estuary, North Carolina - WOR-1-36_30 (SPAdes) (version 2) | ecosystem: Environmental > Aquatic > Marine > Intertidal zone >...
TATCCTTCATCCCAGCCGCTGAACCCCATATAGGCACCGCGGCCGTAACCGGCGCAGCTCGTCATGTGAAAGGGCGCATCGCACTCTGAGCGTGTGACTACCTGACCTGCGCTGTCTTTACAGCTATCCTCGGCCTGGGCCATCTGCCGCGCCGTCAGGGATGCGAAGGCAATCAAGAAACTCCGGCCCGGCTGGTCTGCAACTACGCTTGGCCTATGATTGACATCTTCTTTTATAATTTTCAAGTGTGCTTTGAGCATAATCATAACCTCAGCAGTAACACCTTATTCGTATCGATGCGGTCATGGCCTGACCGTCCGGCACCGTTACCGGCGTGTCGAGAATGTCCCTGGAGAGAAGAAAGTATCTGTAGGTTGATGTGTCCCAGTAGAAGTACGTGGCGAATCCGATCTCATTTACGTCAATGTTCGCACCCGAGCCGTTCGAGAACGAGCGCGTTATGCCTGCGTAGGAATAGCTGGCTCCATCGTGCGTTGAAGGGACAATCGAGGTATCGCCGTAGGTCAGTTCTCCGCTTCCGGTGCCGTGAGCGATCTTGGCGCCAAGCGCGTAGTTATTGATGTCCTTGGGCAGAATCGTACCATCGTCCGTCCCGACAAGAATCCCCCAGCCTGTAGTGCCTGTGCCGGCATTTGCCCTGAAAGCGCAGCCATGGAGACCGCCGCTACCGACGCTGAACGCCGCAGTGGCAGCCCCACTGCCGGCCCTTGCTGTACCGCCCGTATCGACAAGCGACAGGGCCGCGCCGTCGGCATAGGGGGCGTGATGGCGCATGGCGTTGCAGTAGAGCAGCTTGATGAAGTTGGCTAAGAAGCTATGGCCCTGCTCGAACCGTTCATTGGTGACATTGCCGTTTTTGTCCCTGAGCGTGAAGACCAGGTCCAGTACGACGGCCCCTTCAAGCTCTATCTTCCTCTCCGGCTGAATGATCCCAGCCTCGACGTTCGTTTCAATGACTGCATCGTTCATAATCTCATTCCTTATACGACAGATACCGTTGCTGAATCAGTCAGTCCCAGAGAGTCCGATACGTCCGGGCGTAGGGGATTGAAACTCACATCAACGGCCAGGTCCCCCGACAGGTCCACTGCGGCCGTCTTATCAGGACTTATCTTCGCAGCGCTCGCTGTCGCATCCAGGTCCGTTCGGTCGTAGTCCTCGAACCAGCCTGATTGCGGCCCGAGATTCGAGCCGTAGTCAATGCTGATTGCCCCGCTCTGGGCGACCTCATGGTTCATCGTGACCTTGGCGGCCTCGACGCTGCTCTCAGCGACCAGATAATAGACGATAGATGGTGATCCCTCGGCACCCGGAGATTCCCAAACCCAGTCCCAGAAGGGTCTTGCTCCAGCGCCTGCGGTCACGAGCACCTGGCCGTAAGAACCTGGAATCAGACGCTGCAGGAATTTGTCGCCCTCGTCATTTTCCCAGATATAGATTATTGAACCTACCGGCGAGGCCAGGATGTATGCCAGCAGCGCATCGACGTAAGCCTTTATCGCTCGCTCGGAGACCGTCGAGACGGCGGAGGCGTCGGCCAAATCCTCATCGTCGCTGAATCCATCTCCCGTACCCGTATAAACGCGGGTTCCATCAGCGAGGATATAATGCGTATGGTCATCGTCCTCAAGTCCCAGAAGATTGCCGTGGTCGATCTCACCTATATTGATTGTGATATTCTCGATATGCTCGTCGATGTAGGTCTTCAAAGCGCGCATCAGTTGAGCCTTGAGGTCGTCGAGCGTTCGGGTCAGTTTGCGGGCGTAGCGCTGCGTGCTCGGCTCGCCGATCTGCGTCGTCCTGGGATAATTGAGTTTTTTGCCTATCTCAGACATATAATCTCGTCCCTGCCTTCTGCCAGTACATGACCGCCCGCTGGTAGGCGAAGGTCTGGTCGGTTTCGGCATTCCTGAATCGCCAGCGGATTTGCTGGCAGTTGATTCGGAACTTCACAATTTGCGGATATTCGAGGGTTGTGCTTGTGCCGAGTGTCGTCAGCAGGGTCCAGCTCGTACCCTTATCGGTGGAATAGTAAACCTCCAGGCTCGCGCCCGTGTAATAGACATCGAGTCTGACGACCCGCATCCGAGCGTCTGGCCCAGCTAAGAAGGAATCCTTTGTATCGAACCATGCGTCTATGGCCGTGCCGTTGTCGTTGGCCTCAACTGCATTGTACTCATAGGTGTAGCCATCCTTATCGCCGAACAGCAGCGTAGGCGTCCGGCTCAGCAGCCGTCTGTCCCCTATCCGCCAGGTCATATCCCTGATCTTCATCGTCAAATCGCCGATGCGCAGGGCATCCTCGGTGTAATAGTAGCCGCAGGCAGTGAAGTAGTCCGCGAAGGCGTGTCGCGTCCAGGCCGCCAGCTCACGGTTGAGGACCCACGCGATGTCGGGATAATCAGATGTGGTCGAAACAACATGCAGCCAGTATTCCTTCTCATCGTCAAGTTCCGCGCCGAACGCCCTGCCGACCTCTTCGGTCTTGAGGATTCGGAAGAGTTCCTTGCGGACGTTCTTGCCGATACCCTCTGCCTCAATCCCATCGCAGTAATAGAAATCGTCCCATCCTAAAAAGACAATTTCCTCGCCGAGACAGATGGCCGTTCGTCCTGCGGCGCAGCCGATCTCCGGCACCTTGTTATCGAAACGGAACAGCTCATCGTCATCGCTGGCATAGCCCAACCAGAGACTTTTATCCTTGAGCACGACCAGATAGTCACCTTTGTAGCGCAGGGCCTCTTTGATCCAGTCGCTGCCGGGCAGGTCCCTGTAGCTCGCATTGCCTGTCAGCCAGTTCGTCGGGTCGGCCGTGTCGGGCCAGCGGGCGCGCTGGTGCATGGGACTGCCGCCCTCAACTGTGTCCAGAGCGAATAGATAGTCTTTGAATTGCCTCAGAACGCCTGCCTTGGGCCCATCGGTGGTTACGTCGCTCACGGCGTTGCCATCGTATTTCTTGATATCATCAACGCCGTTGGAGCAGCACCACCACAGGTCCGTTTGGTCAATCTTGCGAATGTGATCGAAGCTGAAGAACTGACTGTCGCTTCCGGTGAAGCAGTCGTAGACCTTGAAGTCGTCCACGATCAGATCGCAGGCACCGAAGTCGCTGCTTGCACTCAATCCGATGGCACCAACATCGGTCAGGTCTGTCGTCAAGCCGAGAACCCGAAGATCGAGTAAAACCTGCGTCCAGGTACCAGCGCTTAGGGCAGGCAAATCGAGCGTTCGCAGGGGAGCATCTCGCAGCGCGATGTCTCTGACGGCTAAGAGGTCTGCATAAGCAACGCTCAACGTCGTAGCCGGACTGATGCTCATAGTCACCGAATCCGTCAGCGCCACATCATCCCGGACGATCCCTCCTAACGCATCAATGTCGGCGATCAGGGCGTCGTTGAGCGCCAGAGACTCGGACTTCGACACTCTCAGGATAGCACTCTTACCTGTGGCGTTCAGGACAAGCTGCAGGTCACCTGCGCTTAGGTCGATACTGGATTTGATCCAGAAGCGGATATGGTCGTAGTCGCTTATATCCCCGAAGGTGTTCTCATGGATGGCGAGCTGGCCCGTGGTAAAACTGTCGCTTGGACTTATCTTTACCGCAGCGCTGCCGGCTTTAATATCGCTCGTCTCCCGGCTCACCGTAACATTAGCCGCGGCAATCCATGCTACGGGGTCATCCTCACAATCGTCAAGGGTGCCGCTCTCGGTTAGAAGGTCCCATTGGGTTGTGCTCGAATTCCACCGATAGAGGTCCTTCGTGGTCATGGCCAGTAGATATGTCGCGCCGGACATCTTCCTATACTGATCGAAGCCCATAATGGGGCCGGAAAGAGGAAGATTTGTTCCGAATAGTCTATAGCCGTGGCGCTTCTGAATGAGGCCATCCTGGATCGAGACGTTCTGACAGGCGGTCATTTCGAGCGGCGAGACTTCATCTCCGGCCTTCGGATAGTTCAGGCCGGCGACAGGGGCAGGAATCAACTCTGTGAAGGTCTGTATCATTTTAGCGTCCTATGGCGACCCAGTAGTAACCAGCGACAGCCTCATTGTTTTGCAGGACAAATCCTGATGTTCCCTCGTTTTTAACGGCAGTTTCTGTTGCTACAAGAGTACTATGCTTCGTTACTATGGACACGGATACGAATTCTGTCGGAAATGCCGCCGCAAATGTTATCGTTGTATCTTGGCCAGACCTGGCCGTATAACCCATTTTCATAATCAAACCGCCTGGGAATGTATAGCTTTGTTCACCGCTATACGTTCCAACATGGTATCCATCGACCTTATCGGCGTTGAGATTATCAACCTTGGTATCCGATGCGACGGTCAGAGGCGGCGTGCCGCTGACGACGTTGGATTCGAGCGTCTTGGCCCGGAGGTTGTAGCTGCCGATGTCCTGGTCTTGGGAGACTTTGAGGTGCGCAAAGGTCTTGGTGTCGGCAATCGTCTGGTCGCCGGCAATCAGCACAGGCTCCTGCACCTTCGTCCAGGCCGAACCGCTCCAGTAGTAGAGCTGATTAGCCTCGTCCGTCGCCACAGCAAGGCAGCCCGATGTCGTTGTGGCCGGTACCGGGAAACTCGCCTTAGCGCCGATAAAGGCAATCGTACATTCGCCCGGCGTATGTTCCCAGACATCCGTCTCTCCGGTCTCATCGAGGTATGCCTGGTGCTGAACGGCCGCTCTTTCCCGGACATCCTGACGTATCTGCCTTTGATAGTCGTCTAATTCATAGCCGATGTTGTTATCGTTGGGATATGCTTCCTGCCATGCCCTCGTTAGTGCCATTTCCTTACGCTCCTATCTTAGCACCTGCGGTAGGCTGCATTCCTCTCTCGATGCCGCCGAGTTCGGTGCCCTGGTCGTTCGTTATCATTTCCAACAGGCGCTTATTGGCCTGCTTATCGAAGTACTCCCAGGCCGGGTCTTTGGCCCACTCAAAGCCCAGCGCCGCTGCCTTGGATTCAATCAGGTCCGGGAATTTCACCGTGAGGACATTGCTGTCCTCATCTGCCGTCAATGTAGGCAGATAGCCGTAGTATTCCATATTGATTGTCCAGGCCGTATCGCTATTCTGGGAATGGTCCGGCAGGCAGAACAGCCACAGCTTGAACTGCTCGATGCAGAAGTGCGAAGGCGTTCCTTTTCCCGTCAGCAGGGCGAAAAGCGGATCGTCCTCAATGTCCCTCTTGTGGAATTTCCTCAGAGGTACGCGATAGTTGCTCGCATCTATCAGCTCAATGTTCTTATCCTTGCGCCATTCCCAGATATCGGCAGTCGAGCCATCGGGCAGGTCGTACTTGCGCTGCTCGTCAATTGTGCCGGCCTGGACCTCGTTGGTAAGAAACGAGAAATCGTGAGAGACAGTCAGCGGCAGAATGCCGGTTGCCTGCGGAAGGACCACCTGCCCTTCACATGCCCAGCGAACAGCGCGGTTGATCCATCGCTTGGTAAGGTCCGCCGTCCAGTTGGTGAAGTGGCTCGTCTCAAGGTCATCATTGACTGCGGCTTGAATCTCTGAAAACTGCATAATCGGATGACTCCAAAAAAATAAGCCTCACACAGCTCCGAAAGCTGGATGGGGCTATCTTCCAAGTTCTCCCACTGTACGACCGCGGGTTTTTATATATACCTATACTTTCGTCCAAACTACGCTGCTTGCTTCACTGGGTCTGCTCCATGTACAACTGCTCGCATCAGCTGGTCGGCTCCAACTGGCGCTGCTCTCATCGGTTGGCTGCTGCCAGTTCGGCACTCGCACGCAGCTCAGCGCATCGCCGAAGCCGAGGATATCCGCTACTGCAATGGCGAACGCCTCTTTCGTTAGGTTGACGGACTCGGCTAATTGGATCGGGTCTGCTATATTGATCTCCCAGATGCCTTCGGTCGTGCGGCTCAGGCTAACCGATTCGGCGATGGCAAGTGCATCAGCCGCGTCGATTTTCAGTTGAATCAGCGTTGCGAGAATAGCATCCGTCAAGCCCACAGCATCACCTGAAATTACCTTGAGAATCGCCAATCGCAGGGTGCTGCTATCCGAAAGTCCAAGCGCGTCCGCCACGGCCAAAATCAATGGATGCACCAGCAGGCTTAGGGCATCGGTCAGACCAATGCTCTCGGCGGCAGAGATGCGAAGTTGCAGCAGGCGAACGGTTGCAGCTTCTGTAAGCCCCGCCGTGTCGGCAGCGCTGATACTGAATATTAGCCAGTGGACGGTCTGTGCATCGGTCAGACCAAGCGTGTCACTAACATCTATTTTGACCTGCAGTAACCGGACGGTCACAGCGTCTGCGACGCCGACTGCTTCGGCGCTCGAAATCTTCAACTGCAGCAATCGAGCTGCCTGGCCCTCTTCGACGGTGAGGCTATCGGCAACATTGAGTTCAAGCAGTCCCAGTGCCGGAATCACGAGTGATGCTGAATCACCGACTGTTAGTGAATCCGGAATGTTCACATTCAAGATTGTCAATCGGGATGTGGCGGCGTCGGCCAGTCCGACAGAATCCGATACATCAGCCTTGAGAGTTGGCAGACGCACGGTCAGACTCTCGCCAAGCCCAAGAGAATCGGCGGAAGTTATGTTTAGTAGGTTGAGTTGCGTTACGACGGCATCCGTCAGAGCGATGGCATCGCCGTTCGAGATTTTCAACTGAGCCAGCCGGGCTGTCCTGTCGTCTGTGAGCGTTAGAGTATCGGCTACGCTTATCTTCAAGGGCGTCAGGTTCTGGATAGTGCTATCTGTCAGTCCTACGGGGTCGGACGGATTTAGTTTGAGCAGAGTCAAACGCGCGGCAGCCGCATCGCTTAGTTCAGTTGAGTCCGCTGCCGTTGCTTTGAGCAGGTCCAGTTGCATCGTAGCTGCGTCTGTGACAGAGAGATTCTCTGTCTGAGTTATGAATCGAACCCGGCAGCGAACTGTTCTTGCATCGGTGGTTGTCACCGTATCGCTGACGTTCACGTCAAGAACGGCTTCGGCGGACACAGAGGCGGCAGCATCGTCTGTCAGCATCAGGCTATCTGCGACATTTATTTTTAGCGGCGATATGCGGATGGTTGTCTGGTCAGCTAACCCAAGTGTATCCGCTGCAAGGCATTTGAGCTGCAATAACCGCACTATTTGCGATTCTGTTAGGGTCAGCGAATCGCCCGTGCTCAGTTTAAGCTGGAGTAATCGAACCGTTTGGGCCTCGGCGACAGCGAGCGTATCAGCCGCATTGATATTGCGGAGTTTAAGTCGAACCGTTACGTCATCGGAAAGTCCCAGCGAATCTGCTGCGCCTACTTTCTGCTGCACGACCCTCACCGTCACCGCATCTGTTAGACCAAGAGCATCGGACAGCCCCTGCGTCAGCCCGAATGCCGTCAGGACGGGATAACCATCGTTGACTATTGGTTTGATGTCCCAATAGTCCTGATTGCCCGTGTCGTCATAGGGATTGCCGACGAAGTCCCAGGGACTATCCAGTCCTTCGGTGTCGGTGTCAGTGAACGTCGCAACGTCGTTCATCTGGGCCGTCGTCTTGCCAGTCCCAGCAGCACTTGAGGCTTGGCCAGAAGTTTGTGTGTCCCAGAAACAATCGAGAATACCAGATGGGCTGTTGTCTACACTGCCCACTAAGCCACCCGCACTTCCACCACCTGTGTCGTCAACACCGCCAACTGAATAGCATCGCTTGACGTCAGGCGTTGTACTGGAATCCCTGCCTATTAGGCCGCCAACAGATTCATACGCAGAGGCATCGCCAGTCGCGTAACAATCTTCCAGCGAATGGCTGCTATTCCTTGCGCCGATCAGACCGCCGATGTTTGGCGGATCAGACCCGGAGCCTGTTACATCGCCCGTGGCAAAACAACGCTTAATTGACCCTGTATCCACGCCGCAAAGGCCACCGGCGTATCCGTTCGCAGTTACATTTCCGCTCGCAAAGCAATCCTCTATGTTCAGTTCACTGTATCCGACAAGTCCTCCTGCATTTTGGTCATTGCAGACTACATTCGCCGAGGACGAACAATTCTGCATCTTCTCTGAGGTGTACCCAAAACCAAAATCGCCGCACAGACCGCCGACAAGGTGCTGGCCATGAACTACGCCGCTTGAGTGGCAGTTGATGATATTTCCTATCGAGAATCCAATGAGAGAGCCTGTATACCAGTCGCCCGTAATGTCAACGCTTTCGAGGCTGACATCCTTGATGTCGCAAGTGACATTCCCGAATAGTCCGCATTCGTCACGTGTTGGCCTGTCAATGTAAAGACCTATTATTTTATAGCCGCCACCACTAAAGCCGCCTGTGAATTCGGCTGAATACTCGCCAATCGGTCTAAAGCCCGTCGTGCCAGGCCATTCGTCCGAGTCCCAGTTGCCCGAGTTCGGATTCGCAGGGGAGGCATCAATGTCATTAGCGAGCTTGTAAAGACCTGCCAGGTCGTCCTCCATAGCCTGCAAGCCATAAATGTCGGTGATGAATACGGTCGCCTTGAGAGCGCGGGATTCGCTCAGACCTACCGTATCGGCTACGTTGATCTCAAGCTCACCCGCAACCGGAATATCCATTGTCGCAGCGTCCGTAAGACCTACGGTATCGGCCACGTTAATCTTGAGCCTCGTGAGCCGAACTGTTGCGGTCTCAGCAAGACCGAGCGAATCTGCCGGATTCGTTTTCAGTTGCAGCAGTCTGACCGTCGCAAGGTCGCTTAGCGCAGGCACGTCAGCAGGGGAGAGCTTCAAGAGGTTAAGCCTGAGCACCTGGCCATCTATCGTCGTGAGCGTGTCGGCTGTACTGATTCTGAGAATGGTCAGCCGCAGCGTTAGGGCATCTTGAAGCCCAACAGTCTCGGCGGCGGATACCTTGAGCTGCATGAGTCTGGCAATCGTGTTGTCGGTCAGACCCAGCGTATCGGCAGCAGAGACCTTCAGCGGCGTGACGCTCTGAGCCGCAGAATCGCTAAGACCTACGCTGTCGGAGATGTTTACCTTCAAAGGCGTAACGCTAACGCTCGCCGAATCGGCCACGTCGGGATTAGACTCGCCGACATTCACGGACAGAATCATGTCGCGCCGTTCTACTGTGGCGGCATCCGTAACGCCGACAGGATCACTGGCCGAAGGCTTGAGCTGCAATAGCCGCATCGTCGCCGCATCGGTCACGGCTGGATTCGAGTCGGCAACATTGACGCTGAGAGCACCCGCAGCCGCCGGCTCATAGGCGACCATCGCGAAGGCTTCGTACCACCACATGTCCTTGTTGGCGTCCTGACACATCATGCCCATCTGCTGATCGTTGAACTCGCTCTGCGACCAGGCGGAGGCATCATCGTCCCATGAGGTAGTTCGATACTGTGCTATCCAGGTAGGGTCCTTGGGGTCGTCAAGCGCGACCATAGACGAGCGGCCGGAAGTGTCCCTGCCATACATGTTGTATTCGCCCGCCGAGCCGCCGCCAGCCGTCGCATAATAGAACATGAAGTTGACGGCCATGATGGTGTCACTGCCGCCGATGTCGGCCAAGTTGCCGGAGCCGCAGTCGTCCAAAGCGACGCTCCAGTAGTCCGCCGTATTATTGGCTTCTTCCCAGCCACCCTGGTCAGTGTCGGGCGGGTCCTCGGCGAGGTTGGCTGGGTTGGGCTGGCTCATAACTGTATCTGTCCCGCCAGTCCTGTTCTGCCATTGGTCGTTGCCGAAGTCCTGGTCGCTTCCGTTGGCCGTGGGCCTGGCCGCCAGGATGTGGATGTCGCCGGGGTCGTCTGAATCGCCGTCCTGGTTCGTTGCAATAAAATCATCAAAATAGAGATGGGCCGTTACAGATTCCAGAATCCCCAAATTGAGAGCACCGAAGGCAAGAACGCTACTATAACTAGAGCCATCTTGAATGCCGTTGACATATAATTTTGAATCGCCTCCGGTATATGACTGATAGCTGACCCTGTAAGTTTCATCAAGCGTCAATTGCGCTGTTCCGGTAATCCGAAGGGTAGCGGGACTCCAAACCTCCAGTTTCCTGTCAGTCGTCAGCACAAGACGCACATCGCCCGAACCCCCTAAAATAGGCACGTCGCTGCTGGGGGCGGTCTTGACGGTCAGATAAAAAGAAAATCCATAATAAGTAATGGCCGAACGCGAAACATAGGCAGTTGTCGCACCGCCAGTAGTGTCGCATTCCATCCCGTAGTTGCCTGAATTGGCGGCACCAGCTATAAATGAGGGCGTACCCTGGACGGAATCCCAGGCGTCTGCCCCGGAGCTTTCAAATCCATCATGGAAAAGTGGTATCATTTACGACCACCATTCTCCAGTAATCGGGCCGATTTCTTTGTTCTGGCATTTGATAGTGAACGTCAGCGGACTATCGTTGAAGATATGCACAGC
>Ga0209427_10010269_pt1 | contig 10388 bp, 9 predicted proteins | sample DeeMarSWOR136_30_FD_187465 | JGI IMG/M metagenome (GOLD analysis project Ga0209427, IMG submission 187465) | Marine sediment microbial communities from White Oak River estuary, North Carolina - WOR-1-36_30 (SPAdes) (version 2) | ecosystem: Environmental > Aquatic > Marine > Intertidal zone >...
ATTATTTTTAATATTTTAATTCGAGTATAATGAGTATAAAATTTGTTTTTATAGATTATAATTTCAATCCTCAAATATAAAATTAATTATTTGATTTAGATAAATAAGATTATCGAATCAAGGTGGATTTCAATAATATTAATTAGATTTTTAACTAGAATAAATCAGTTTACTTAGAATCAGGATTGAGTATTTCTCCTACATAATATAAACCAACTAAATTTCCTCTACTTTGAAACTTTCTTGAAACAAGCAATATTATTACATGCTCATTCTCATCAATAGTTCCATTCTGAACACCAAATTTTACTGATTCTTCAATTAGTTTCTCAGCATCCAAATTAAAAAAATCAATATTTTCTATATGGAATGCTTGAACACCCCAGACTAAATTTAATTCTTGAGCAGTACGTTTAAATGGAGTCATAGCAATTATAGGAAGTGGTGGTCTAAACTTTGAGATCATACGCGCACCATAACCATGGCGAGTTATTACAAGAATTTTGCCTCTAAAGTTTAATTCTTCCATTTCTTTTGCTAGAGCGTGTATAGCATGACCAAGAGTTTGAGTATGAGTTAATCTATCAGAATCATAATCATCCGGAACTCTCATTGGAGAGTTTTTACTAGCTGTTGTCGCAATTTTATTCATGTATTCAACTGATTCAATTGGATATTTTCCTACTGCTGTTTCTGCAGATAACATCACAGCATCAGTTCCATCAATTACTGCATTGAAAATATCATTTGCCTCAGCGCGCGTAGGAACAGGAGTATTTGTCATAGATTCAAGCATCTGGGTTGCTACAATAACTGGTTTTCCTTCCTTATTACATTGATATATCAATTCTTTTTGTTTAATAGGGACCTGATCTGGTGAAATTTCTACTCCCAAATCTCCTCTTGCAATCATAATACCATCGGAAACTTCTAGGATCTGATCAAAGTTATCTAATGCGACTGGTCGTTCTATTTTAGAAATTGATTTAATTTCACTATTACCATAATTTTCGAGAAGTCTTTTTACTGTAAGAACATCATCACCTCCTGATACAAATGAGATAGCAACATAATCCGGATTTAGATCTGCTATAAATTCTAGATCTTTTATATCTTTCTCTGTTGGAACTCGCTGTTTTAGTTCCCCACTTGGAATATTCACACCTTTATTATTACTGATTAATCCTCCCGCGATAATTTCGCCAAGAAGATGATCTTTTTCTTTACTTTTTACTTTAATTTTAATAATCCCATCATTAACATAAAAATAGTCTCCTTTTTTCATCGATTTAAGAAAACCAACGAGAGGAATTGAAAATTGGGTTTGATCTCCCCCATTCTCTATCTCGGTTTCATAAACTTTTACCTCATCTCCGACATTTAGAATATAAGCTTCATCATTTTTGAATTTTCCAACACGTATTTTGGGACCTTGAATATCTGCCATAATCCCAACATATTCATTAACTTCTCTAATTCTATTAAATAATTCCTTTTTTTCATCATGAGTTCCATGAGAGAAGTTTAATCTAAAAACATCCACACCAGCATCGATTAATTTTTTAATCATTTGCTTTGAATTTGAGGCAGGACCCAAAGTTGCTATTATTTTAACTGTGTTTTCTCTAAAGCTCATTAAAAATCAAATTAAAGAATATTATTTTAATAATTTGTAAATAAAAAATAATTAATATTAATATAATATTCTTGTTTAAAACTATTTATTTTATAATAAATTTTTTAGATTTACTAATCTCTTCCGGAAATCCTTTCTAAGTCTTTTTAAAAGCCCCATCGTAATAGAAACAGAATCAACGCTTGTTAATTCTTTCAAAGCAAGAAGATTAACCCTACTGCTTTTAGGATAAATTGAAAACTGAATCAATTTTAAACTACTGTCGATCTTAATCAAATCATCAACAAGACTCACTAAAAGATCTGAACTTTGAGATGCTAAATTAATTGCTACGAAATATCTTAGTTTTGGTTTTTTCAAGTAATTTCTTGCTTTAATTAAAAAGAAATTTTTGTATTCTTCATTAATCTTATAGATATTTTTTATTTTTAGTATTTCTAATTTACCATTAATCAGTTCTGAAATCGGGGGATATTTGTTTTTTAATTTCTGCAACTTATTTTGAAATTCGCTTTTTAATAGGTCTTCTAATGCATCCAATTTTTATCTATTCCTATTCTTATTCTAATTATTAATAATTTCTTTTGATCAATAGTTTATAATAATATTTCCACTGATATATAAAAAACCTTAATGATTGCCTTGTAATGAAAAATTAGCTTTAAAAAATTAGCAGATAAAGAAGATAGAAATTATATTAACAAACAATTTTTAAACAATAATGTCGAAAGATATAAATACCTTTTTTATTATAATATAATGATTTTGTAATTGTCCAAGGGATTTTGCAAATACCTCGCCTTTAAATTTCATAATCAGTTTAAGGGTAATAATTATAATTATTAATCAGAACATTTAAAATGGTTACTTTTAATTAATTTATAATAAAATATCGGAGCTAATAGATGTCAGTTGTCCCATCTCTTAAAAAGAAAGGTTTAGCTATAACAATGTTTATAGATTGGGACAAATATAAAAATATGTTTTACAATAATATTTATTTGGATGATTATAAAATGGTAATTAAAATGCCCTTAATTCAGAGCAAAAAGAGAAAAAAAGATATAAAGATAAAGAAATTTGATTTAACCAAGTATACTTATTTATGTTCTTATGATTAATTTTTAATTAGGAATTTATTAGTAAAATATAGAATTGTTTTTATTTTTGAATACTCTCTTTTAGATAATTATTCCAGCATGAAAAGCAAAGGTAAATACCATCGTTTAGTTTTACTAAGTCCTTTGTTGATCGAATCATTCCACATTTATGGCATTTTTTCTTCATAAAATTCAGCTTTTAATTGTAATTATTTGATTATAGATAAAAATCACAAATCTTGGAATTTGATTCTCAAATTAAATTTTTCAGATTTTGTAAAAATTTAGTCCTTATGGTTTTATATGTTATTGAATAATAAAGGGAGATATCAATAAAAGTTAGTTAATTTACAATCGATCTAATTAAACTTAGAACTGTTTATGTAATTTATTACCTCTAAAATAAAAAAAAAGTATGATAGATTGGATAATTTGAGCTAATTTTTATAGGATAAGAGAGAAATTAAACTTCTGCATAAGTTTAATAGAGGGCTTAACCAAAGATATGGAATCCATATCTTCTGAAATCCAATGTTTGCTCAAATTATGGAATCCTTTCAATCAATTAATGATTTTCAATTAAATATTTAAATAGCCTTGATTCTAATTTAAAAGTTCGTTCTGATAACACGAATAAAGTTTTCATTTTTAATGTCGAATTTTGAAAAATCTATATGTTATCTAAAATTTTAGAATCCATCATAAGAAGATGTGTTTTTTTTCATGGCTAAATTAAAAATTGGGATTATAGGTTGTGGTGTAATTTTTGATTTAAACATTTTAGGTTATTTAAATAATAGTGATACAAAAATTGCTTGTTTATGCGATAGAAGAACTAAAAAGGTCGAAAATAAAATCAATAAGTTTCAACTTGGTTCAAATATCAAGATTTACAAGGATTATAAAAATATGTTAGACAATGAGAATTTTGATATCCTTGAAATACTGCTTCCTCATCATTTACATGCCGAAGTCACTGTATATGCAGCTAATAAGAACTTAAAGGGTATTAGTGTTCAGAAACCTATGGCTACAAATGTTTCTGATTGCAATAAAATGATTGAAGCTTGTGAAAAAAACAATATTAAACTAAAAATTTTTGAAAATTTTATGTTTTACCCTCCTATAATGCGAGCTAAAGAATTAATAGATCAAGGGATTATAGGTGAAATAAACTCAATTAATATTAAAACTTTGGAAGCTTTTAGCGGTGGATGGGATATTCCAGATGATACTTGGAGATGGAGGGTGGATCCCGAAACATGTGGTGGAGGATTAGACTGTGGATCTCCTTTTGTTTTTGATGATGGTTATCATAAATTCTGGTTAGCTTTACATTTAATGGGACAAAAAGTTGAAAAAGTATATTCTTGGATTGATAGGCATAAAAATCTAGATATTCCTGCCTATATTATGTGGAAATATCGTCCACCGGAGGATTCTAATTTTATCATATCCCACTATGGAACAATGGAATATAATTTTGCACAAGATATGAGATTACCAAGCCCCTATTATCCTGAAGATGATTTTATTTCTGTGGTTGGATCAAAAGGAATGATGTGGATTAATCAAGCCACTTCTGGCGGGAACGTTATGTCAGAATCCAAGATTTTTCCACCTATAGTGATATTCCGAGATGGAAAAATAGAAACTGTATCAGGTATGGAACGTGATTGGAAATATGGTTTTATAAATTCAACAAAACATTTTATTGATGTAATAAAGAATGATGGTATTCCTATATTAACGGGAGAACAAGGAAAGTATACTACTCAATTTGCGTTAGCAGCATTAAAATCTTCTATAACTGGAAAAGAAATATCTCCTGATGATGTTAAAGAATAAATATTTTTTTTATATAAATAATTTTTTCAATGTCTATATTTTAAAAATTAAAATATAAATTCCCCTAATTAATTAAATCTCGATTAGAAAAGATCTAATAAAAACTCATACGAAGATAAATATTAGTCATTTAGTCCTATAGTACAAATAATAAATTTTATGCAAGGTATAAATCATGAGTGATATAGAATTTGAAGATTTAATTTCTTGGGAAGTAGATTATGAATATTTCCTAAAATTAGCTATTAGTTATATTTCATAATTTTAAATTTATTTTTTTTAACAATTAAAGTGATATTATGGATGTTAAAGCTATCGTTATGAATGGATATGACAAGATTGCTTCAGATTATTATAAGCACAGAGATTTAAACAAATTTGATGATCTTTTAGAAAATTTTGTTGATCTAATTCCAAAAAAGGCTCAGGTATTAGATGCTGGATGCGGAGCAGGAATTCCTGCTTCAAGATTTTTAGTTGATAAAGGACTAACTGTGACAGGAATAGATATATCTGATTCTATGTTGGAAATGGCCCGAAATAATGTCCCAAATGCAGTATTTTTGAAAAAAGATATGAAAGAATTAGATTTTGATGAAAATTCTTTTGAAGGTATTATTTCTGTATATGCATTGTTTCATATTCCAAAAGAAGATCACTCAACTATCTTTGAAAAGTTTTATGATATTTTAAAATCTGGAGGAATTTTATTGATTAACACAAGTATAAATGAATCTGAGGGGATTAGCAATTTTTTTGGAGTTCCTATGTTTTGGAGTAATTATAATCCAAAAAAGACATTAGAACTAGTGAAAAGTGTAGGATTTTCTATAATCTTTGAAGGTGTTCTAGTTAGAGGAGGAGAATATCAATACTGGATTTTTGCTAAAAAAGATTAAATTAAAAAAAAATAGATTAATTTAAAAGAAGATTTTAATCTCTAAAACCATAATAAGCATTAATAAATAACAACAATCCTTCTCTAAGAGAAAGATTAAACAATCCAAATAAAGGAAGAGTATAATCTAAGTTAAATGAGAATAATACTAGTCCAGTTGTGACTGCTAAAATTGTAAGGATAGAAATTAAATTTTTCCAAGATTTTTTCCATAAACTTGGTTTCTTTGCTTCAATTTTTTCAAGTATATCGTATTTAGAGATAGTTCGATAATCTGCGATTGCCTCTATTTGCTTTCTTAATTTTTTCTTTTGTCTAGAAAGTCCAATTGACCTAAAAATCGTACCAATAAAGAAAACGGAAACTAGTACTAAAATGTCAAGTATAGTGTTTGTTACTTCAAATGGAACGTCTGGGCCATAGAAATTTAAAATTACAATTGCGACTAATAATGCAACAAGTATAATTCTAACTGAAAATTTTGGTAGGTAAAGGGGTTTCTTTTCTTTTCTTGCTTCCTCAGCAAATTTATCTGGATTTCGAATTTCTTTGATTATTCTTAACTTTTCTTCCCCCGATTTCCTAGCCTCGAAATAAAAGGCAACTAAGAAGAATATCGAATTAGTTATCATACTTGGTATTTCTTGGTTAGTGAGCAAATAGGTGAATGGAAATGCAACAACCATTATGGTTATTATCGCTCTTATAGTCCCACGCGGAAAACCAAGAGGATAATCTTCTACCTTTCCATCTTTACTAAATCTTCTTATTATGCACCAAATAATTAATATTGTACCTAAAATCCAAGTTATCATAAATGAATCTCAAAATTATAATTACAATTATTTTAATTATATTCTTTGTAAAGATAAAAGTTTGTAAATTTTCTAATAAATTGAATCACAAAATCTTTCTAATGATTATAATCCCATTTCTTTTAATTTTTGCATTATTTCTTGTTTTTTTTTACCTTTCAAATCAAACCACTTATAAAAGATGATAGCTCCTAATAAACAAAATAAAAATGGAAAAACACCTTGAATCAATCGTAATCCTAATAATGCATTATAGCTATGTGTTAGATTATTTGGATTATAAAGTGTAATGGCATGAATACTTGCTACAATAAAACTTTGTATTAATAGAGAAATACGAATAAAGACGTTTCTAAAACCTACGAGTGTAGCTTCATGATGTTTATTAGTCTTTACAGTAATTTCATCATAAGAGTCCGCTAAAACAGGGGATAACATTATTGTGAACATAGCAACTGAAATTCCTGTCAAAAGGTTAACTATATAGAATCCTATTATATTTGAAATAAAAGAATATAACAATAAACTAAATCCAAAAGATAATAACCCAATAGTATATAAACTAGAGTGTTCAATTTTTTTTGCTACGTAAATCCATATAGGCATTGTTAATATGGAAGTAATAAGCATAAAAATTGATCCTATTGTTCTTACAAATTGTTCCTCTTGTAAAACATCATCTACAAAATTAATGGTATTCATACTCATTAATCCTAATGCTATCATAAAAATAATATAAGTTAAAACAGCTAACATAAAATTTTTTTGTTTAATCGCCATTTTCATTGTCCAAATGAAGGTTTTTCTCTCTGTTGTCTCATAGCCTCGAATAAAGCGTTCTTTAATCTCAATTGTTTCTTTCGAACCGGGGATAAAAATTGCTAAGGAAACACCTAAAATTATAAAACTTATAAAAGCAGCTATAATGAACGTAGACTTATTCCCAGGAATAATAATTTGTGACCATATTGTTATTGTTAAAAAGTTTGCTATAAAAATGAAGATTTGAGTTATCATCCCTGCCTTCCTTCGCGTAATATCACTACGAAAGTGAGCGGGAAAAGCTCCAAATGAATGTGTTTGAAAAAGGGAATTAGAAATATCATATAAGATAACTATAATTAAATAGTATAATAGAATTGGAAATACACTTTCTACACCTTTAATGTCCGGAGGAGTGAAGATTAAGAAAAAGAATATAATTGTTGGAATGCCTCCGATAAGAATCCAAGGAGTGTGAAATCCTAATTTCTGTGTCCATTTATTTGGCTTATCGGTAAGGAAACCTATAATAGGACTAATTACCATACTGAAAATAGTAAAAATAACATTTGCTATTGCCATATAAATTGGCCATAAAGCTATAAAATCTATTAAACCAAGTTCACTCTCGTAATAATGCCAAACGAAGTTGTTAAAGGCTACAATTAAAAAACCATTAAAAAAATAACCCATGGAAAACATTATCATCTTTATTGTACTTGGGTCTTCATTGTTTTTTGGCTGAGATTTATTTTTTAAAGTATTCAAAATATCCCCTAATTGAGTTTTATTCGATATTAATTATTTTGTTTAATTTCTTTATTAAATTAATCTTCTTAATAGTATAAAGATAAAATAATTCAGGTACATTTTGATTAAACTTATTTATGAATAAGAATAGAGCATGAACTTAACTTAAATTTTAAGATTTTGAAAAACCTCCATGATGAAATTCAATTGCATATTTCAGATTCTTTTTTATACAATATGAATTGATTTCAGATTCTAATAGGTCCCAATTTTTATAATCTTTTCGAAATTCTTGATAAATGGGTAGAAATTTAGGAAAATTTGTTTTTATTATACTTAAAATTCTTGGCACATTATGGGGTCTAAAATTTAGGTTTTCAAACATAAACAAATCTGTATATTTTATACTCTTATCAATAATAGCTTTATAATCTGTTATATATGGAAAGAAAGGTGAAATGAAAGTATATGTTTTTATTCCACTTTCATGAATCTCTTTTAAAGCTTCCAATCTTTCACGTGGTTTAGATGCTCCCTTTTCTATAATTTTAGAAAAATTTTCATCTAAAGTACTAATTGAAATCCCCACTTCAAGATTATTAAACTGATTAAATAAGTCAATGTCTCTTGTCACGAACTTAGATTTAGTTAAAATTGAAATTTTAGCTTCAGTTCCAACTAAACTCTCTAGAATTTTTCTTGTATTTTGGTATTTTAATTCTAAAGGAATATAAGGATCTGTAACTGAACTTAATAAAATTCTTTTCCCATTGAATCTCTGCGGTTTTATTTTTTTCGAATCAAATGATTTAATATCTAAAAATTGACCCCATTTATCGCCTTTATGCCCTGTAAACCTAATCATAAATTCAGCATAGCAGTAGATACATCCATGTTGACATCCCACATAAGGATTAATTACAAAATCCACTTCAGGAATATTACTCTTAGAAATAATGTTTTTAGCTTCCCGAAAATTGATTTTCATATGATATTAAGCTTAAAGTTTTCGAATTAATAAAAATAGTGGAATCACCAAACTGAGACAATAGAAATGATGCAAATAAAGATTAAAAAATTTGATAAAGATGTAGATATCGATGAGATAAGCCAATTTTTGTATAATGTTCAAAATTCTACTCATTATTTAGAAGAAGATGCAACATTGGAATCAATCAGAGAAGAATTAGAGGACGCAAGGAATAATTATAAATTTATTCTGTTTGAAGCCTATGAAAATAATCAATTAATCGGATTACTCCTATTATTAACTAATACCCCAAAATTCGGCTTGATTTGGGACTGGCATCCATTTGTTTTACCAAATGCAAATGAGGAAGTAATTTCAAAAGAACTTTTAAAAGAATGTATTGAATTTTCTAAAGGTAACGGTATAATTAGAATTGAGGCTTGCTTCGTGATTCAAAAAGAAAAAGATAAACGAAGATATCTTAAACATTTTAAATTATATAAAGAGGTAGGTTTTTATCATGTAATTGAAGAAGCTGAAATGGAATTAAATCTAAATGATAATAATCTTAAAAGTGTAAAACTTCCCAAAAATTTTGAGATTAAATCTATAAAAGATGTGGAAATAAGTGAATTATTTAATTGTTCTTTTGAAATCATGAATAATAGTAAAGATAATATGTTTTTAGATCTTACTGAAGAACAAAAATGGGAAGTAATAAAAAATTATTTTGCACCTTCCAAACCAATAATTCATGAAGCTTCTATTATCCTTACTGAAGGCAATAAAATAATTGGATTTTCAATCACAAAAAAATCAACATTCAAAACAGGAGAAGCTACGATCGGACCCTTCGGCATTCTTCCAAATTTTAGAAATAAAGGTCTAGGAGAAGCTCTTCTACTTTTAAGCTTAAAGAAATTATTAGAAAATAACTTTCAAACTGTAAACTTAGATGTTGCTGTTGAAAATGAACCTGCTTATAAATTATACTTGAAAGTAGGATTTAAAAAAATATTTTCTACTAATATATTAGCTTTAAATTGTTAATTTTTGTAGTCTCTTTATTTAATCATCAATTAGCTGCTCATTTATGGCTGATTGTCCAGCATTACGAGCCCTTATCAACAATTTAATATCTTTTTTCACTTCACCACGGGCAATTACTCCAGGTACAAGAATAATTTCAAGTAATTCTATATTCAAGTATTTAAAAATATCTTTTAACATCCCAACCGTATGTCTTGCATATTTAGGATGATCACCTTCAAAAGGTATAACAAGTATAACTTTCTTCTTTCCTTTAAAATTTTGATGTATTGGGTTGTACCATCTGTCTAAAAAGGTTTTAAATTGTGCTGTTGGACCCCACCAATAGATTGGTGTGCCTAATACCCACACTTTACTATGTTCCATCTTTTCAAAAAGATTTAGCATGTCGTCGTTTTGTACACAATGACCTGTTTTATAGCAGCTGTCGCAAGCTTGGCATGGTTTAATATCCAATTGATTTAAATTTACTTTTTCAACCTGAGCGCCTGCCTCCTCTGCTCCTGCGAGCACCTCATCTACTAGAATGTCAGTATTTCCGCCGATACGTGGACTACCT
>Ga0209427_10010270_pt1 | contig 10387 bp, 5 predicted proteins | sample DeeMarSWOR136_30_FD_187465 | JGI IMG/M metagenome (GOLD analysis project Ga0209427, IMG submission 187465) | Marine sediment microbial communities from White Oak River estuary, North Carolina - WOR-1-36_30 (SPAdes) (version 2) | ecosystem: Environmental > Aquatic > Marine > Intertidal zone >...
ACCGGGGCGTTCGGATCGGCAATGTCCAAAATCACCAGCCCGCCGGTAGAGTTTGCCAGGTAGGCATAATTCCCTTGAATTCCGATACCCAAGGTATTTCCGCCGGTGTTCAGATAATATGTTTCAATAGGATTGTACGGATCAGCGACATTCAGAAAGTAAAGCCCGCCATTCTCATTTGACATAAAAACATGATTGTCTTTCAAAGTTATAAAAATCGGATTTCCTTCAATTGTGAGTTCGCTGACAAGTTCCGGATTGATCGGGTCTGAAATTCGGTACACGGTTAAACGATTCCAGTAACATGCAAAATAAGCGAACTCACCGTGAATTTTCAGATCTGAAGGCATCTTGGAATTTTCAATGAGTTTGACTTCAACCGGATTTACCGGATCAGAAATATCGATAATGCTGATGCTGCGGCTGAAACGATTCGCTACATAAGCGTAATTTCCAGAAATATCGAGGTTCAAAGCTTTTTGCCCGGTCACCACTCGCCCTTTTTCAACTGGATTTTGCGGATCGGCGAGGTCAATAATGAGCAGACCGGAATCATTATCAGCAATGTAAGCCAAATTCTCCCGAATGAATATACCCCTGGCATAACCGGGCGTATCATATTGCGCCAGTTTAACGGGATTAACCGGATCAGAAATGTCAAAAAAACGGGTATAATCCTGACCACTTGTTGCCACTAAGACATTACCGCCTATGGAGATTTGATGCACGAAATAGTCCATTTTAATGCCCAGATCAATCGGATTGGCAGGATCAGCCATATCAATCACATGAATTCCTGAAATTTCAGTCGCAACGAATGCATACGTTCCCTGTAATGCAATGGAACGAATTGCTGCTGTTACATTAACGCTGCCAAGCACTTGTGGATTTGCAGGATCGGAAATATCGAACACCTGAAGACAGCCGCCGGTGCCAATGTAGGCAAGATTGCCATTGAAAGCCATGGCGTAACATGGTCCTTTAGCCCAGCGCCCATGCAGGGTACAATTGAGATTGGATTGAGCCTGGAGCAGCGGAATGGTAATAAAAAAAACAATGATCGATAATATTAAGGCATAATTGTGACAATCGTTAAATCTTGACATACTGTTATCTCCTTTCAATGGGTTTTTATTTTTACGATAAGTTTTTTCTTACTGAAATTCTGTTTAAGATTGGAAATTTTTCGTCTATCAGGTAATATTGCTTTATCGTACCAAAATCATTTTTTTAGATAGAGATAAATCACCAAGATTAATCTGATATATATAAACTCCTGATGCTACAGTTTGTCCAGAGTTATCCAGTCCATCCCAGGTAACTGATTTGATACCTGCAGTTTGAAATTCATCAATGAGTGTCTTTATCTCCTGCCCCTGAATGTTGTAAATTTTCAATGTAACATGCGTTGATTTCATAAGAGTATAGCTGATCGCTGTACTCGGATTAAATGGATTGGGATAATTCTGGAAAAGTTTTATATTAAAGGGATACAAGTTCACTTCTTGTTCCGTGAACACGCCGACAGATTCATCTTGTTGAAAATAATAAATACCACCGAATAGCTCGCCCACAAACACGTCTATCAAATCATCTCCGTTTATATCGACAAAGGCAGGCTTTGCCCTGTCGCCTACATCAATATTGCCAAACGTGTTCGATTTTAAAGTAAACGTAGTTGATCCGGTTGCATCCTGTTCGTAATGTCTGATTTTACCGGTTGATTCGCCGACCATTAAGTCCAGTAAACCATTATGATCTAAATCAAGAACACGCGGTGACGCCCTGTTTCCCACATCGATTCCGCTTAAACTATCAGTTATAAAAATAAAAGTCTCTGAACCAACCGTATCCTGTTCATAATGATAAAGTTTTCCATCGCCTTCTCCAATAATCAAATCCAACAAGCCATCATTATCTAAATCAGTGAAGCAGGGATCCGATCTTGCCCCCACATTAATTCCGTTAAAGTTTTCCGATATCAGGGTGAAGCTGGTTGACATCGCTGCATCCTGCTCGAAATGATGAAGATTCCCACTGCTTTCTCCGATAATTAAATCCAATAAGCCATTGTTATCCAGATCAACGAAGCAAGGTGTGCAATAGCCACCCACACTAATCTCGTTAAAGTTATTGGTTTTAAGAATGAAGTTAATCGATCCACTAACATCCTGTTCGTAATGATTGAGATTCCAGTTCCTTTCTCCGACAATCATATCCAGCAAACCATTGTTATCAAGGTCGATGAAGGTTGGGGAGGAATCGAAACCCATATCATAATTTTTGAACATGCTTTCTGACAGTATGTTAAAGGTAATTGATCCAATACTCTCTTGCTCATAATGATAGATGTAACCATCAACGTTACCGATAATTAAATCCAATAAACCATCGTTATCCAGATCGGCAAAGAAAGGTGCTGCACGACCATCCACATTAATTCCGTTAAAGCTGTCTGATATCAAAGTAAAGTCAGTCGATCCTGGGGCATTCTGCTCGTAATGATTAAGATTGCCAGCAGCTTCGCCCACAATCATATCCAGGAGTCCATCATTATCCAGATCAATAATGCAAGGAGTAGCATCGCCTCCCACATCAATTCCGCTTAGACTGTCCGAGATTAATGTAAATATTGTCGAACCGATCTCATCCTGTTCGTAATAATTAAGATTGCCAATGGTTTCACCCACAATTAAATCCAGAAGTCCATCATTATCCAGATCAGTGATACAAGGTGAGGCATATTCGCCGACATTGATTCCATTGAAACTTTCTGCAATGAGATTAAAATTGGTTGAGCCAATTGCCTCCTGTTCGTAATGTTGAAGGCTTCCTGATGACCATTGACCGATGATTAAATCCAGTAATCCGTCATTATCGAGATCGGTGAAGCAAGGAGCCGATCCGTAGCCGACATCTATTTCACTCAAATTGTCCGAAATAAGAGAAAAGTTCATTGATTTAGGCTCATCTTGTTCATAATAGTATAATATTCCTCGATTGTCACCGATAATCATATCTAACAATCCATCGTTATCCAGATCGATTAATACAGGTCTGCTATTCGCCTTTCCCTGTCCCCAACCACCTTCTGTGATTTCAGTAAAAGTTTGAGCGGTTACTTTTAACGTTAATAACATCATTACAATTGTAAATAAAATTTTTGTTTTCATTGTGTATCCTTTCATTTTGGTTTATAATATTTGATTTTTGACTTTACAAATTTTAATGAACCAAGACCATCTTTTTCGAGGTCGAGAACGTGGGTGTTTTGATCTGATAAATATACAGGCCTGAATGAACTTGTTGTCCCCTGTTGTCCAAACCATCCCAGACAACTGATTTTATGCCTGCTGTTTGAAATTCATCGATCAGTGTTCTTATTTCCTGTCCCTGAATATTATAAATTTTCAAGTTAATGTAAGTCGTTTTTGGCAGATTGTATTTTATTTGAGTTGAAGGATTAAAAGGGTTTGGAAAATTCTGAGTCAAAGAAAACTGTTGTGGTACGTCCAGCATTTTTTCATTATCAACGCTAACAGGGAGATTAGCTGAAAATTCGGAAGTGTTCCCGGAATCATCTATTGCAGTTGCTGTAATAAAAGGACCTGCCGGATTTCCAGACCAGCTAAAAAAACCACTGGCATCTGTAACGACAAAATCTTCGAAAATCCTTCCCTCATCCAATGAATCAGAAAAAATCTCCACAGTTGATAAAGGCGGCGCCGTTCCTTCGATGGGATTTACACTGGTAATTATCGGCGCTTCAAGCCCTCCATTCCCGCCATTATAAAGTAAAATTCCTTTCCCATCGTTATTGAAAATCGAATTTTGTGTAATTCGATTGCACAATGTTTCAGCCCCGCTGACTTCGATGCCATGACCTTTATTATGACAAATGACATTATCAGGTCCAACAATATTATATGCGGCGCCACTCATTAAAGAAATACCATAAAGGCTATTAGGAAAAATCCCTTGACCATTCAAATCTGTACCGATTCTATTGCGCACTACCTGATTATGATGAGCGCTTGAAATAGCTATTCCATCCTGTTTATTTCCTGAAATGATATTTGCATCATTTATGTCTGAACCGCCAATAACATTGTTCCTGCAGTTATCCGCAAGATAAATCCCTGCCATATTACCCAGGCTATGATTGCCGGCAGCATTCAGTCCAATGATATTTCCCATGATTATATTGTTTTGGTTACCATTACCTTCGATTATGATACCGTAATTGGTGTTTCCAGAAATTACGTTACCCTCTCCACTTAAGCGTCCTCCAATTCGGTTCCCCGCTGAAGAAGATGACATTTTTACTCCGGCACCACCATTGCCGAGTGCAATCATTCCATCTGCATCAGTACCGATATAATTGCCAATAACGGTGTTGCTATCAGCAATCATAGATATACCATGATAAAAATTCCCCGATATCACATTCCGTTCATGAGATTGAATCCCTCCAATGATATTATGTTTCGCACCCCCACCGATGGAAATGCCTCTATAGTTGCCCAAAGTATCATTCCCGCTGGCAGTCAATCCGATGTAATTGCCTGTAATCCGGTTGTGGTGTCCCTCTTCGAAGTAGATTTCCATTCCCATGGTACTGAATCCTGATATAACCAATCCTGAGATCACATTGTGAGCAGAGTGTACTCTAAAACCAACACGAAATCCTTCTGTATTATCACTGCCATCAACCACAATTTCGGGGCCATTCGGATTGGTATCTCCTTGATTTGCAGTCTGAGAAAATCCATCGATAATGATACCGTCATCTTGAAATTTAGGCAAATTCGTTAGAGGTTTAATTACCCAAATGGTACCATTAAAGCCAGCATCTGAGGTGGGAATATCAAATAGAATTAAATCAGAACCGGGATTAATATTTGCCTCATAAATCGCCTGGCGTAAAGAGCCTTCACCTGCATCAGCAGTGGAAGTTACGATTATCGCACCAGAGATTCGTGGTTCAGAAAATTCCGATGTATTGCCCTCGCTATCAGTGGCAGTAGCCGTGACAAACGGACCAGCAGGCGTTCCAGTCCAGTTAAAATTGCCGCTGCCATCTGCTGTTGTTGCTCCCTCGTAAATCTTTCCTTCATCATCGAGTGTGGAAAAGATTTCGATGGTTGAATTTGGCGGTGCAGTACCCACTACCGAACCAATATCGGTGATCACTGGTGGAGGCAATTCAATATTGCCACCGCTAATAGTGCTGATTCCTTTGCCTTCATTGCTGTGAATGCTGTTTTGTGTTATCGTATTACCGATGGCATTGCTGTACACTAAAATACCATCTCCGCTGTTATAGGCGATCACATTACCGGGACCGATGATATTGTTATCTGAATAGTTCTCAATCCGAATCCCGGTTTCACCATTGGGGAGTGGTGCTCCATCGGCATTGGTCCCGATATAGTTATTTTGGATGACATTTTCATCAGTGCCTTCACCATTGATAAAGATACCTTCCCATATATTACCCGAAATGACATTGCGATCTTCAATAGTCTCGTCTCCGATAATATTATATTTGGCATTTCTGATGATAGAAATTCCTCTCACTGCGTTGGGAAGCGCTCTATTGCCGGTAACGTCAGTTCCAATATAATTTCCCTTCACACAGTTGTAATTTGTACCTTCCATACGAATGACCAGTCCGACGCTGCCATTTCCTGAAATGATATTCCTTTCCTCTGGTGTACTGCCCCCGATAATATTATGCGAAGCCTCATCGGTTATAAAAATACCATCATTCCCGTTACCCCAGGCAATAGTACCATTGGGATTAGTTCCAATGATATTACCAATGACTGAATTACTGTCTGAATTTTGCTGGAGAGTAAGTCCATCATTGATATTGCCAGATATAACGTTACCCGGACCAATAATATTATGATTGGATTTCGCAATCCTGATACCGAAACTGTTCCCCAGGGTATCTGTCCCACTGCCGTTAATCCCGATGTAATTACCTAAAATATGATTATAAGTTGAGAATCCAGAGATAAAGATACCATTCAGTTGATTTCCTGAAACAACATTGCGATCAGCTTCCGAGCTTCCGCCGATTATATTACATGAACCGGTAATTTTAATACCACTATGATAATTATTAAACCGGTTATCACCGGTGGCATCGGGTCCGAGGTAACAACCGGTAACTTTGTTACTATCACCGAGAATTCCGATCAAATCCGCACTGAAACATTGAATAACAATTCCCCTGATCTCATTATTCGATCCATGGACATAAAAGCCAATTGCCTCTCCAGCTTGCAGACCGTCCACGACGATTTCGGGTCCCAGCGGATTGGGATCGCCACCGATAAAAACTGCCTGGGTTGTACCATTAATCACCGTACCATCAGCCCGTATTTCAGGCAGTGCAATTATTGGTTGAATTTTCCATACACCCATGCCTGCATCATAACCGGGATCCGAAGTTGGAATGTTAAATATTATCGTATCCGGTTCAGCAGAATCACACGCAGCAATCATTGAGTGCCTTAGCGAACCCGGTCCTGAATCATTAGTGTTAGTGACAACAAATGTATCAGCTATTATCGACGAAGTTAAAGATACGATAACTATACTTATGAAAAATAAATACCTAAAAACAATATAATTTTTTTGTATAATGATTTTCTCCTAAGATTCAGAAATCTCAAATATTAATCAAATATCAATTTATAAGAGTAAAGTACCTAATAATAGTTATACCTGTTAAGGATAAGAATTACAGTATTGATGTCATTTCTGCGGATGCAGAAATCTCATTATAAACAAACGATTAGTAGATTCCTGTATTCACAAGCGACCGAATGAAGTCCCTTTGGGGCATAAAATGAAAAACTAATCCGCAACAAGTATAATTAAAATTCTTTGGACATCTATTCGATTAAAATCATCTTTTTCACCTTACTAAGGTCCATCATCTGAATTCGGTACAAACAAACACCTGAAGCTAAATTTTTTGTTATAAAATTTACTGTTTACTTTGTGGAATTATTAATATCTCTACTCTTCTATTTTTTTCTCTTCCTTCTTCTGTGTCATTTGTTGCTATTGGTCTGGATTCCCCATATCCGTTAATTTCCATTTCAAAATTCTTCAATTCCTCTATTGTTAATAAATAATCTCGCACTGCACTTGCCCTATTTTTTGATATTGAAATTTCTGTTGATTCAATATCAGGTCCTATTTCAAACACATATAAATCAGGTCCATCAACATCCACCAAGGCATTATCTAAAAATCGTACAATTAAAGTTCTACCGCACCCTAAAGTTACATACCCCGGTGGTTCCTGGTAATCATTTACATAATCTGGTGGACCTAATACCTGGTCGGGTTTCCTATATTTTTCGGCTGAAGATGGCATTCCTTTATTAAAGGAGACGCTTTCGTCAGTAAATGATAGTTCACCCAACGGAAAATTTACCCTTTTCCCACGACTATCAGTATAAGTTGAACCATGCTGGGTAAAAGAGTTAGAAGTTAGTATAAGTAAACAAATTGAGTAAAAAATTCCTTTCCATAAATTTTTTTTATTTTAGGCAACATTGTTATCTCCAAACTTCTATGCAAAAAACTTATGATTGAGTTGTGCAAAATTGACCATAGAAATATCCTTATAAGAAAAAGTTTTCAACAGGCAATGCTAACTGCTGGTAATCTAATAAAATTTTGCAGATTGTCAAGCTAATTTTTGAATTGGTATAGATGATGAAGCTGATAACTTAGTGTTTGATTTCAAAAGTTCAGGTAGGGTTTAAAATCCTAGCAGATTAAATCCCTCTCCATTGGTTATTTTTATAGAATCGAACTAATTTCTAAGATTATTGACATTCGGCACAGCTTGCCATATCGCTTATGCGTGCCACGGCGCACCTACAGGACTGAAGCTTATACAACATGAAATTCCGGGACACCTGCCTACCAGAAGGAAGATGCCCGGAATAATAAATTTTAGTAATTCTTGACTTCTGATATAGCCCCATAAGAAGTCTCACTTCTTAGAACTTGCCGAACTTGAAGGTAAGTGTCGCGGTCATACCGCTGAAATCGCTTTCGTCCAATCCTACCTGATTGACTCCACTGGTTAAACGGTAGGACACCCCGGCATTCAGACGGAACCAGGTTGTGATATTCAACTCGGCATTTACCGCCGGCTCCAGAACGAACAAGAAATCGGTTTCACCGGCTTGTTCATTGCTTTCAGTAACAGGACCGACATCTTTTACAAAATTGGTTGCCCCGCCACCGGCGAGAGTGTAAATACTAAAATGTAATAAGGACTTGGGATGAATAATATATTCCACTTCGAATCCGATGTACCCGAATTCGATATCCAGAGGTCCTTCCAGGGGTAGCACTCCTGCCGGTGCATCAACTTCGGTCACCACACCGTATCCGCCACCTCCGAGCGCCAGCGAATGATTGATGATCCAGCCGCCGCGTCCACCAACCATTATGGCGCCCTGATTTTTAATCGATGTGAATTTAACTACTGGTCCACCGAATCCTCCTTTTTCGAAATCACCTTTGAAAAGCGTTTCTTCCTCCTGCGCTGCCAAATTTGCCGCAAACGCAAACAGCATAATAACGAACATCAAATAACGCATAATGCCCTCCTGTAAATTATGAGTTCTCAGTCAAAGACTGGCAAATTAGGGATAAAAGAGAAATAATTCAAATTAAATCAACCTTGAAAAATATATTAATCATTCGATAATATTCAATTCTTTTAGATTATCATAAACTCCTTTTATATCGTTATTTTTGTAATGCACAATTAAAATACGTTCTGTTTCCAATTTATAACATCTCTATGATATTATACCCGTTAAGTAATAAAAAGTAACCTTTCTTATACCCATAAGCAATTAAAATTATTGGGATAAAAGTAGAGTAAGAAGTTACAAACTAATACTTAACGGGTATATCTAAACAGCGTTGCCGAACCACCTACTCTAACAGCGGTCTAATCAACTCCTCAAAACTGGGCAGATTTTGATCAAATAGGTCACTGTCCACATCAGGCATCGAAGTCATCACAATAACCATCTCCTTGCTTGGTATGATAAAAATATAATTACCTCCTGATCCAAATGCCGAAATTGCATTCCAGCGGGGAATAATCCACCAATAATAGCCATAATGATAAATGTACGGCTCCGTGTGATCCTCGGTTTCCACCTGCTTCTGTGTGGAAATAGCTACCCAGCTTGAATCAACGATTTGAACTCCCTGCCATTGACCGTGATCTAGCACCATTTGCCCAATCTTTGCCATATCACGTGGCTTGAGCCATAATCCAAAAGCTCCAGCGGTTGTACCTTTGTGATCTGATACCCAGTAATAATCTGAAATTCCCAATGGATCAAACAGTCGCTCCTTTGTCCATTGCTCCAGGGTTTTGCCTGTCAATCGCTGAATGGCGTAGCTGATTAAATGCGGATCGCAATCCCGATAATAGTACCTTTCTCCAGGCGCTGCATACATTGGTTTTTTCAAAATATATTTGATTGGATCACTCGGTTTATCAGCAAAAATTTCCACAGAAAATACATCATTATCAAATGATAAACCCGATCTCATCGTTAACAGATGTTGTAGCGTGATCGAACGCTTTTGAACATCAGATGGGAATTTCTCTGGCATAATGTCGTACAGCCGCTGTCCCAGAGAGTCAATAAAACCTTCGGATTTGGCGATGCCAAACGCTAACGAGGTAATACTTTTCGTCACCGATGCCAAATGGCCTAGGCGATCACGATCATCGGCGCTTCGACAATAAGCTTCAAAAACCAGTTTCCTATTTTTCACCACCAGCAGACTTATGGCGTTTAAGAAACGATCTTCAGATACAAAATTCTTATAAACTTCATCAAGGGCTACTTGATTGATATTCACATCTTCAGGAGAAGCGACCTGCCAGCCATCATCCATTTGCTGAGGAACAGTGGTGCCCTCAAATTTGAATGGTGCATCTGATACGCAACCACTTAAAAACATCAAGCAAATAAAATGGATTATAATAAGTAAAATAGTTGTTAATGATTTCATGACCCAATCCTCCATTGATAAGAGAATAAAATCAACGTGTTCAATCCCCAAATGTCTTCAGGTTTGCTGAAATGATTATATTGAAACTCGATACCGAGATTCAATAATGACCGCTTCATTTCCTTTCTAAAGAGTACCTGAACAAACAATGCCTGATAGGTATCGAGCGTTTCAAAATGCAACGATTTATTCGGCTCGCTGAAGTGATATGTCAGGTGGTTCAGCGGCTCCTGTTTCTCATAGCGATATTTTGGCGGTCGGGAGATCCAATTAATAACTGGAATTTCCATTCGAACCAGCG